>Ga0209162_1000968_pt1 | contig 29890 bp, 25 predicted proteins | sample YNPNPMetaG_FD_187121 | JGI IMG/M metagenome (GOLD analysis project Ga0209162, IMG submission 187121) | Anoxygenic and chlorotrophic microbial mat microbial communities from Yellowstone National Park, USA - YNP NP MetaG (SPAdes) (version 2) ...
GGGACGCTGCGACCGGATCCACCCCAGAAGCTCGCCGGCGTCCGCCGTGCCCGGCCACCGCAGGAGCTGCCGGCCCTCCCAGCGCTCGCACAGCTCGGCCCGGGCATACAGCGCTACCCGCCACCGTTCGGTCATCACCCGCCTGGGCGCCGGGATGTGGGCGGCGATCCATTCCCCGGCCACCCGGAGGTACGCGTCTTCGCGGTTGGGGGTGCGTAGCAGCCACGGGAGCGTCGGGGCGATGACCACCGCGGCGAGGATGGACCAGGCCGCGGCCGGGCCCGTCCGCGGACTCAGACGGGCCGCGCACTGGAACAATCCGGCCGCCGAGAGCGGCAGTGTCAGGATGGCCGGCACCAGCACATGACGGACGCTGAAGAGTTCCCAGTATCCGTACGAGGGGATCAGCAACACGCAGACGATCATGTGCAGCACGAAGGCGCCCGCAACGAGCGGCCATGCGGCCGAGGGGCCTGCGCCGCCGTCAGCTTCGGCCCGCGCCGGGGGCGCCTCGGGGGGCACGTCGACCGGGCCGGATCGGGGCCGGCTTCTCAGCACGAACCATGCGAGGGCCGGCAGCAGGTACATCACGCGGAGCGACCTGACCCACGCCAACAGCACCTTCCCGGTGGCGCGGGCTAGGTCGGCGGTCCGGCCGGCCAGGCCCGGGTTCCCCGTGGGTGCGACCCCGGCGGCTGCGAATCGAGGGCCGCCCCAAGTCCCCTGTGTGGGCTCCGGGGACAAACGCCTCGGCCCGGTGGCGTTGTGGAAGTGCCGCACCGGGGCCCGCTGCGCAGCGGCGATGGGGAGCCACCGGCGAGCGACCTCGCGCTCATACGAGAAGAATCGCCGGATCGATTTCTTCTGAACGATCCGGCCTGTCGCGATCATGTAGGGTCCCGCCGTCAGGAGGAAGCCGATCCCGCACGCGGCGACAAGGACGAATCGATGACGCCACGGGGCCGTGCTCAGGAGGATCGTTCCCGCTCCCAGCACGAGGACCACCTCGCCCCCCTCGGGCCGCGTCAGAAAAGCCAGCCCGGACAGGAGACCTCCCAGCGCGAGTCGTGAGGCCGATCGACGCAACAGGCCGGTCGCACCCACCGTCAAGCCCGCCGTGTACAGCAGCAGATGCAGACTGTCGGAAAGCACGTCGACGCCGTAGCGGGCCGGCTCGGGCAGAAGGGCCGCGCAGGCCGCCGCCACCGCGCCGACCTGGCGATTGAACAGTGTGGAGGCGAGGCTCCCCACTACGATGATGAGGGCCAGACTGGGGATGACGGCCGCGAGTTGCCCGGCAAGAATCCACCGGAGCGACTCATCCGCGGTCCGGATGCCTGTGCGCCTGAGTAACGACTCGACGGCCGCGATGCTCGCCGGGTACAGCGGGTGCTGACGCTGGCGGCGCATCTCGGTCAGCGGGTGCGACTGCCATCCGCGGGCGTAGGAGATGAACGTGGCGCCGTCGCGGCTGATGATCGGCATCGCGGCGGCCAGGTACAGGCGGACGGCCAGGCCGGCGGCGACCGCAGCGCAGAGAACCACCCCGTATGGGGCGGTTCGCGGGCCGCAGTGATCCGGTCGGGACATGCCGGGCGACTCTACAGGGCGCGCCGACGGCGGTCAAAGCTATAATGCGAAGGCCCACCGGTCGAACGGAAGGACCCCGGCGATGCCCGTGATCGCTCTGACGACGGACTTTGGCACGCAGGATCATTACGTGGCCTGCATGAAGGGGGCGATCCTTCAGATCAACCCCAAGGCCACGATCGTGGATGTCACGCACGATATCCCGCCGCACGGGATTATCCAGGCGGCCTTCGTCCTTCGGCAGGTCTGGCCCTGGTTTCCGGCGGGGACGGTGCACGTGGTCGTGGTGGACCCGGGAGTTGGAACGGGCCGCCGGATCCTCGTCGGCCGCTACAGCGACCGCTGCATCGTGGCTCCCGACAACGGTGTGATGTCGATTATCCATCGCGATGCGCAGCTTCAGGAGCTTCGTGTGGTCGAGAATCGGCGGTTCTTCGCTACGAGCCTGAGCACGACGTTTCACGGTCGCGACATCATGGCCCCTGTGGGGGCTCACATCTCCAATGGCGTCCGGCTTTCGGACCTCGGCGCGCCTACGGACCATCTGGAGGTCCTCGACCTGCCCAGACCGCGGATCGGGGCGGACGGCTCACTGTCCGGCGAAGTGCTTTACGTGGACCGCTTCGGCAACCTGATCACATGCATCAGCATCGCGGACCTGAATGCCCTGGCCGGCCGGCGGGGCCGGCTCTCGGTGCGGCTCGGTGAACGGGAGATCGGTCCCATCCGCTCGACCTATGGGGAAGCCGAGCCCGGTCAGCCCGTCGCCCTGGTCGGCAGTACGCAGATGCTCGAGATCGCCGTCAATCGAGGCTCGGCCGCGCAGATGTTCGAGGCGGGTGTGGCCACGCCCGTGACGGTGCGGTGAGGCGACGATGAGCGGACCCCTCCTGCCGCCGGAATGGCCGCCGGCTCCCGAGATCGCCGAGCTGGACCGGCGCCACGTCTGGCATCCCTTTACGCAGCACTCCGTCTGGAACCGCCGCCAGCCGCTGATCATCGTCCGGGGCGAGCGGGAGTTCCTCATCGACGCGGGTGGCCGGCGGTACATCGACGGCCACAGCAGCCTCTGGTGCAACATACACGGCCACAACCACCCCCACATCAATCGCGCGATCACCGACCAGCTCGGACGCCTTGCTCATTCCACGCTTCTGGGGCTGACGTCGCCGCCCGCCGTCCTGCTGGCCCGCCGGCTGGTGGAGATCGCCCCGCCCGGGCTGAGCCGCGTCTTCTTCAGCGACGACGGCTCGACGGCGGTGGAGGTCGCCTGCAAGATGGCGTACGCCTATTGGCACCACACGGGCTACCCCGGGCGGTGCGAGTTCGTCGCTCTGCGGAACGCGTACCACGGCGACACCCTCGGGGCGGTGAGCGTCGGCGGCATCGACCTGTTCCACGGGCTGTACCGGCCTCTCCTGTTCACGACCCACTTCGTCCCGCCGCCGTACTGCTACCGTTGCGAGCTGGGCCGGCGACCGGACACCTGCGGGCTGGCCTGTGCCGATGAGGTGGACCGCGTCCTCCGGGAACGGGCCGGGCGGGTGGCCGCAGTAGTCCTGGAGCCGCGAATGCAGTGCGCCGGCGGGATGATCGCTGCGCCGGCCGGGTACCTGCGGCGGGTCGCCGCGATCTGTCGGGCGCACGACGTCCTGCTCATCGCGGACGAAGTCGCCACGGGCTTCGGCCGCACGGGGCGGATGTTCGCGTGCGAGCACGAGGGAATCAGCCCGGACCTTCTGTGCGTATCGAAGGGGCTGACGGGCGGGTATCTGCCGCTGGCCGCCACGCTGGCCGCCGACCGGATCTACGAGGCGTTCCTCGGGCCGGTCGATTCCGGACGGACCTTCTATCACGGCCACACGTTCACGGGCAACGCTCTGGCGTGTGCGGCGGCGCTGGCGAACCTTGAGCTCTTCGATCGGGAGAACACGCTGGAGGCGCTGGCCCCGAAGATCGAGCGGATGCGGCGCGGGCTCGAGCGGATCGCCGCCAAGGCCTTCGTCGGAGACGTACGGCAGTGCGGGATGCTCGCCGGCATCGAGCTGGTTGCCGACAAGGCGGCCAGGACGCCGTTTCCCTACGGCCGGCAGATCGGGGCGCAGGTCTGCGCGCGGGCGGTCGGGCACGGCGTGATCCTTCGACCGCTGGCCGACGTGATCGTTCTGGTCCCGCCGTTGTCCATTGCGATGGAGAGTCTCGACCGACTGATCGACGTCGTGGACCGGTGCATCGACGAGGTGCTCATCGAGGGCCGCCCCGGGGCGGTGGACGGGCTGGAGTGAGCCTCACCGCATCGACTCGGCCGCCCGGATCAGGGCGCGGACCCGCCGGGGGTCCGGGGCGTTCCGCCAGTCCCCCTCGTGCTTGAGGTACGAGCCCACGATGAAGGCGTCGGCGTACGGCCAGAGGGCCGCGAGGTTCTCCGGCGTGACCCCGCTGCCGATCAGCACGGGTACGCTCACGACCCCGAAGACGGCCTCGGCGTCCGAGGGGTCCGTGGGGCGCCCTGTCGCGATGCCGGTCACGATGACGCCGTCGGCTCCGAAGAACTCGCTGGTCCGGGCCGCCTCGGCCAGTCCGACATCCGCCGTGACCGCATGGCTGGAGTGTTTCTTCTTCACGTCGGCCAGCACGGCCACCGATTCGGCCTGGATCAGGCGTCGGAACCGCAACAGCGGGCCGGCATCGGCCTCCGGCATGAGCCCTTCGTCGGCGATATGGGCATACGCGAAGTTCTCTGCGCGGACGAAACCCGCCCCGATGGCGTGGGCGACAGACAGGGCCTCGCGATTGGCCCCGGCCAGGATCTGGATCCCCAGGGGCACCGGAACCGCGGCCCGGACGGCAGCCCCGATGGCGGTCATGGCGGCCACGATCTCCGGTCCGACCGCCTGGCGCAGATAGGGCCGGTCGTGCATGTTCTCGATCAGGACGGCATCCACCCCGCCGTCGGCAAGGATCCGCGCCTCCTCGGCGGCCCGGCGGGCAAGGGTCTCGACGGTCTCGTGGGAGCCGGGCGTCCCCGGCAGCGCCCCGACGTGAATCATCCCGATGATTGCGTGATGGCGGCCGAACAACCCGGCGGCCTTCTCGGAGGCATTCATGGAAGTACGAGTTTGGCCTCGTCCGTGTTGGGTTTCAATGCGGTGGGAGAAGTGGCCCTGGGGGACGGGGCCTCAGTCCGAGCACTTGGCGTGCGTTTCGGCCACCTTCCTGGCCAGGGTCTGGTAGGCCGAGACAATATCCCGACAGATCAGATCGACCCGCTGGCGCAGGTCGCGCCGCTCGCGGACCATCCGCTTGATCAGGCGGCGCAGCCTGTGGTTCTCGCGGATCAGCCCGCGGCGGCGGCGTTGCTCGCGCGCCTCCTGCTCGATGACACAGGAGAGCCGCCGGAGGTCGAACGGCTTGGTGAAAACGTCGCGCACGCCCAGTCGCATGGCCTCGATCATGCGGCCGGTCGTGGGGCTGTCTGAGAGCAGAAGTACGGCCGCATCCTCGCAGGGATCGGCCCTCAGCTCGCGGGTCAGTGCCAGCCCCCCGCGATCCGCCAGTTCCATTTCGGCCACCACCACGTCGGGAGGACGCGCCGAGTAACTCGCGATCGCCTGTCCGGCCGTCGTGACATGGACCACGCGGGCGCCCAGCGATTCCTCCGCGTGCCGCGCGATCATCTCCGCGAGTTCATCGTCCGGTTCGACAAGGAGGACCTCGATGGGCTGGGCGCTCATGCTTTTCCTGCCTGCCGGCAAGCACCGGACCGCGACCCGGAAAAAACAGGCCAGCGGGAGCATCGACCGCGAGAGCGAGGGGGAGGAGGGAGAAGGCCTCCGCTGCCCGTCTGGCCCGGATTTCCGAAACGCCGAACGTTTTCGAGAGTACCCCGTCGAACCCAGGGGGCCCGCGGCTCAGCCGGCTCCACCGGCGTCCTGTGCGAGTTCCACAGGGAACTCGACAATGGCCGTGCAGCCCTCCCCCGGACGGCTGTCCAGCCGCAGGCGCCCGCCGTTGATCTCGATCCACCGGACGGCTCGCGAGAGCCCCAGTCCGCGGCCGCGGCCGGCGGGCCGGTGCGAAAAGAACGGATCCATCGCCCGCTCGAGCGTCTCCGGATCCATTCCCGCGCCGTTGTCTTCCAGGCGGATCACTACCGTTTCATCGGCCCGATCCCACTGGCAGTTTACGACCAGGCGGGGGCTGCGACCCTCGGACGCCTCGATCGAATTGCGGACCAGCTCGTCGAAGGCCGACCCCACCTGGGCCGGATCGACCTGAATGCGGGGCAACTCGTCCGAGAGGTCCAATAGAAACGCGGCCGGCGGCAGGGCGCCGCGATCGAGCCACCGGTCGCGGAGCTGTCCCAATAACTCGCCGACGGGCGTGCTCCTCTTCTGAGGCGGGGAAGGCTTGGCGAACTCCATCAGCTCCGCCACGATCTGGCTGCAACGGCGGGCCTGCTCGGCCAGCAGGGCGGCGATCCGGCCCGTCTCCTCGTCCGGCGGCGAGGCCGCCAGCATCTGAGCCCGTCCTGAAATCACGGCCAGCGGGTTGTTCAGCTCGTGCGCCGCGCCGGCCGCCATCTCGGCAATCATCGATAGCGACCGGGCGCGGGCGGCCTCGCGCTGTGCCTCCTGAAGCCGACGATTGATGCCCGCCAGGTCGTGATTCATTCGCTGGGCGGCGTGCTGAGACTCAACGTTAACCATCCACAATCGGACGGCCTGGACCAGCGCGCCGGACTCGTTCGGCTCGCCGGCCCATCGGCCGGTTTCGGAACCCGCGGGCAACAGGGCGCCGGCGAACACCGGCCCGGCCGACAGGAGAGGACACAGCCATTCGAGGGCCATGCCCGCTTCGTCGGCGGCCCGCGCGGCCAGCTCCGGGGCGACAGTGGCGGCCGGAACCCCCGTCAGCGCGACGGACCCGTCCGACGGGACCACCAGGCCCGCCGGACGCTCGATTCGCGACCCCTCCCAGGCCACGCAGCGTGGTTCGTGTCCCTGGACGTCGATCCCGACGTGGACCAGTCCCGTGCTCCTCGAGCGGAAGAACACGACGCAACCGGGAGCTTCGGCTACGGATCGGATCGCGCCCGCGGCCGCCATGCACACCTCTGCGTGGCCGAGCCCGCGGGAGAGGCGGCGGTTCATTTCGGCCAGGGCTTCGAAGTACCGGCTGCGGAGGGTCAGGCGGCGGTTCGACTCGGCCAGCGCCGCGTTGGCGCGGCCGAGCTCCTCGTTGGCGTCGGCCAGGGCCTTCGTATACAGCTCGTGGCTCGTCAGACGATCCAGGCCGATCCAGTTGGCACGCTCCTCGATGTGCGAGGCGAGGGCCTTGACCACGCGATCGTACGCCGCCGTGTCGAGGCCCATCTCGCGGGCCAGGCCCGCGGCGTCGGCCTCGCGGGGATAGTTACCCGAGTATCCGATCCGCAGCTCGCGTACGAGGCGATCGGCGAAGTGGACCAGGCGGATCTCCACCGGGTGCTCGGCGGAGGCCGGCAGCGCCGACGGCGCGTGGTGGTGCAGCCAGATGCACTCGCACAGCCAGGGCGGCAGACCCCATCGCTGCGCGAGCCGGTGGCCGGCGGCCGTGTGGTCTACGCCGAGCAGCTCGCGCTCCACGTCGGCGATGCACCCGCGCACCGCGTCCACCCGCCGGATGACCCGGTCGTAGCTCTTGGGCAGCGCGGCATCCAGGGCGACCTTTCCCAGGTCGTGCAGCAACCCGCACACGAAGGCCCGTTCCGGGTCCACCGACGAGCGAAGCTGCTCGGCCGCCAACCGCGCGGCACAGGCCACGCCGAGACTGTGCTTCCAGAACTCCGCCCGGTCGAACTGCCTCGGCGACTTGTCGTCCCGACCGGCCAGCGTCTCGAAGATCTTGATGGACAGCACGGCGTTCTGGACCGCGTCGAACCCCATCAGGAGCACGACCTTCTCGACCGTGGCGGCGGCGCCGATGCCCGACCCGGCCTTGCGGGCCATGGCCAGGACCTTGGCCGTCAGAGACTGGTCCGACTCGATCAGGCGGATGACCTCGCGCGCACTCGAATCGGCCGCTGTGATCCGTTCGAGCAGGCGGGCGGCTACCGTGGGCAGCGTCGGCAGGCTGTCCAACTGCGAGAGGATCAGTTCGATGCGTTCCGCGCGCTGGGCGGGTTCCGATACGGCTGCGGTCATTTCACCCCCCCCGATCCTTCCTTCGTTCTCGGACCGATGCACGGCGGGGTCCGGCCGCCGGCGCCAACCGGTGCCGGCCGGGGGCTGCCGGCCCGCACCGCGGGGTCTTCGATCGTTACAGATTGACCAGCTGGACCATCCGTTGAATGAGATCGTCGATCTGGAACGGCTTCTGGAGGAAGTCGTTGGCGCCGGCGCTCATCAGGTCGGCGATCTCGTCCTTATCCACCACGCCGCTGATCATGATGATTTTCACATGCTCGAACTCGGGGTTGTTCCGGAGGGTCCGACACACCATGTTGCCGTTGATGTCGGGCAGCTTGAAGTCCAGGATGATCAGATCAGGCCGGAACTCGTGCGTGAGCAGCCCCGCCACATACCCGCTGTTGGCCGTGCGGACCTCGAAGCGTCCGTCCCGCTCAAGCAGCTCGACGAGCATGTCCACGATGGCCTCATCGTCATCGACGATGAGGACCCGCTTCTTACCGGACTCCAGGTTGTCCAGCGGGATGCCGTTTTCCTTCATGAACTGGATGAGGCTCTCCCGCGGGATTCGTCGGAAACGGGATCCCGGAACGCGAAAGCCCTTCAGACGCCCGTTGTCGAAACACCGAATGATGGTCTGCTGGCTCACGTTGCAGATCTGGGCCACTTCCCCCGTCGTGAAAACGTTCTTGGTCCGTTTGTTATCCTGCCTGGAGGGGGTGCTGGCGGCCACCGTAACGCTCCTCCCTGATAAAATTGACGCAGACTCCCCACCTTCACCATCTTGAAGGGCAGTATACACTTCGTCCCTAACCCCCGTCAACTTGATTGTGCAAATCCGTGTCCTTTGTTTTGGGACCACTACCCCGCGCAGGTGCCATCGACCGAGCGGCTGTGCAGGTAGACATACAGGACGCTCAGGTCCGCCGGGGAGATGCCTTGAATCCGACCGGCCTGGCCCAGCGTCCGGGGCCGGGCGGCCGCCAGCCGCTCGCGAGCTTCGAAACGCAGCGAGGGCACGACGTGATAGTCGATCTCCGCGGGAATGCGGATGTTCTCGAACTGACGGAAGTGTTCAATCTGTCGGCTCTGCCGGGCGATGTAGCCGGCATACTTCGCGCGGATCTCCGCTTGCTCCAATGCTCCGGGACTCAGCTCGGGCAGCGGCAGCGGATACTCCCTCAGGAGGTCCGGGAGCCGGATCTCCGGCCGGCGCAACCAGTCGGCCAGCGGGGTCCCGTCGCGGCGGGTCTCGGCGAGCCACTTTTCGATGGCCCGGACCTGCATCTGCTTGGCCTGGAAACGCGCCCAGCGATTATCGTCCACCAGGCCGATCCGGCGACCCACCGGCGTCAGACGCATGTCCGCGTTGTCGCTGCGTAGCTCCAGCCGGTATTCCGCCCGGGAAGTGAACATCCGATAAGGCTCGTCGGGCGGTCGGGTCACCAGGTCGTCGATCATGACGCCGATGTAGGCCTGGTCGCGTCCGAGGATCAGGGGCTCGCGATCCAGCACGCGGGCGGCGGCGTTGATGCCGGCGATCAGTCCCTGACCGGCGGCCTCTTCGTAGCCGCTGGTTCCGTTGATCTGGCCGGCCAGAAAGAGGCCCGAGATCCCTTTGGCCTCGAGGGTGGCGTCGATCTGGTCGGTCGGAACCCAGTCGTATTCGACGGCATATCCGTACTGGAGGATCTCGGCGCGTTCGAGCCCCTCGATGGAATGAACGAGCCCTTCCTGGACGTCCCTGGGCAACGACGTGGGGATCCCGTTGCAGTAGATGCGGTCGCTGTCGAGCCCCTCGGGCTCAAGGAAGACCTGATGGCGATCCTTATCGGGAAACCGAACCACCTTGTCCTCGATGCTCGGGCAATAGCGCGGACCCCGGCTGCGAATCTGCCCCGAATACATTGGCGCCCGGTGGAGATTCGCCCGGATGAGTTCGTGCACCGCCGGGTTCGTCCATGTGATCCAGCAGGCCACCTGCGGCCGCTCGATGCGTTCGTTCAGGAACGAGAACGGCGTGGGCGGATCGTCGCCCGGCTGGATCTGAAGGCGGTCGTAGTCGATCGTGTCCCGGCGAAGTCGCGGCGGCGTTCCGGTCTTGAGTCGCCCCAGACGCAGCCCGAGCCGCACAAGAGAATCGCTGAGCCTTTCGGCCGCGGGCTCGCCGAGACGGCCCCCCGCCGTCTGTTCCGGGCCGCAGTGCAGCAGGCCGCGCAGGAAGGTGCCCGTCGTGAGCACGACCGCGCGGGCACGCCATACGCGACCATCTTGGAGACGCACGCCGGCGATCCGGCAAGTGGCTCGCGACGGCCCCGCGGGATCGCGCCCGCCCGGGGGTTCCGTCAGGATTTCCTCCACCCGGCCTTCCACGATTTCGAGGTTCGGCGTGGACTCCAGCCGGCGACGAACCTCCCGGGCGTACAGCCGGCGGTCGGCCTGGGCCCGGGGCGACCAGACGGCCGGCCCCTTACTCCGGTTGAGCATCCGGAACTGGATGCCGGTGGCGTCGATCGCCAGCGCCATCAGTCCGCCTAGGGCGTCGATCTCGCGGACGATCTGCCCCTTGCCCAGGCCGCCGATGGCCGGGTTGCAGGACATCCGGCCGATGGCATCCGACCGCATCGTAACGAGCGTGGTCCGGCAGCCGAGGCGCGCGGCGGCCCAGGCGGCCTCCGCGCCGGCGTGTCCCCCGCCAATAACGATCACATCGCAGCAATCCATGGCTTCCGCACATTCTAGACCGCTCGGTATGGTTCTGTCCTCGGTCGGAGCTTGTGAACAGGTCCAGCCGGGGGCGATTGGTTTTGGACCGACCCGGGCCGACACGCCCCCGTGGCCCGCCGCCATGCGGCGTGGGACGCTCGTTCCGCAGGATATGGGCATGCCGTGGCCGGCCCGCGCTGGGCCCGACCTGCCGGGTTGGGGCGCAAACCCGGTCGGGTGCAGCCGCATCGCGAAATGGGGATCGTGCTCCGCCGTTCCGCCTGCCGTATCGGTTCGGGGAGCTCGCGGTCGCCTGGGCGGTCAGACGGGGCGCAGGCGCCCGCCGCGGGGCGGGCGGTTACAATGCTCGGCAGCACCGACGGCGAGGGGCGACCATGCTTGCTGTCACCGAACTCCGGCCGCACGAGAAGGTGATCCTGATCGCGGTCAAGAAGCGGTCGCTGGATGACGAGTCCACACGCCGCCTTTACGATGACGTTCTGACGGCCGCCGCGGCGCGGCCCGCCCTGCCGGTCGTGCTCGATATGACGCGCGTGCGGTTCGCGCCGAGCGTGGCCCTCGGCCAGCTCGTGCAGCTCAGCAAGGGCTTTTCGCTCGACGGACGGCGCCTGGCCCTGTTCGGTATCGACGAACGGGTGATGGACGCCATCCGCGTGACGCAACTCCACCAGGTGCTCGAGATCCACGGGACGCTCGAGCAGGTCCTCGCGACGTTATGAAGTTGAAGCGTCGCTCCGTCGCCGCACTTCAGGGCGGCGTTGTCGGGCGGGCCGCATGCCACGATAATCCCCCGGCAAGCGGCCGGAAGAGCCGCGGGCCCCGGGGGCATCGGGCCGGCTTGGCGTCGTAACCGGTGCGCGGCGCCGGCGTGGGAACTCCGCGGGCTGCAACTCCATGCCCCGGGGTCTGTCGGGATCGCTCTTACCACGGTCTTCGTGGAGGTGAACGATGAATCTTGTGGACACCATCAAGGGATCGATGCTCGAGGGGTTCTTCCCGGCGGGCTGGGACCTGGCCCGGATCGACGCGTGCGTGGGCGATCCGGCCACGGTCACCCGGCGGCAGCGCTGGTGGCACAAGGACTACACGCCCGTGGAGTGCCGAACGCTGGAAGAGTTCGAGGTGAAAATGGGTCACGAGATCGCCCGCGTGATCCGTGATGCCCGGGAGGCCGGCCGGAAGCTCGCCCTGATCCTGCCCGTCGGGCCGATGGGCATGTACAAGTGGACGGTCTTCTTCCTGACCGAATGGGGCGTCCGGTGCGACCACGTCTTCGGCTTCAACATGGACGAATGGTCCGACAGTCGGGGCCGCACGCTCAAGCCCACGGCCGAGGGGGCCTTTCAGAAGGCGATGGAACAGGCCCTCTACGGTCCGCTGGGCAGGCTGACGGTCCCGCCGAAGCAGCGGAACTTCGCGACGAAGGACAACCTCCCGACGTATCCGCAGAAGATCGCGACCCTTCGAAAGCAGGGCGCCCGCCTCGTCACCGTGTACGGCATCGGTCGCGTCTGTCACATCGCCTTCTGGGAGCCCCACTTTGCGGCGGAGTTCAAGTCGCTGGAGGAGTGGAAGCGCCAAACGTATCGGATCGCCTGCCGCCTGCATCCCCTGACGATCGAGCAGAACGCGCTCACCAGCTTCAAGAGCCGCACGACACTCGTCCCCGCATACGCCAACTCGATCGGGCCGGGACTGTTCCTCCAGTCCGACTGGGCGATCGGCGGCGCGGACGGCATTTTCGGGCGCGGCATGCAGTGGCAGGGGCTCTCGCTCTGGATGACGTTGCGGTACGGGCCGGACATGTGGGTGCCCAGCTCGTTCATGCCGACGCTGCCCGGCCGGCTCTTCTTCCTGTCCGAGCTGGCCGGTCCGCTCGTGCCGGAGTGCAACTAGCGGAGGGCGACCCCGGGGACGAATCGGGCTTACGAGGTCTGGGGCACGCGCGGGAGAGGCCGCCGCCCCAGTGGCACTGAGGCAGCTTCCCTCGAGGGCTGGGTGCAGAGCCGGGGTCCTGCACGGCACGGGCAACCTGTTGTAGAATAGGCGCCCCTCGCGGAAATCGACCCGAAGCAACGGGGTGCGGGGACGGCCTTCGCCCGGCTGGAATGATGAGATGACCAATGCCGATCGTACCACGGGCCTGCCGCCGGCCGTCGAGGCGGCCTTGGTGGGCATGCGCGACGATGCCGGGCTGGCGGTCCGGGCGGCCGACCTGCTGCTTCGCCTGATGCGGATAGACACGACTCCCAAACCTTCGCCGGAGGACTGTGCGCGGGCCGAGGCCGAGGTGTTCGGGATCCTGGAGGCCGCCTTGGCTGACCGGGTACCCGGCGTGCGGGTGATGCGGGTGCCGGTCAGGCTGGACATCGACCGGCATCCTTACTTCACGATTCCCTACTACGCGGCTGTTCCCCGCGATCCCCGCGACCGGCTCGTCGCGAGGGTTTACGAAGGCCGGGCCAACCTCCTGGCCCAGTGGGGTCGGCCGGGCCTTCCGCGGATCGTTTTCAATGCCCACGTCGATACGGTCGCCCCGTTCCTGCCGGTCCGGCAGGAAGGGGGCACGCTGTACGGTCGCGGGGCCGTCGATGACAAGGGCCCTTGCGTGGCGATCGTGCTTGCGCTGGAGGTGCTGGCGGCCATCGAAAGGACGTGCGGCTACTCGCCGGTTCGCCCGCTCCTGGTGCAGTTCGTCATCGACGAGGAGAGCGGAGGCAACGGAAGTCTCTCGGCGGCGTTGGATACGCGGGATGTCCCGACGGATGCGATCATCGTGCTGGAGTGCACGGGGCTGGCGGTCCATCCAGCCAACCGGGGTGTGGTCTGGCACGAGACGACGCTGTCCTGGCGAGCCGCACCGCAAGCCGCCGCCCGGGCACCGGAGGCGGCGGCTCCCCCCGGGCCCGGCTCGGTGGAGAGCCGATGGGCCCCGGCGCATTCCCTGGACACGACGCCGGCTTGCTTTCTGGTGGAGGCGATGGCGTTTGTCATCGGCGCCTTGGACGAGGCCGGGCGCCGGCTCAGGGCCGAGAGTGACCACCCGCTCTTCCCGCACAGGCCGGTGCAGACCTGCCACGGCCGGCTGGGGGGCTTTGGCCGGCACCCTTCCCGGGTCCAGGATTACGTGGCGCTGCGGCTGCGATGGGGCGATGCGTCGCCGACCGGGCCGGCCGCACCGGGCGGCGCAAGCCTGTCGCTCTCGGAGCTGGCCCGGGTCGTCGACGAGGGACTGGCGGAGTACTGTGCGGCGTACGGCGACAAGACGAAACCGGGCGTCGGAGATGCCGTCCTCGAACGACATCTGCGGTGGGCGGAGGTTGCACCGGGAGCCGCTACGATGGAGGTCTTCGGCCTGGCCGGCCACATGGGGGCGGTGGACCGCCTCGACGGGGCGATTACCAAGGCCGCGACGATCGTCCGGCGGCTCGTCCGGACGCGCGCACGGGTCCGGGGGCCGTGGTCGAGCTTGACGATCGGCCTGGCGGATGCCTGCCCTGATTCGGACCTGAGTCTGGAGGGCGGGCAGGGGTTCCTGCCGAGCCACGAGCTGGAGGAGGTCTGCGACCGGATGCGCGAGGCGGTTCGCCGCGGCATCCGGGAGTATCTCGAGCTGGCCTCGCTGCCGGCCGACGCGATCGAGGGACGGATCGCGTTCGACAAGCTCCACAATGCCGCCTACACCCGTCCGGCGGACGGTCCGGCCATGCGGGCGATGCTCGGGGCGGCGGCCGCGGCCGGCATCTACAAGGGCGAGCCGGTCCGCGGCTGGGATGTTTCGTGCGATGCCCGGATCTTCGCCCGCGAGTTCCCGCGTGCGGAGGTGATCACGTTCGGTCCCGGCGCCCTGGCGCAGGCGCACGGCAACGACGAGCACGTGGCGATCCGGGAGGTGATTGCGGCGGCGGAGGCGCTGGCGCGATTCGCGATGGGATTTCGAGGGTGAGCTGCGGCCGCAGCCCGCGGGAGGTTCGGAGTCACAGATGTCCATACGACTCGGTGTGATCGGCGGCGGGATCTTCGGGGAGACGCACCTTCAGATCTTCTCCCAGTTGCAGCGGGACGAACGCTGCGAGCTTGTGGCGCTGGCCGACCTCAATCCCAAGGTCCTCGAACAGCGCTCGGCCCAGTACGGTGTGAAGACCTACCGGGACTACCGCGAGATGCTGGCCCGGGAGCGCCTCGACGGCGTGGCCGTCGTCACGCCCGATCCGACGCACCAGCCGATCGTGCTGGACGCCCTGAGCGCCGGGTGCCACGTCCTGGTGGAAAAGCCGATGGACGTCACCGTCGAGGGATGCCGGCGGATGGTGGAGGCGGCCCGGAGGGCCGACCGCCTGCTCCAGGTCGACTTCCACAAGCGGTTCGACGCGTACCACATCGCCCTGCGCGATGCCGTCGCCGAAGGCCGGTTGGGCAGCCCGCTCTACGGCTACGCCTGGATGGAGAACCGGATCGAGGTGCCGCGGGACTGGTGGCCGGGCTGGGCGTCGAAGAGCTCGTCGGGCTGGTTCCTGGGCTCCCACATGGTGGATCTGTTCCGGTGGGTGATCGGGTGCCGAAACGCCCGGCGGGTCTGGGCCAGCGGGGTCAAGAAGAGGCTGGTGGCCCTCGGCGTGGATACGTACGACTGCATCCAGGCCAAGATCGATTTCGAGGACGACATCGCCTTCAGCCTGGATACCTCCTGGGTTCTGCCGGAGGGCTTCGAATCGCCCGTGAACCAGGGTATCCGAGTGGTCGGCACGAACGGCATCATGGAGGTCGACTCGCAACACCGCGGCGCCGAGGCATGTTTCGGCGGCCAGACCCAGCAGACCCTCAATCTCGGGTTCAAGCTCGTGACGAAGGACAAGCACGGCCGGCCCCGGTACGAAGGCTACGGCTTCGCCTCCATCGCCGACTTCGTGGAGAATATCGAGTTCCTCCGCGAGGGGGGCACGATCGGGCAACTGCGGGGCCAGTACCCCAGCGGCGAAGACGGCCTCGAAGTGACACGGATCCTCTGTGCGATCCACGAGAGCGTGCGCACGCGTCGGATCGTCGAGCTGGAACGCGACGCGGAAGCCTGAAGGAGTCGTGGGCGACGGGCACGGGTCGTCCGTCCCTCGCCGTTCATCGTTGGTTGCCGGTTCTGGAGTGTGTATGGCCACCAAGGAGTTTCCCCTCGAGCCCGTAGCGGTCCCGAAGGTGCAGACGAACCACCGCCGTATCCAGACGATGCTCCCCGTGCCCGAATCGCTCCCGCTCCTGCGGCGGCTGCGGGAGAGCGAATGCCGTTCCATGCGCGGCCAGCCGCCGATCATCTGGGCCCGCGGAGACGGGGTTCACGTGCACGACCCGTACGGCAACATGTGGCTTGATTTCTCGTCGGGCGTGCTCGTGACGGCCTGCGGGCACGGGCACCCGGACATCGTCCGCGCGATACAGGCGGCGGCGGGCACGGGCATCTATCACGCGTACAACTTCCCCACGGAGGTTCGCGCGGAACTCGCCGCGAAGATCTCGTCCCTCGTGCCGCGCCCGCTCAAGGAGGTCTTCCTGCTCACCACAGGCTCAGAGGCCGTCGAATGCTGCATCAAGCTGGCCCGCACACACGGCCAGAAGCTGGGCGGACCCCGCAAGACGGTCCTCGTTACGTTTGACAACGCCTTTCACGGCCGGACCATGGGGGCGCAGCTCGCCGGCGGTTCCGCAGCGCTCAAGAGCTGGATCGGCCCGTACGAGTGCGGGTTTGTCCAGGTGCCCTATCCCGACGGCTTCCGACAGAAGGACGAGTCATTCGAGGTCTTCACCCGCAGCCTGGCGGACAAGGGCGTCGCGCCGGATCAGGTCTGCGGCGTGATGAGCGAGACCTACCAGGGCTGCAACGCGAAAATCATGCCGCCCGCCTATGCCCAGGCCCTGCGGCGGTGGTGCGACCAGCACGGGGCGCTGCTCATCTTCGATGAGATCCAGGCCGGCTTCGGCCGGACCGGCACATGGTTCGGGTTTCAGCACACCGGCGTCGTTCCCGATCTGGCGGCCTTCGGCAAGGGCATCTCGGGCGGCATGCCGCTGGCCGCGGTTGTCGGCCGTTCCGAGATCATGAATCAGTATGGCCCGGGGGAAATGACCAGCACCCACTCGGCCAATCCCATCTGTTGCGCGGCCGCCCTGGCCAACATCGAGGTGATCCAGCGGGAGAACCTTGTCGAGAACGCCGCCCGGCTCGGGCCCGTGCTTGCGGAGGGCGTCCGGAAGACGCAGGAGTTTTCCCACGGCCGCGTCGGACGGGTGGATGCGGTCGGACTTGTGGCAGCCGTTCAGTTCACCCGACCCGGAACGACCGAACCGGACGCGGCCCTGGCCTGGGACGTGTGCAAGCGGATCGTCGAGTCCGGAGTGATGCTGTTCTCCCCCGTGGGCGTAGGTGGCTGCTGCCTCAAGATCTGCCCGCCGCTGACCATCGGGGAGGAGGCCCTGCGCGAAGGGCTCGAGGTCATCCGCGAAGTGACGGCCGCCATGACGGCGCCCTGAGGCGACCGGCAGCCCGAGACCCCGCACATCGGACGGGATACCTGCAACGTAACGCCGGGTGCCCGAGAGCGGGCCGGGTCAGACGCTCGCCAGCCGGGTGTCCGCCGGCCCTTCAGGGCACCTTGGGCCAATACAGGGTGTAGATGAAATTCGTGGGGTGAGCCGTGAGCGTGTCCCACCGCCGCCAGGTGATCTCCCCGCCGGTGAAGTAGAACCAGCCGCCGTAGCGGCCATGATTGCTCCCCTCGACGCTCCGGTACTTGGGGTTGACCACCACCGTCCGGTCGCCGGCCACCACCGCCCGGCCGGCGACCCGATCAGGCGACTCCCGCTCGGGGTCGAAGGTCGGCCGGCCGGTGGACGGGTCCGGATAGGTGTATGTGATGCCGGGCAGATAAATGTATGAGATCTCGCCGGTCTGCCAGCGTTTAAGCGGGCGCCCGGAGGAGTCTGTCAGGTTCACATCGGCCATGGGTGGACCTGCACAGGGATCGTCCTGCAGACTCACCGGGCAGTAGAACGTGTTGGGGTCTGCCGCCGCCTCACGCACCAGTCGCTCCGCCAGCTCGCCGATCGCCGTCGGGTCGGCCCACCGATACCGGGACGCCGAACAGTGGGGGTAGGAACCGGTGTCCGCCCGTATGTACTCGACGGCCGTGGCGAATGCGCGGAGGTTCGTCACACAACCGACGGACCGGCTCTGCATGCGGGCCCGGGCCAACGTGGGCAGCAGCAGCGCAAGCAGCAGCGCGATGATGGCTGCCACCACCAGCAGCTCCAGCATCGTCAGGCCCCGGTACCCGCAAGCACGGTTTCTCGGGCGGTTCAGCGGTTCCACGTGTCGAGGTCCTTTTGAATCGACACGACCCAGGAGGGCCGGCCTTCCGAGCGATGCATCCCCCGCCGGATCACCCCTTCCGGACCGACCCATACCTTCTCAGGCGGCTGGAGTTGCTGGGCGGCCAGGCGGGGTCCGGTCACGGCCACGGTGCCGCGATAGCAACCCCAGGCGGCTCCGTCCGCCTGGGCCAGGACGTCCACCGCCGTTCCGCGGACCTGCGCGCGATGTTCGCCGACGATCACCTCCTTGAGGGCCCCATCCGGTGCCGCCTCGACGTAGATACGGCCGTGATCGAGGCGGATGCTGGACCCGCCGGCCCCAATCGCCAGGCGCGTCCGGGCGTTGCACCAGACCTTGGCCCCCGGCAGATCGAGCCTTCCGAATCGGCCGCCGAAGTCGACCTCCTGATTCGCGTCGATGTCCTGGGTCTCGATGCGCCTATCGGAGAGCTGGCTGGCGCCGACAAAGGTATGCATGCGGCCCACGAACTCAGGCTCGGGGGCTGCCGGCGAGCCCGTCGGCCGCAGCAGCGGCAGCGCGAGCACTACGCTGGCCGCCACGGATGCGGGCAGCAGCAACCAGATGGCCGGGCGGATGCGGCGGCGTTGCGTCCGAGGCCGGGCGAGAGCGGGCCGGCCCGAATCGGCCGGGACCGGCAGTTCGCCCGTCTGCGGTTCGATCATCCTTCCGATCTGTTTGTAGCGTTCCGCCAGCGACCGCGCCTCATCGCTGGAGCGGAGAAGGTCCTCGGCCGCCTGCCGCTGCTGCTCATCCGCCCAGCCGATCAGGTACAGAGCGATGACATCGGCTTGCTCGTCGCTCAGGTTCATACGGAGTTTCCTTGTCTGTCGGACCCTTCGCCGTCCAACCATCCCCGGAGACGTGAGATGGCCCTTGCGTACCGCCGGGAAACGGTCCGCACGGGTAAGCCAACGAGTTCCGCAATCTCCTCCCGTGACAACTGGAGGTAATGACAGCCAACAATGACGAGTCGCTCCACAGGGGGCAGGCGATGGAGCACACCGTTAACCCGCTCCAGGTTTTCGTGGAAGGGGTTTGGGGAAGGCGCCGGAGCGTCCAGGATCTCTTCCGATACACCGGGTATGCGCCCTCGCCGCTTGAGGTAGGCTCGCGTGGTGCGACCGATAAGCCGGGAGAGATAGGGACGCACGTTCGTGATCGTCGCCCCGCGTTGGAGTGCCTCGGAGAGCGCCACGAACACGTCCTGCGTCAGGTCGTCGGCGGTGGATCGGTCGGGAAACATGCGGGCAAACGCACCAAATACGTAAGGCTGCCAGTCGCGCCAGATCGACTCGACCGTCTTGTTCAGCCTGGATTTACGATTCATCCGTATGCGCAGCCCGGCGAGAGGCCATCCTACGGATAAATCATATCTCCCTGTGATAAGTGGTTCCAGGCGGCGATTTTGGTCAAAAAAAACTTGCGAAACGAAGATTTTTTTTGACCAAAGACGGCCTCACCTCCCACTTATCCAAGGGGGGAACAGCGCGGCCGGCCCCCCTGCGGTGGGGAGGGCGACGCAACCACGGTGGTGACGCATGGTCTTCGTAGTGGACCCCGACCCGTCCGTTCGGTGGGTCGCCGAGGCTTTGATCACGGCCGGCGGGCTGAAAGCCCGAGGGTGCGTCGACCTGAGCGAGTTCCTGGCCGCGTACGATCCCCGTTCGCCTTCCTGCCTCCTCCTGGACTACCGCACGCCATCGACGTGGCGGTCGGGTGTCTTGGATGGTCTGGCTGACGCCGGCGTGGAGCTTCCTGTGATCCTGGTGGCGGAGGCGTCCACGCTGCCTGCCGGCACTGGGGGGCGTTTGAAGGGGCGGGTCCGTGTCGTCGGAAAGCCATGTGGCTGGCCGCTCATCCTGGACCACCTGCGAGACGCGCTGGAAGAGGATGCGGCGCGTACCGAACAGCGCTAGCTTACAGCCCGCTGAGAGGGGTGGTTTTTTCGTAAGTGGGGATGGAGGTCTCAGACTCCCATGCGGTACTCCGTTTTCTGGGTTCCGGCGCTGATGGCCGTGCCTGCGTGGGCTGCGGACGTGACGGTCAGCTCAAGCGCCGATGTGATCGCGGTGGGCAACTCGGCGACGCTCACGTGCACCGTGACTCCTTCCACGTACGTCTCGCGTGTCACCTTTTCCTATGAGGACGGGGCACCGAGCCAGGAGGACACCAGCGCACCCTACGAGGTGCAGCGGACGTTCAACGTGGCCATGGACGATCTGACCGTGACGGCCACCGTGGAGTTCTCGGACGGGTCGCCGACGCAGCAGGCCACGGTGGATGTGGATGTGGTGGGCCTGGCCCTCTCGGGATCCACATCCCCCTCGCGGGGCTGGAGCGTCGCGTACACAGCCCGTTCGGATCCTCAGGGTAAGGTCATCGATCTGTTTGAGTGGAGCTACACGGCGGGCGGAGTGGTGAACACGTGGTCGGACTACGACCTGGACAACAACGACGTCAGCACGTGGGCGGGCAAGATGGTCATCAGCGGGACGCTCAGCGTGCAGGCGGTCGTGTGCGGGGTGACATGCACGAAGACCGTCAGCGTGACCATCGCACCTCGGAACTGGTCCACTCCGCAGAGCTGCAACGTGGACAACGAGTCGGATTGGGGTTCGGAACCCACGGCCTCGGCCGTGATGGGCGAGAACCGCGACCGCGAATCGAACGACAAGCTCAGGTACTTCGTTCCTCAGGCCAATGACGGCGACTTCTCGCAGGCCTTTTCCGTTTCGGGGGTGACATCGGGACCGTGTCAGGGGTGGTGGTACGTCAGCGGCAGCACGCTCGTGTGTCAGCGGGAGACCGTCATCAACAAGTACATCAAGGCCGGGGGACCGGCGCCGGCCGGCGCATCGCAGAACTTCTACGACCGCAACGCCGAGGTCTGCCTGGACGACCTGATGGACGAGTTCGTCCAGGCCGTCGGGAACCACGAGTATCGCGGCACGCCGGCGACCGCGCGGTCTGAGGAGGGCCATTACGGCCGCATCGAGAACGGCATCTACGACGCCGAGATCGCGGGCGATCCCCGAAAGGCGGCGGAGGGGTTGCTGGCGCGCTCGAGCGCGAGCCTGTGGAGCCTCATCAATCTGACGGTGGAGGACGTGGAGGACGATCTGCACGCCTACGCGGGCGGCGAGAGCTGGTCGGCCGACGGCCCCAACTGGGGGGGGCCTGATGCCCTGGGGTCCGGCCTGCGTTCCACCTGGAACCCGGGCTCGCAAACGTGGTCCGACTGCGTCAACGGGGTGGAGAAGTTCTGAGGAAGGAGCACATGACATGAAAAGCGCACTGTTGGCGATTCTCCTCGCGACGACGCGGTCCTCTGCGGCACCGGCTCCCGTCGAATCCGTAGCGACTCTGACCTCCGTGCGGAGCGCCGCGGAGGTCGCGTCCGTCTCCCGCACGATCCGCCGAGGGCTCGAGGACCCGGTTCAGGCTCCGGCCTGGCGCGCCGCCCTGCTCAATGCGTTGCAGGGCGAGGCGAAGCCGGAAATCGCCCGGCGGATCGGCCTGCTGCTGGCGTGGCGGCCTGACGAGGCAGCCCTCGCGGCGATCCTGGAACGGATCGAGTCCGCCGCCGACCGGCCCTTGCAGGAGGCGCTTGCCGATTCGCTAACCCTCGCTGCGGGACGGCTGCCCGCGGAGCAGAAAGCGGTCGCGGCGCAGCGTTTCGGGCCGCGGCTGCTCAAGCTGGCGTCGGCCCCGACTCCGGCCGCCGAGGGGGCGGTTCGCGGCCTGGGACGCCTCGGCGCCCCGGGTTGTCCACTCCTGCTCGAGTTGGCTCGGCAGCAGGCTGTTCGCGCCAGGCACCCCGAGGCCCTTCTGATCGCGCTGGGCGAGACGGGCTGCGCCGACGCCGTGCCCGTCCTGGTCCGGATGACGGAGGAGGCCTCGAGCGCCGGGCGGCGGGTCGCGGGCCTCATGGCCGTCAGCGGACTGCTCCGCGCGATCCGGCAGGACGGGGGCGCGCTAAGTGCGGATACGGAAAGGCAGGCCTGGTCCTGCCTGCGTCGGGACCTGCGTCTGGATGCGGACCCCGAGCTGTTGGCGGCGTCCATTCGGGCCTGTGCCACGGCGTCGGACGTAGACGAGGACGCGGAGCTGGCCGCCGTCGCGCTGGAATCACTGGGCCATGCCAGCGCGCAGGTCCGCTCGGCAGCGGCCACGGCCCTTTTCGATTCGGCCCTGGCGTCCCGACCCGACGTGAAGGAGCTGGTGCGAGCTCTGGCCGATCACGAGACCGATGCCACCGTGCGCGTCCTGGCGCGGGATGTGCTGGCGGGGGCTGAACACTGAGCGGTCCGCCGTCGGAGGCCGAGGCCGGGCCTTGGTTGTGCGAGGCGGCCCCATCCGAAAGGAGGCGTGGGGATGACATCGACGAACTGTCCCCAGTGCCACAGGCCGGCGCGGAACGTCAGCTATGCGCTGCACCGGGACCAGATGGCTCCCGTCTACGTCTGCGACCATTGTACGCATCAGCGCGAAGGCAAGACGTACCCGCTCGTGTTCATCGTCTTCAACGACGGTTCGATATGGCGTTCCGACTGCCTCCAGGCCGGCTCGTATACCGATGTATGACGGGCCGTCGCCCTCTTCCCGGCGACGGTCCGGCCGGCGCGGCGCCGAACGCTGGCTCGGCGCCGCGCCTCTTCGTGCCGACCGTCAGGCCTGCGGGAAGATCGGCTTGAGGTTCATTGCCAGCGCCCGCAACTGCTCGGCCTGAGCCGGCTCCAGGGGGCGGTACCGCATGGCCGCCTCCACGGCCAGCCGGAACAGGGGCTCCTCGCCCGGAGGGATGGCGGCCGTGACGGGTTGACCGAGCGTGTAGCGCAAGGCGAGCTCAACCTCGCCGGGATCGGTCAGCGGTTGATACCAGCACTTGCCGTAGCGCTTCCGGTCGGGATGGTCGGCCGGCCAGACCTGCCGGGCCATGGCCTTGAGGGCCAGGCATGTGACTCCCTTCTTCCGGGCGGCTTCCAGGACCGGTTGTGAGAAGCGGTGGCGGTAGTCGCAGGCGAAGTTCACGGGGAAGAGGACGGAATCGAAATCGAATCGATCCATCGCCGCCAAGGCCGCCTCGACCGAGTGGGCGGAGAACCCGAGGTGGCGGACCTGTCCGTTCTTGCGGGCGGCGATGAGGACCTCCATCGCGCCGCCCCTGGCGAAGGCCACATCCACATCTCCGGCCACGTCCCGAATGCCGTGGAGCTGATACAGGTCCAGGTGGTCCGTCTCGAGCCGTTCGAGCGACCGCTTGAGCTCGGCGGCGGCTTCCTCGCGCCGCCGTTGCGTCGTCTTGCACGCCAGGAATACGTGCCTGCGGTACGGCCGCAGGGCCGGGCCGAGCTTCGACTCCGCGTCGCCGTACGTCGGAGCCACGTCGAAGTAGTTCACGCCCTTTTCGACCGCCTCGGCCACGATCCGGTTGGCTTGCTCCTGCGGCATGCCGGCCAGGAGAATGCCTCCTAGGCCGATCACGGAGAGCGGAACGGCGTCCTTTCCGTATGGTCGGCGTGCCAGGCGCGCCGGATTCGATGAGGGTCTGTCACATGCCTCCGATCCCAGCGCGCGGTGTGAAGCGGCCGCGGCCGCCGAGATTCCCGCCGCCTTGAGAAACTCGCGCCGATTCATGGTGATTGCCCTCCGGGCTTTGGCGCAGGCCGGTCCATTGCGAGACCCTTGCCCACGATGATATGCCCTTCCCGCGGGCGAATCCCGCATCGGCCGGGGGCAGACCCGCGGTGCGCCCTGCCGCGCGACCGGGACGCCCGCGCCGCACGGAACCGGTCGGCGGAAGAGGGCCCTCGCGCGTCTCCGGGCCCTCTGCGGGTTCGACGGGGCTCGGGGCCAGAGACAATCACCCGCCCTGCGGGGCCGGGCGGGTGGTGCTTGCCCCGGCCAGGTACTGATCGAACCAGTCCGCCAGTATCGAGATGTCCTTCACCAGGTCGGGCCAGCCGTGGCCGGCGCCGGGTTTGACGACGAGCCTGGCGGGGACACCCGCTTCCTTGAGCTTCCCGATGATGATTTCCGCTTGCTGGATCGGCACGAGTTTGTCGGCGTCTCCGTGTACGATGAGCGTGGGCGGGTCATCGGGGCTCACGTGGGCGGCCGGCGAGATCTGCCGCGCGAGTTCCATCCGGCGGGCCTCGTCCGTAATCGGCACGAAGCACTTGGTCTGCTTGTCCAGCTCACGGAACTCGAAGGGCGCCCGGAACGCCGCCAGCTCTTCGCGCAGCGCCTGGAACACGTCCCGGCCCGTCCGGCCGTAGTTCAGGAAGTCGGTGGGCGGGAAAAAGCACGCGACCGCCTGCACCCGGCTCGACTCCCGGTCGACCGGGTCCTTGGCCTGGGGGTCTGCTGCCCGGCCTGCCATGCCCATCATCAGAGACAGGTGGCCGCCGGCGGAACCGCCTGTGATCCCGAGGCGATCCGGATCCAGGCCGTACCGGCCGGCGTGGTGCCGGATGAACCGAACGGCCCGGTGCATGTCCTCCACGACCTCGTTGACGGGAAACAGGGGCTGGCTGCCGTGTACGACGGCGAAGACCACATATCCGCGCCGGAGGAACTCCTCCAGCAGGCCCGCGTGGATCGCCTCGTGTGCCGAGACCCACCCGCCGCTCACGCAGAAGATCACGCCCGCTCCGTTGGTGCGGCCCTGTGGGGTGAAGACGTCCATCGTCAGGGCCATGCCGAACTTGCGGCCGTAGATGACGTCTTCGGAACGGGTCCATTCCTTCCGGGTGGTCGCCGGTTCGGCGGCGATGCACATGGCGGGCAGGGCGATCGCGAGAGTGACGACGAGGCGACGAATCATGGGTTTCCTCCTGTGGGCCCCGGTAGTTCCCGGTAGAGCGTACCGCCAGACGGCGGCGGCTCAAGGGCGGGTTTCAATCGGCACCGCCGGCGGCGCCGACGCCCGGCGGACCGCCGCCCGCTACGGCAGGAAGTCGAGCAGCGTCCGGACGTGAGCGGCGACGCAGCGGCCCAGGCAGGCCGGCTCGTAGCCGCCTTCCAGGACGCTCACGAAGCGGCCGCCCGCCGGAGGTCCGGTTGCCTCCAGCAACTTGCGGGTCATCCATGCGAAGCATTCCGGGGCCAGGTCGATGTGCGATGTGGGGTCTCCGGCGGCGGCATCGAAGCCCGCGCTGACGAGCAGGAACTGGGGGGCGAACGCCCGGACCCGCGGGAGAATCTCCCGTTCGAAGGCGTCGCAGTACTCGGCCTGAGCGACCCCCGCGCGAAGCGGCACGTTGATCGTCAGGCCCAGGCCCGGGCCGTGGCCTCGTTCCACGGCGTACCCGCTGTCCGGGTAGAAGCGATACGGGGACTGGTGAATGCTGGCGTACAGGACGTCGGCACGGTCCTCGAAGATGCGTTGCGTCCCGTTTCCGTGGTGCACGTCCCAGTCCACGATGGCCACTCGCTCCAGCCCGTGCCGACGGACTAGATGCTCGGCGGCGATGGCCACATGGTTGAACAGGCAGTAGCCCATCGCCCGGTCGCGCTCCGCGTGGTGGCCCGGCGGTCGGACCGCACAGAAGACGGCCTGGACACGTCCGTCCATGGCGGCCTCGCACGCGGCCACGACTCCTCCGGCGGCCCGGCGGGCCACGTCGTAACTGTCTGCGGAGACCCGTGTCTCGGGATCGCCGACGAAGGGCACGCCTTCGCGACACGCCAGCCGCACCAGCTCCACGTACGCCGGCTCGTGCACGGTGGCGAGGGCATCCGGGTCGGCGGCCTCGAACGACAGCGGGACGAGTCTGTCAAGCAGGCGGCTCTCGAGCAAGGAATTGAGGATGGCGGTCAGCCGCTCCGGGCGCTCCGGATGGCCCGGCCCGGTGTCGTGCCGGAGGAACAGCGGGCTGTACACAAGTCCGGTTCGCATCGGCATCGGTCCGGGGGCCGGTTCAGGCCGGCGGGCCGCCGCGGATCACGCCGGCCGCACGGAGGCCGTCCAGGACGAACTGCACCGAGATCGCCGCGAGGATCAGGCCGAGGATGCGACTCAGCACGTGGATTCCCACGCGTCCCAGACCCGTGTAGAGCGGCCTGGCCAGCCGGAGAATCGCGTACGTGATCACGCCCGTGAGTACGATGGCGATATACACGAGGCTGACTTCGCGCCAGTTGCCGGCGCGGCTCATGAGCATCGTCACGGTCGAAAGGGCGGCCGGACCGGCCAGCAGCGGAATGGCCATGGGGGTGATGGTGACGTCCTGCTTGGCGGCGCCCTCGGCGATTTCGCCCGGGCCTTCCTGCGTGGGACGCTCGGCGCGGATCATGTCCAGGGCTACCAAAAAGAGAATCAGCCCCCCGGCGATCTGAAACGCGGGCAGCGTCAGTCCGAAGAGCCTGAAGATCATGCTTCCCGCGGATGCGAAGATGATGAGCGTCGCCGTCGCCGTTACGGTCGCCCCCAGCACGGTTCGCCGCCGCCGCTCCTCGCTGTAGCCCTCCGTCATGACCAGGTAGGCGGGCACGGCGCCGGCCGGGTCCACGACAAACAGGATCGAGGCGATGGCCGTAAACCAGAAGTCGAGCATCGGATTCTCAGTGGAGGGCCCGGCGGGCCCGATGCCCGATCGCGGGCGAGCATGACGTGCGGAGTGTACGGGGGCTTGGTGGAGCACGCAAGGAACGTTCCGGGGCCGGTGGGGCCTGCCTTGTCAAAATGGCACCGGCAGACCGGGCCGCTTTCGACGGTCGGACGCGCCGATGCGATCGGGGCCGCCAGATAAGAACTTACGCGCCTTTCACCTCGTGCCGCTTCGACTGGCACTTGTCTTGCTTGGCGCCTGAGTGCCCGGGGGCGGACGGCGTGGGGCTTGTGGCCAAGCCCGAGTCGGCCGGCGACCACGCAGTCCGCAGGTGGACACGGACCGCTCTGACGCGGGCCGGCGGACTTCGTGGCCCAGGCGGTACGGCCGACCCGACGGGACCAGATCCGGACGTTCCCGGGAGTGCCAGCAGAAACGACAGAGAGGAGGTGGTGCCATGTTGTTCAATCGCAGCGACTGGATGGCTCCATTCGATGAGTTGCGGCGCGAGGTGGACCGGCTCTTCGAGGGATTCGGCCGGCGGTGGGACGGGGGCCTGTTCGAACCGGCCTTCCCGGCGGTGAACGTGTGGGAGGACGACGAGAACCTCTACGCGGAGGCCGAGGTGCCGGGCGTGAAGCGGGAAGACCTCGAGGTCTATACCGTGGGCGACGAGCTGACGATCAAGGGTCGGCGCGAGCCCTGCTCGGATGAGAAGGTCTCGTACCACCGTCGGGAGCGAGGCACGGGCGAGTTCACGCGGATCGTGACGCTTCCGGCGGAGGTGAAGGCGGACGAGGTCGAGGCCACCTACCGTGACGGGGTTCTGACCGTCCGGATGCCGAAGGCCGAGTCGGCCCGACCCAAGAGGATCACCGTGAAGGCATCGTAAGACGGCTGTCGTCGGCCGCCCGACCTGCGGGCGGATCGGAAGAAGGGAGGTGAAATCATGGCCGAGACTGCGATTCGGAAGCGCGAGGGCGAGGTGTCCCGCGTCGAGCATACGCGAGACCGGTGGACCTACTGTCCCAACGTGGACATCTTGGAGAAGGACGACGAACTGCTGGTCCTGGCGGATGTGCCGGGCGTCAAGGCCGAGGACCTCGATGTGGAGTACGAGAACGGCCTGCTGACGATCCACGGCAAGGTCGAGCCTCGTCAGGACGAAGAGAAGACCCGGTTCCTGCGGTGCGAGTACGGGGTCGGGGACTTCTATCGCACCTTCCGCATCGGCGAGGGCATCGACCACAGCCGCATCCACGCCGAGCTGAAGAACGGCGTCATGGAGCTGCATCTGCCCAAGACCGACCAGGTCAAGCCGAGGAAGATCACCGTCAAGGTGCAGTGAGGCCAGCTGTGCGGACGAAGGGAGGTGACAGACATGAACCTGACACCCTGGAGGAGCAAGCGATCCGATGGAAGCGGTACGGGCCGCGCCGAGACCGGACTGGCCCGGCTCCGCAGTGAGATCAACACGCTCTTCGACCGGTTCTTCGAGGAGCCGTGGCGGGGTCTGGCCGAGTGGCCGTTCGGCGGGCGGTTCGGCCCGCGCGTGGACCTGTCGGAGTCCGAAGATTCCTTCTGCGTGACGGCGGAGCTGCCCGGCGTCGATCCCAAGGATGTGGACATCAGCGTCTCGGGCAACATCCTGACCCTCCGCGGCGAGAAGAGACAGGAACGACAGGAAAAGGGCCGCAACTACTATCGCACGGAACGGCAGTACGGCAGCTTCCAGAGGAGTATTCCGCTGCCCTCTTCGGTGGACTCCGACAAGGTCGAAGCCTCGTACAAGGACGGCGTGCTGACGATCACGCTGGCCAAGCGGGCCGAGGCCCGGCCGAAACGGATCACCGTCAAGGAGGGATAATCGCAGGGATGCGCCAATACGCCTGTTTGCCACGAGGCGGCCGGCCGGAGAGGCCGGCCGTCTTCGCGGGGCGGGCGCCGGGGAATGCCGCGTTCGGCTCTGCGGCCGCCGATCGCGGCCGGGAACCCGTCGGAGGACGGGCTTCTATTGACACGCCGGGGGCGCGCCGGGCCCGTTGAAACAGGTCTGGACCACCGCAAAGTCGCTCAGGTCGACATCGCTGTCGTCATCGAAGTCGGCATCAGCCCGGCATGCCGGCGACGGGGGATTGCCCGGCCCGTTGAAACACACCTGGAACGTCGCGAAGTCGGTCACGTCCACGTCGCCGTCGCCGTCGAAGTCCGCCATGACGAAAGCATCCTTGCCGGCCAGCGCGTACACGTGGCCGTCATACGTCGTGAGATAGAGATACTTGTCGCTGATGCAGGGCGCCGAGAGGATGGGCGTGCCGAAATCCATCGTCCACTGCACCTGTCCGCTGGTCAGGTCGATCACGTACAGCCGCCCGTCGCCGCACGGCATGTAGACCAGGTTGCCGGCGATGGTCGCGCTGCCGGCCAGGGCGGCGAAGGTGTTGTTGTACGGCGCCATCTTCAGGGGCGAGGTGGCCAGGGCGACCTCCCAGAGCTGTGCGCCTGTATCGAGCCGGAAGGCGCGTATGAAGCCCGTGCCGCCGGCTACGACGGTATTGCCCGAGACAGCCGGCGTACTGGCCGAACGGCCCCCGCCGAGGCTCTTGGTCCAGACCGCCCCGCCGTCGCTCATGCGGACGCAGTGGAGGGTCCCGTTGTAGTCGGTGAAAACGGCCTTGTCGCCCGCGATGACGGGGCTGCCGTGCAGCCCCTGCACCGTGTACTGCCAGAGCGTGGCCCCTGTGGCCGGGTTTACCGCCCGCAGGCTGTTGGTGGCCCAGTTGGCCGGCACGAGCACACGGACGCCGTCGGTGGCCGGTGACGCGTTGCAACTGATCCAGTCTCCGCCATACGACTGGCTCCAGGCCGGCGTGCCGGTGACGGCGTCGAATCGCCCGAAGTAGGCGTAGGTGCCGGCGTAGAGGGCCGTTCCGTACAGCAGCGGGGAGCCGTATTGCCAGCGCATGTACGCCGAGCCGAGGGTCCGTTCCCAGGCCGTACTTCCGTCGGCCCGGTTGAGCGCGTGCAGGACGCCACCGTGGGAAGCGGCATAGACGCGCTGGTCGTCTACCGCCACGGAGTGGGAGACCGCCGCGGGAGTCGGAGCGAACCACCGCTGGGAGCCGTCGGAGACGTTGAGCGCCAGCACGCCGTTGGCCGCGAAGTCGCGGCGGTCTTTGACGCCGACGTAGAGCATCTGGCCGTCGAGGACGGGCGAGCCGAAGTCGAAGGTCCCACCGACGTTGGCGATCCAGGCCGGGCCGAGCGGCGGGCGGATTGAGCTGGAGCCGGCGAGTCCTCCCCGCGCGGGTCCGCCGCCGAACTGCCGCCAGGATCCGCCCGTGGGGCGGGGCCGGGCCGACCCCATGATGGGGAAGCTGCTCTGGGCGGTGGAGACCTCGCCCCTGTCGTTGGTGGCCCGGACCGTGAGCTCGTACAGCCCGAAGCCGAGGCGCGACTGGGCCACCGTC
>Ga0209162_1000969_pt1 | contig 29882 bp, 28 predicted proteins | sample YNPNPMetaG_FD_187121 | JGI IMG/M metagenome (GOLD analysis project Ga0209162, IMG submission 187121) | Anoxygenic and chlorotrophic microbial mat microbial communities from Yellowstone National Park, USA - YNP NP MetaG (SPAdes) (version 2) ...
CTTGTCAAGCGACTTTGCACACGCCCTGATCGCGCTCAATGTGCGCCGTTCAAGCGGTTAACCCGTTGCTACCGAACAATGATTCGCGCCAGCGTCACCGTCTCAATCGGTGTGTCGTTTTCATCAAGGAGTAAAGCCTCCATACCTTGATCAGCCTGATACATTTTGACCTGAAGCGTGTATTCGCCGGGGGACAGTTCATCTGGCAAGGTGAGTTCAAAACGATCCCAAATCTCCGACTCGGGGCGCCACAGGAGGGTGGGGATAATCGGTTGGCGATCTTGAGCGACGATTTTGTTACCGCGCGTGTCCACCACGCGTACCGACGCGCTGTAGTACGCATCAATCTTGTTGAGCGCGTACCACGTGAGCGCGATGTGCATCGTCTCGCCGGGCGCGTACCACGCTGCCAGAGGCGCGGCGAGGGTCACGCGCGCGGGCAACACGATTTGTCGCGCTGGTTCGCCATCGTGCACGATGACCTGATCGCTCCATTGCCAATCGCCGATGCCTGTGCCGGTCACGCGCAAATCCAGACGATGCGTGCCGGCGAGCGCGGGCGTGCGCAAACGCATCGGCACAATCGCGATGCTCGACGTGACGAGCGGCATCGTCGCGCGCGTCTCGATGGGTGCGGTATCGTCCCAGCGTGCGAGCACCTGTAACGATTCGTTGGGCTTGATGGCAAAAGGATACGCGCGGCGATTCCGCAGGATGAGATAAGCCAGGTAATTTTGACTCGGCGCGGCGGGTTGCGGCAAAAACACGCGCGCTTCCAGTCGCGGCGTGTCGCGTGGACGCAGCACCACCTCGTAGAGACAAGTGTCACCGAATCGCCCGGCAAGTTTCAAATCGTCTATCTGCCAGTCTACGCAAGGCGGACTGGCAGGCGGGTGATACACCACATAGCGCACATCGAGCGCGTGGATGAGTGCAAGGGCGCGCGCCGCAGGAAACGCTTGCATCTCGTACGCGATTTCACCGCGTCGTGGCGGATTAAACCCACTGTACCCATCAGGCGTCGTGTGCCAGTGATACGTCGAAAAATATTGCGTGCTCAGGTCGAGGGATTGGGCGGGGTCACTGGCAATCATTGGCAACTCGAGAATCACACTGCGCGGTTGTGCGCGCAACCATCGCACATAGTCGGGGAGCGCGTCCCCGACCGGCATCGGCGTAATCCGCGCCGCAGGTAGCGCGAGGTACTCGAGCGCGATCAACAGGAGGCAGGAAGCGTGAAACGTGAAACGTGCGGCGTGAAACGCGAAGTGTGAAACGTGGAACGTACGACGTGCTCGCGCGAAACCTATGCCTCCCAGCACAGCCAGCGCGAACATCACCAGCGCGTCAAAGCGGACGGGCGCGCGTAGCGCGCGCATCAGAGGGAACACATCGTAGAGCCAGCGATACGGCAGGGTCACATCGGTTGGCACGTTGGGCGCAAGGTAAAGACGTGGACCCAGGGAAAGCATAAAGGCCAAAGTCAGAAGAAAAACGTAGAACCAGCGTTCGCGATCGTTGGTGGCAACAATGCCGATGATTGCCAGCCCCAGCGCGATAAAACCGGGAAACAGATTATCGAGCGGATAACCTCCCAGCACAATCGGTGGACGCGGTGCAAGCCACGCGCCATACAAAACATTCTGCGGCGACACTTCGGCGTACAATTTCAGAGACGCGCTGAATGGTTCACTCTCGGTCACCGCACGTTCAAAGCCCATTTCACGCTGAACTTGCAAGTAGGGCAAAAAGAACGGAACGACCATTAGCGCGATGAACGCGGCAGCGAGGGCAAGGCGTGCCAGCGCGCGGGAGACAGAAACGTGAGACCTGAAAACTGAAAACCGAAAACCGAAAACGGAAAACTGTCTGATGAGAAACCAGAGGACGTAGAGCGCGACCGCCAGGACGGCGAGGAACGCGTAGTAAAACGACGACAATGCCTGCAACGAGAAAAACAGTGCGAACAAAAACTCAGCCGTCGGCGATTGGCGGTCAAGCATCAACACACGACGCAGCCACAGCCACGCGAGCGGCAGCCAGCCGAACGATAACAACTGCACCTGTGCCAGATTGCCCAGGTTGTATGGATTGAACGCGAAAATCGTTCCTGCGATGATGGCGGCGCCGCGCGCGCGCGTCACATCGAACACGAGGAGGTACATCGCATAGGCGGCAAGGAAAAAGGACGCGAGCAACACCAGGTTGTAACCCAGAATTGTGTTGTCGAAAGCGAGATTGAAGGGCAACGCGAACAAGCCCTGGGGCAAGAGCGTCTCGGAAAACGCCAGCGTGTTGGGGTAGGGATAAAAGATGTTGGCGTGGAACAAGTTGAACGGATCGGTGACCAGTGCGTGACCGACCCACGCGATAATCCACGTATTGAGCAGCGCGTCCTGTTTGTCCTCGACCGCATCCGCCAGATGCAACACCAGGGGATTGGTCATCAGTAGCGTCAACGCGAGGAACAGCGCGGCGACGCCGGTATCGCGCGGCAAGGTGAAACGTCGGTTCAACTCAACCACTCTTTGCGTTGATCGCGCGCGTCCCATTTAGCTTTCAATTGTCGTTTGAATTCCGCCGTCCATTCGGGATCGCGCAGTTTTTCTTGCAAGAGGGGCCACACCACTTCGCTATCCGCATCAATTGTTCCCAGGATTTCTTGAATGTAGCGATCCACTAGTACCCGCGCGGATTTGATGAGTGGAATCCCCAGTTCTTGCAAAATCGGATCAAGATTCACGGTGTAGAAAGGCATTCGATACTCCCTGGTGGCAGGTATTATAGTAGCAAGTAAACAGGGAGGCAAGTAATCACTTTTGCCACTTTGGCAACCCTGTGCTATAATAATACCCGAACGGAGAGGTCGCATAGTCCGGTCTAGTGCGCGCGACTCGAAATCGCGTGTGGTCGCAAGGCCACCGAGGGTTCAAATCCCTCCCTCTCCGCTGGACTAGTCGGATAGTCAAATAGTCCTTTGACGGTTTGACTACGTGAACTACCTGACTAACCGACTAACTGACTAACTAACCTGGAGAGGTCGCATAGCCTGGTCGAGTGCGCACGATTGGAGATCGTGTAGGCGATGAGCCTCGCGGGTTCAAATCCCGCCCTCTCCGCTGCATTGGTCGAATAGTCAAACCGTCTAGTCTCACGACGCGACGACTTGGCTATCCGACTATTCGATTATCTGGCGGGACGACGAATTTTTGACAATTCTTCTAACCTCGCATACACTACAGATGGTCGTGCTAGATGGGGAGCTAGCGGTGCCCTGATGCATCTTCGGATGCCTGACTCGCAATCCGCTCTAGCGAGGTCGAATGCCTTCTCGAGGGGCGCGTACGTTTCGGGACTGTTCGCTTCAAGTGGCGATGAAGGTTGGGTCCGACGCGGCGCAAGCCGACCAACCCCGCCAGGGTCGGAAGACAGCAACGGTACGTCGTCACTTGCGGGCGCCGTCGGGGCACCTGGCTGGAGCTGGCTGAAGCGTTCAAGCCGGGGCGTCCGTCTCGACAGAAGGTTGCACGACCATCCTTTTTATCGTGGGCAACGGCGTGAGTACAGACCCGGCGAGTTATTTTGATTATCGTTACAGCACGTCGGTGGCGCGACGACAATGGCGCCGCGCCCTGTTCAACGCGCACACCGCGCTGCTTGTTCTCACGCTGCTGGCACTCGGCGGGATGGGCGTGGGGTATGCGCACACTTTTCGTCCCGTCACCTTGCAGGTTGATCAGGAAACGTACACTGTCCTCACCAATCAACAGGACGTGCGCGGCATTTTGCACGATGCCGCAATCGCCCTCTTGCCACGCGACATTGTCTCTCCGACCCTCACGGCACGCGTCCTCAATCCCCGCATCACTGTTCAACGCGCGCGCGCGCTGACCATTCACGCGGACGGCGCCACGATTCATCATCGCACCCAGAGCCGCACGCTGGGCGAGGCACTGGACGAAGCCCACCTTTTCATCAAACCTCACGACCGTATCGTGCTGGATGGCGTAGTCGTTGAACCCTCTTTTGCCCTCGCGCGCGTGCCGAATGACCACACGCTTCACGTGGAGGTGCAACGCGCGGTGCCGCTCGTGATTGACGACAACGGCGCGCACACCACTCTGTACACCACCGCGCCGACCATCGGCGAGGCATTGCGGCAGGCAGGACTGACCCTGTATCTGGGCGATGCTGTGATGCCGGATCTGGGCACACCCGTTTCGCCTGGATGGAACGTGTACATGCGTCGTTCGCGCGCCGCGACGATTCAGGTGGATGGCAAAACGATTCAAACGCGTACGCGCAGCGAGACGATTGCCGGACTGCTCGCGCAAGAAGGGATCGAACTGCAAGACAAGGATTACACCATTCCGCCAGCCACAGACATCGTGCGCGACGATGCGCGGGTTCAAGTGATACGCGTGCGCGAGGAATTTCTGACCGATGCAGAGTACATTCCGTACGAGACCGTCTGGCAACCCGACCCAACGCTGGAGATTGATCAACGTCGTGTGGCTCAGGTGGGTGCCGAAGGTGTGAAAAAGCGCACGACGCGCGTCGTGTACGAAAATGGGCGTGAGGTTCGACGCACCATCGAGCGCGAGTGGATCGAAACACCACCAACCACACACATCATCAACTATGGCACCAAGATCGTCAAACGCGAATTGCCGCTGCCGGATGGCTCAACGGTAACGTACTGGCGCAAGGTGCGGATGCTGGCTACTTCGTACACCGCCGCTACCTCCGGCAAAGCGCGCACGCATCCCGAATTCGGCATCACGGCAACGGGAATGCGCGCGGGGCTGGGGGTGGTCGCTGTGGATCCGCGCGTGATTAACTTGCGTTCACGCCTCTACATTCCCGGCTATGGTCTGGCGATTGCTGGTGACACCGGCGGAGGCATCAAAGGCAAACGCATTGACCTTGGATACGACGAAGCGAATCTCGTGCTGTGGTACAAATGGGTGGATGTGTACGTGCTCGATCCACCACCGCCGTACGATCAGATTCACTGGGTCATTCCCGATACGCCGAAAGAACGCACCACGCGGCATTGACGATGAGCGCGCCTCTCCCTGTCACCGAGTGGCAACCGCGCAAACGCTGGGGACAACATTTTCTCACCGATGCGCGCCTCCTTCAAGCGATTGCGGATGCCGCCGACGTGACACGTGACGACACAGTTCTGGAAATCGGTCCGGGCTTGGGACATTTGACGCGCGTGCTTGCCGAGCGCGCCGCGCGCGTCATCGCCGTCGAAGTGGACGCGCGGCTGGTGGCATATCTGCGCGCAGAATTTGCCGACGCCACCAACGTCGCGATTCTGCAAGGCGATGTGCTCCGCGCTCCACCGGACGAATGGATCACTCAAGCGACGCACGCCCCCACGCGCGAGTTCAAGATTGTCGCTAACCTTCCGTACTACATCACCTCTGCCATTCTCCGTCATATCCTCGAATCTTCGCCCCGACCGCACGTCGTTGTTGTGATGGTACAGCGCGAGGTCGCTCAGCGCATCGTCGCGCAACCCCCACAGATGAACTTGCTGGCAGTGAGTGTGCAGTTCTTTTCTCGACCGCGCATCGTTCGCACGATTCCTGCCGGCGCGTTTTTTCCGCGTCCTCGCGTAGATTCGGCACTCGTTCGGCTCGATGTGTTCGATGCGCTTCCCTGGGATGTCGCAAACGTGTCACAATTTTTTGCGCTGGTTCGCGCCGGCTTTGGCGAGCGTCGTAAACAACTGCGCAATGCGCTCGCGCAGGGTCTGGGATGTGCGCCGCATCTTGCCGAAACGCTGTTGACCCAGGCTCATATTCACCCGGCGCGCCGCGCCGAGTCGCTTTCGTTGCAGGAATGGACGCGTTTGTATCATGCCTTTTTACCTTATCTTAACCAAAGACCAGAGTCCTATTGCTAAAAGAAACGAGCCTGCATAAAATTGCTACAATGGCAGAATTTACAAAACCCTCTATTTTGCTGATTGATGACGACCCCTTGGTCCGTCGCATCATCGTACGAACTCTAGTGGCGGAGGGCTATCGAGTCACCGAAGCCGGTTCAGGTACCGAAGGATTGGAGTTGGCGTTCAAAAATCCGCCCGACTTGATTTTGCTGGATTTAGTTATGCCAGGCATGGATGGCTTTGAAGTCTGTGCTGCCTTGCGTCGAAATCCAGCCACCACAAACATTCCGATATTGATGTTGACGGCATTGGATCAGATTGACTCGCGGCTGCGCGGCTTGCAAACAGGCGCGGACGATTACATCACCAAGCCCTTTAACATGGAAGAACTGCGCACGCGTGTCCTGGCTCACTTGCGACGTCGTGAACGCGATCTCAGTGCGAATCCGCTCACAGCCTTGCCCGGCAACACTGCGATCGAGCACCTCCTGCGCCAGCGGCTTGCTGCCGCGCAACCGCTGGCAGTGCTGTACATTGACCTGTCGAACTTTAAGGAATACAATGATCAGTACGGTTGGTTGCAAGGCGACAGAGTCATCAAACTGCTCGCGCAACTCATTTTGGAAGCCGTACGTACGCAAGGTGGTCCCGAGGATTTTGTGGGGCATATCGGCGGCGATGATTTTGTCGTGCTCAGTACACCCGCGCACGCGGAAGGCATCGCCAAAACGTTGATTGCGCGATTCGATAGCGAAGTGCCAGCCTTTTACTCGGACGAGGCACGCGCGCGGGGGTATATCGAGGTAGTGGATCGGCGAGGTCATCTGTTTCGTGCCGCCTTGATGAGTGTCTCGATTGCTATCGTCACGAATGAACACACCCAGTTTCACCATCCCGGTCAGATTGCGGCGCGCGCGGCGGAGGTGAAACGCTACGTCAAATCACTTCCCGGCAGCCAGTACGCATTTGACCGACGCCGCTAGGGTGAGTATAATCGCAACCGTAAAGACGTCACGCGGGAGTGTCAACTCCCGCGTGGTTACATCAACGGAGGTTTTTACAGGATGCCCATCTACGAATACGAATGCGAAAATTGCGGTCATCACTTTGAGCGGTTTCAATCGGTGCAGGACGCACCGCTGCGTCAGTGTCCTCAATGTTCTGGGCGCGTGCACAAGGTCTTTCATCCTGTCGGAATCATCTTCAAAGGTTCAGGTTGGTACATCACTGATAGTCGTACATCCACGTCCAGTACCAGCGAGGACAAAACCGCTTCCAAACCTGACACTACCAGCAAGACTGAAGCAACCACTTAGCCTGAATTTCACACCTGTACTTTGAAGAAACTTCCCCTCATCCCTTTGCCTTCTTCTCTCTCCGCCACGCGGCGAGAGAAGGGGCAGGGGGCTATACGCTCGTAAGGTGCGAAATGTAGGCTCAGAAGAAACACTCAGAATGAAAGACCTGTCAGGTGGGTTCACCTGACAGGTCTATTTCGTGACTGTTTCGATGTGCTGCTATCCACTGCACTCACAATTGAAAATGTCCGGTGTGCGGAACGATCTTGTATTTGAAATTCGTTACATAGTTGGATAATTTTTCCACCAGACTTTTCCACTCTTCACTTTCAACCGCGCGTTCGAGGGTGGCGCGATCGGCGGCGATGCCCCCTGTCAACAGTTGAGGGGCATTGCCATAGACGGTGTACCACGCCTCACTGGCTTGAATTCCTAAACGCGTCAGGCGTGGCACCAGTTCTTGCACCGCAAACTCAAAATATTCCGATTCTCGTCCTGGACGAATATCGCAAGTCATCAGTAGTTTGTACATACGCCTCACTCTCCAGCGAGGTCATCATACCAGAAATCTGAGAAAAAAGCAACAGGGGGTCTATGCGCACAGTCGTTCAACGCGTGCGCCAGGCATCGGTCACAGTGGAAGGTCAGACCGTCGGCGCGATTGGGCAAGGGCTGGTCATTTTCATCGGTGTCACACATGACGACACCGAAGACGATGCACGCTGGCTGGCACAAAAAATCGCTCATCTACGCATCTTTGAAGACACCACCAGCAAATTCAATCTCTCTGCACTCGACGTTGGCGCAAGCGCGCTCGTGGTTTCCCAGTTCACCCTCTATGGCGATGCGCGACGCGGACGTCGTCCTGATTTTATTGCCGCGGCGCGTCCCGAAATCGCCGAACCGTTGATTGAGCGATTCGTCACGCTCTTGCGCGAGCAAGGCTTGCCGGTAGAAACCGGCAAATTTCAAGCGCATATGCTTGTTCAACTGGTCAATGATGGTCCCGTGACGATCATTCTGGACTCGCCATAACTTTTGTTTTCGCCAATCGTAATTACTCAGCCGTGCCATCCCTCGCGAAATAGCCCTACCCTCTCGCTCCCTCCCCACGCCGTTCTGCGGCGTGGGGAGGGAGAATCATTCGATCGTCCTACAGACTCGCGCTGTGCAATGCCTTGCCCCTCCTGATGCAATTGCAAATTACGGTGGCGGTTGTTGCCACGCACCGCGCACATCAATTCGTTTGGTCTGATCGTTCACGTTTTGCAACTGTTTGCACTCGAACGTTCCGCTATTTTCCCTCACTCTCACCGTACATCCTCCGATGGGCCAGCGAAAATCCTCCTCATCGGCATCACCACCGGGAATGACCTGCACATCAATCAGGTACGTCCCTGGCGTGGAAGTGTAATCCCCCACTCCTTTGAACGGTGCGATGTGAACATTGACGAAATACTCGCAGCGCGCACAGCGCGGACTGGGAACGGCAGTCCCCACCGACCATTCGCTCCCCGGGGTCACGTCGAGGCGCGCGCGTAACGGCAAAGCGAGTTCCACATTCACCACGCCATTCACCTGAAGATGCAACACACCCACGCGCGTTGCGCGCACGACCGTCACGTCACTTCCCAGCGTGAGGTTGAGCGCGAGGGCGTCTGTTCCGCACACACACAGCACATCGTAGATGGCATCCTGAGATTGAGTGACGACGAATACCTGATACCCGGCGGCTTGCGCCTGACGCGTCAAAAAATCTCGAATGCTGGCGATGTTGGTCTCGCGCGTGCTCCACACAGCGCGCTGGGCATCGCCCTGAAAATCGAAGGAGGCGGGGAGCGCGAGACGCGTGTCCCACCACGCTGGCGCACCGGCGCGCGGCGTACGCGTGGGCATCGCTTGCGCGCGTGTGAGTGTCGGTGGGGGCACAGTGGGCGTGGGGGTAAAGGCTAGCGGCGCAAGGTTGCAGGCGAGAATCGCCACGAGCGTCATCAGGCACATCACAACGCGCCCAAACCGTACGCGCATCGCGTTCATCGCATCATTTTCCCCGGCGGCGGGATTCCGACGCGGGCAGCCAGCACCAGCGTTCGCCCGCGCGTGGCAAAGCCAGGCAGGTAACGAAACAGACCGTACATCAGCACGCCCAGCGCGCGCAAGATGCGCGCGCGTCCCAGATACGGAAACATCGTAAAACATTCTTCAACGACAAAACCCGCGCGCGTGACCGCATCTTGCAACTCGTCGGGTGAGAAAACGCGCGCGTGATCCGCATCGGCAAAGTGGGCAGGGTCGGGATAACGCGCGTTGGGTGTGGCGATTGCCAGTCGTCCGCCGGGTTTGAGCACGCGCGCCCACTCGCGCAGCGCGGTGTCCACATCGGTCAAATGCTCGATAACGTGTTGGGCAACGATGGCGTCAAACGCGTCGTCGCAGAAGGGGAGCGCGCTGTCCCCGGCAATGTGCACCAGCGGGATGAGATGCGTGGCGGTTCGCGCACGCGCCAGATGCAACGCGCTTGCCAGCGTGTCTACGCCCATCGCGCAGACCCCGCGCGCGTGGAGCATTCGCAACAAGCCGCCACCACCACAACCAATTTCCAGCACGCGCGCGTGGCGCGCGCCGCGCGCCAGTCGCATCAACTCGCGCGCTTCACACTGCCAGTCACGCCACGATTCGCGCGTGGTAAAGTACGTTGCTGAGTAACTCAATTTCAGATTTTAGGTAACTACTCAGGCGGTCATTGCGAGCGCAGTTCGCGAAGCAATCCCCGATGAGCGCATTGGAGATTGCTTCGCCGCTGCGCGGCTCGCAATGACAGGTGGGCTGTTACGATTTTAGATTTCAGATTGCGATCTGATAAATCCTAAATCTGCAATCTGAAATTCAACGCGTTGCGGCGGGCACGTAATAGCGCGTCACGTACTCTTTGACCATTCGCATCGTCGAAAAACGGGGAGCGATGGTTTTGATGGCGTTCTTCATCATTCGCACCCAACCATGCGGAATGCCATCCGCATCGCGCGCAAAGTAGAGAGGAACGATCTCACGTTCGAGTGTGGTGTAGAGCGATTCGGCATCGGCGGCATCTTGCGCGCTGACATCGTCCCACACGCGCGCTTCACCAATCGCCCAGCCGTTGACGCCGGCGATATAGCCTTCGCACCACCAGCCGTCGAGGACGCTGAAATTCAGCACGCCGTTCAGCGCGGCTTTTTGTCCGCTGGTGCCACTCGCTTCGAGCGGACGCCGGGGGTTGTTTAACCACACATCCACGCCTTGCACGAGCGCGCGTGCCAGATTGATGTCGTAATCTTCAACAAAAACAATCTTGCCGCTGAACCCGGGTTGACGCGAGAGTTGAACGATGTGACGAATCAATTCTTTGCCCGGCTGATCGTCGGGATGCGCTTTGCCAGCGAAGATGATTTGCACCGGACGTTCGGGCGCGTTCAGGAGGCGTTTCAGTCGCTCAGGATCGCGAAACGCGAGGGTGGCGCGCTTGTACGTCGCAAAGCGACGCGCGAAACCGATGGTGAGCGCATCGGGCGAGAGCGCGACGCCGGTGCGGGCGCGCACGGTTTCGAGCAGGCGCGCGGTGAGGGCGCGATGCACCTGCCACAATTGTTCATCGGGTATCTTTTCGATGTGTTCCCACATCGCGGGATCGTCAATACGCTCGTACCAGCCGCGCGGAAAATATTCGTCGAAGAGGTGATGCAATTCGACGGCGAGCCACGTGCGCGTGTGCACGCCGTTGGTGATGTGACCAATCGGCACTTCGTGCTCGGCGCGCTGGGGCCAGACAAAGTGCCAGAGTTTGCGCGAGACCTGACCGTGCAATTCGCTCACGCCATTTGCCGCGCCGGCGAATTTCAACGCCAGCACGGTCATACTGAATTCTGCTCCCCAGGGCAGATACTGACGCGCCAGATCGAAAAATTGTTCGCGCGTGATGCCGAGTTGTTTCCAAAAGTTGGCAAAATATTTTTCGATGAGATCGAACGCAAAGGTATCGTTGCCCGCAGGGACGGGTGTGTGCGTGGTAAACACCGTTGTCGCGCGCACCGCCTCGCGCGCTTGCTCGAACGTCATCCCCTGTTGCACCAACTCGCGCGCGCGTTCAAGGACGGAAAAAGCACAATGCCCCTCGTTGAGATGCCACACGCGCGGTTGATAGCCGAGCGCGCGCAGCGCGCGCACCCCACCAATGCCCAGGAGGTACTCTTGAATCAAACGCATCTCGCGATCGCCGCCGTACAGTTGCGCCGCAAGGACGCGATCGTGCGGCGCATTGGCGTCAATGTCGGTGTCCATCAAAAAGATGGGCACGCGTCCGACCTGAATGCGCCACACCCTGGCACTCACTGTGCGTCCGGGCAATTCGATGCGCACGAGTACTTCATTGCCGTGTGGGTCTCTGGCGGGGATGAGCGGCGCGGTCGCAAAATTCAATTTCTCGCGAATCGCCTCCTGCCAGCCGTCGGCGTTGATGCGCTGGGTGAAATACCCCTGCGGATACAAGAAACCAATGCCGACAAAGGGCAACCCAAGGTCGCTCGCTTCTTTGGTGTGATCGCCGGAGAGAATCCCCAAGCCACCCGAATAAATCGGTAGCGAAGTGTGCACACCAAATTCAAATGAGAGATACGCGATGGTACGATCGGTGAGGTAGGGATAGGTGCTGCTGAACCAGGTGGACTTGAGGTTTTGGTACGCCTCGAACTCGGCAACCGCCGCGTCGTACTTCTGAAGGTAAGTCGGGTCCTGACTCGCGGCGTGTAACTTGTCCGCGCTCACCTCACGCAGGAACAGCACCGCGTTGCGCTTGACGCGTTCCCACAATTCGGGATCAAGGTCCTGAAAGGCGCGACGCCCGATGGGATTCCAGCCCCACCACAGATTGTACGCCAGTTCAGCCAGACGTGCGAGACGCGGGGGTAACGCGGCAATTTTCTGGCTGGTGACCTGAATGTCCTGAGCGAGTGCGCGCGCGGCTTGCACACGGCGATTCTTGATTTCGATGGCATCGTGATAGAGAGCGACGTACTTGTGTGCAGCGGTCTGCCACGAGGAATCGCGCGCCATCGCGCGCTGTTGCAACGCGCGCCACACCTCAGGCATCTGATACACCTGCACCGCGCGCGCCACAGCCGCAAACAGCGCCCACCGATCGGGCGGGGTGAAGACAAAGCCGGTGCCGCGATGTCGTCGCGCATCAAAATCCTCCACCGAATCGGCGAGGCCGCCGGTGGCGCGCACAATCGGAATGCAACCATAACGCATTGCCAGCATCTGGTCGGTGCCGCTCGGTTCGTTGCGCGAGGGCATCAGCAAAATGTCCGCGCCCGCGTAAATGTGCCGCGCCAGCACAGGATCGTAAGTCAACAGAATGCCGACGCGCTGGGGGTACTGTTGTTGCAAACGCGTGAAAAATTCGTGATAGTGCGGATCGCCTGAACCCATCACGACCAGTTGCACCGGCAACACGTCGAGAATGTGATCCATCGCATCAGCAATTAAATCCATTCCCTTGTGCCGATTGAGTCGTCCGATAATCGCGAGGAGGGGCGTATCCGCCTGGGTGGGCAAACCGAAACGCGCTTGCAGCGCGCTTTTGTTCGCCGCGCGCGCGTCCAGCGTCTCGGCGGTAAAGTTCTGGGCGATGTGCGGATCGCGCGCGGGATCGAATGCTTCGGTGTCAATGCCGTTGAGGATGCCGACCAGACGGTCTTGGCGTTCGCGCAGAATCGGATCGAGTTTTTCGCCGAATTCGGGTGTTTGAATTTCGCGCGCGTACGTTTCGCTGACGGCGTTGATTTTATCGGCGAAGAGGATGCCGCGCGCCATAAAATCGAACACCTGATTGATTTCAGGGGCAGCGTCGGGATGCGCGATGAAACCATACGCCGCCAGCCCGGCGATTTCGAGTACGCGATAGCCGAAAATGCCCTGATACTGGATGTTGTGAATGGTAAAAACAGTGGCGATGTTGGCGAAGAACGGATCGGAGGCATAGAGGGTGCGCAGCCAGTTGGGAATGAGCGCGGTGTGCCAATCGTGACAGTGAATCACGTCGGGTTGCCAGTTGAGTCGCTTGAGCATTTCGAGCGCGGCGCGCGAGAAAAAGATGAATCGCTCCGCGTCGTCGGGATACATATAAATTCCTTCGCGGTCGTACAGGCGTTTGTTTTCGATCAAGTACGCCGGGATGCCCGGCGCCAATTCACCCTCGAACAAGGTCGCGTCTTCGGTTGTGCTATCGAGTGGCACCGGGAACGGATCGAGTGCCTTTTGCAATTTGAATTGTGCGGGGTCAATGCGTCCATAGCGCGGCATCACCACGCGCACATCGTGCCCGAGCGCGTGCAGTGCCCTGGGGAGTGCGCCAACTACATCGGCGAGTCCGCCGGTTTTGGCAAAGGGCGTGATTTCGGCAGCGAGCATCAAAATTTTTAGTTGGTTGGTCATAGTTGTTGGAGATTGGATTGGGTGATTAGGTAATTGGCCGTTGCAAAGTCTGTGAAGCAATTTCGGTACATCGCGAAGAACTTGCTCTGTTACGGTATAGCAAGAGTCGCGACATTGCGAAGTGGTGTCCCCACCCCCTCGCCCCCTCCCCGTTGCGCTTGGCGCAACGGGGAGGGGGAGTCAAAGAAGGGGTTTGGTGGCGGGCGGCTTTGCCGCCCGCCACCAAACCCTCATTCCCCCTTCTCGCCACGCGGGGAGAGAAGGGGCAGGGAGATGAGTTGGGAAAACCCATTGCTCAAAACGAGCCTCTAAAGATTTCGTGATGTACTGAATCTTCCCATTGCGGGTTGGGGAATTGCTTTGTCACAAGAACTGCTCTTTGTAAGGACACTCGCGTCACATCTTTTCCTGGATTGGCAAAATCCGCACACGGGCTTTGGTTTCGTCAATCGTGATCAGTACACCTCTCTCCAGTATGGATTCGTATTGTCGTACTATACTCACCACTCTGTCACCTAGCGTCGCAGGCATAATGTCCTGCGCGCGAACTTGAATTACGCTGGGACCCCTTGCGTACGTCAGTGCAAGCAATGTTCCGAAATCGAGATCGTGTGTGAACACAACATAGCTGTTCGTGCGCGCCCAATCCATAATGACCTGATCTGTCGCGCGCGGATCGCCCACACTGGACCAATGCACCGCTTGCCAACCTTGTTTGATGAACACCTCGCTCCAATCAGGAGAAAGATTCATGTCAATCAACAGTTTCATGCAATCACCAGAGGTAGTTCGACTTCCTCCGCGCGCCACGCGGCGTATGCCAGCGCTTCACGGATGTCTTGTTCTTCCAGGTAAGGATACGCTTTAAGAATATCAGCGGTGGAATAGCCGGCAGCGATCAGACCAACAATGGTCCCCACCGTGACGCGCAAGCCACGAATGCAGGGCTTGCCTCCCATCACATTCGGGTCAAATGTGATTCGGCTCAAACGATTCATCATCATCTTTCCCTCATTCATCCTTTCGTCTCTGGACAGCAATATACCCCAACTCTTCCAACTTGGCAATCACTTTTGCCGCGCTTTGCTCTGGTGTTTCCTTGTCTGATTCGATAACCACTTCGGGATTTTCGGGCGGTTCGTACGGATCATCAATGCCGGTAAAATTTTTGATTTCGCCGGCGAGTGCTTTTTTGTACAACCCTTTCACATCGCGCGCCATCAACACCTCCAGCGGTGCTTTGCAATACACTTCGACGAAGCGCCCGCCGACACGCGCGCGATTTTCGTCGCGAATCGCGCGGTAGGGTGAAATCGCTGCGGCGATGGCAATCACATCGTTACGCGTCAGCAGTTCGCACACAAAGCCGATGCGCCGAATGTTCGTGTCGCGATCCTCTTTGCTAAACCCCAGCCCTTTGGACAAATTCTCGCGTACCACATCGCCGTCCAGCACTTCGACTTTGTAGCCGCGCGCGCGCAACTCTTTTTCGACGAGGCGCGAGACAGTCGTCTTGCCCGCGCCGCTCAAACCCGTGAACCAGATGGTGAAACCGGTGGTCAATGTGCTTCTCCTTATGTGGACGAATGACCGAATTTTCGATTGCCGATTTTCGACTGCCGATTGCCAATCGTACACTTGATCGCAAATCGAAAATCGAAAATTCTTTGTCCTTCGTCATTCGTCAATGATCTTGCCAATCATATCCCCCGGCACCTCCATCCCGAACTCGTGCAGGATGGTGGGTGCGAGGTCGTACAGGTGCAAGCCGACGAGTTCGCGTCCGCCCAGGTTACGTCGCGGATTGTGGTAAATGAACATTCCCATCGGCGCGTGATTCGCGTCGTCGGGTCCTGTGTCGTTCTCAAAGGTGTAGAGCGCGTTCAAACCGATGGAGCCAACCGCGCGCCAGTACAAATCGCCAAAGAGGACGATGAGATCGGGCGGGACGTTTTTAGTGGCGCGATAAATTTCCTGCGGCTTGTACACGCGCGTCGCGAGTGGTTTGCCCCGATCGTCTGGAATCGCGGCGATTTTGGCGATGAGTTCGTCGCGCACGCGTTCGTACTCGCCGGGCGGAATGATGCCCTCTGGCTCGCGACCCTGCACGTTGAGAAAGATGCGGCTGTAGTATCCGCCGCTGCCCCACGCGCGCGTCTTGCTCCAGTTCACGCGCACTTTTTCAAACGGCACAATGCCTTGCGGTTTCTCTTCGAGGACGAGATACCCTTCGTTGATGAGCCACTCGTTGATGGCGATGCCGCCATCCATCTTTTGCGCGCCGTGATCGCTGACAACGATGACTGTCGTATCGTCATCGAGCAGTTCCAGCACGCGGCCGATTTGTTGATCGAGCCAGACGTAGTAATCGTGAATCGCGTTGAGGAAGGGATTGTTCGGTTCGTGTTTGGGATGCGTCGCGTCGTGATATTTCCAAAAGCCGTGATGCAAGCGATCCACACCGATTTCGACGCTCATCAAAAAATCCCACGATTTTTCTTTGATGAAATGACGCAACACTTTGAAATGATCATCGGTCATCTCGTAGATTTTTTGCAAGAGCCACTGCTTGTCGTCGGTGCGAAAGTTCGGCACGTCCACCAGATAGTCGGGCGCGACGCGCAAGATTTCTTCGCGCAGATTTTCGGGATAGGTGAATTTCGATTGCGTGTTCGGCGAAAGAAAACAGCCGACCATTCCGCCGTTCACCGGCTTGGGTGGAAACGACGGCGGCACGCTGAGCAGATACACCTGTTTGCCAGCGCGTCCCAGATAATCCCACACCGCCGGTTCTGTGAACGCGCGCGCGTTCGCCGTGAACATTTTTTCGTACGAGTGATCGGCGCGATTGCGAAAACCGTACACGCCGAGTTGTCCGGGGTCTTTGGACGTGAGCGCGCACATCCACGCGGGCACGGTAATCGGTGGCGTGGTAGATTCGATGTTGCCCCACGCGCCGCTGGAGATGAGCGATTGGAGATGCGGCATCTCCGCGCGATACTTTTGGAAGACGAGTGACGGTTCGGCGCAGTCCAATCCGATAACCAGAACTTTTTTCTTTGCCACCCGACCGCCGACCGCTGACCGCTGACTGCTTTCTGCCGTCGGCGGTCGGTCGTCTGCGGTCGGCTGGCGCAGCCCCTCCATCAACACGCGCGCGACTTCGGGGCGGGTGAATTCGGGCGGGAGCATTTCGCCGCGCGCGAGCATCTCGCGAACCTGCGTGCCGCTCAAAATCAGGTGATCTTCTTTGCCGTGCGGACAGGTCTTTGCCGAAACGATCTGTCCGCACTTTTTGCAGTAGAACGTATGCTCGAACATCAACGGCGTGATGCCGATTTCTTCCGGCTTGAACTCGTCGAAGATTTTTTGCGCGTCGTACGTGCCATAGTAATTGCCCACGCCGGCGTGATCGCGCCCGATGATGATGTGTGTGCAGCCGTAATTCTTGCGGCAGAGCGCGTGAAAGATTGCTTCGCGCGGACCGGCGTAGCGCATCGCAGCGGGAAACACCCCCAGAATCACACGGTCGGGTGGATAGTAGTCGCGCAAGAGTTCCTGGTACGAACGCATCCGCACATCGGCGGGAATGTCGTCCGACTTGGTTTCGCCGACAATCGGATGCAGGAACAAGCCATCGCAAATTTCGAGCGCGGTCTTTTGCACGTACTCGTGCGCGCGATGGATGGGGTTGCGCGTCTGGAACGCGACAATGCGCTTCCACCCGCGCGCGGCAAACATTTTGCGCGTGTCAAGCGGCGTGTGACGAAATTCGGGAAACTCTAAATTGCTGGGCAAGTCCACGATCCACACATCGCCCGCGAGATACACCTCGCCTTGAGCGTACAGGCGCGCGACGCCGGGGTGTTTTTCGTCGGTGGTGCGATAGACGCACTGCGCTTCGCGCGTTTTGTCGTACTCGAATTTCTCCGCGAGCGTCATCATCGCCACCACGTGTCCATTGGCTTCGGTGAGCGCGAGCTCTTGCCCTTCGCGCAGAGTCGCCGCGACCTCGCGCGAAACGGCGAGCGTAATCGGAATACTCCACACCAACCCGTTTGCCAGGCGCATCGTCTCGACGACCGATTCGTAATCGCGCCGGCTGATGAACCCGGTGAGCGGCGAGTACGCGCCGACCGCGAGCAATTCCAAATCGGAGAGATTCACCGCGTTCAAAACGATTTTCGGCGCGCGCGCGGCGCGTTCGAGCGCGGCAAGGCGCGCGTCGCCGTATAACATTCGATCCACCAACACGCCGCCGTGCGGCGCAATTTCACCAATGTGGTTTGTCATGCCAACTCCCGTTCAAAAAAAATGCACGCCCGATTATAACACAAACTCGCAATGCGTCAACGAGTCAACGAATCAACGATTCAACTTTAATCCACTCGATTGCCGCCGCGACGTTCGGCTCGGTCGCACCGATGCCAAGCACCAGTTGCGCGGGCATTGTCTCGAACGCGGCTTCCCACACAGTCCCCGCTGCCGCGCCTTTGACGCCGATGAGTGCGTGCGACCAGCGCCACTTGCCGCGCAAATCTGCGCGCGCGCCGATTGATTGCAGCGCGTCCACTGCCTCTTGCCTCAAGTGGCGCGAGGCTTCATCGCGCACCGCCACCGCGACGATTCTGCCCTGTGGAATCTGCGCGATGAATTGCGCGAGTCGCGCCGACGCGTCGGCTGACGCGAACGTATCGAACGCCGCGCGCGCTTCTACCGCACCGGTGTGTTCGTGGATGATGACGAGGTTGTAGCCGCGTGTATTCGGCGCGGCGTCTACGCCGTTGACGTAGATGTGCGCGAAATCACCCACCTCGCTCCCCGCGCTGCGCACGACGATGGAAAACGGCGCGGCGATCTGTGTCGCGCCCATCGCAAAATCGCTGGGGCGCACGTTTGCCACCGGCACCAGCGCGTCGAAGCGCAAAATGATTTCGTTCATTCCCGCGCGCCACATTTCGCGTTTTACGTTCAACGTGTACTCTCCCCAACCCATCTCCAGCGCGAGATTGCCTGCTGCGATTCCGTTGATACTCACTGCGACGCGCTGATTCGGGATGGGCGCGAATGCGCGCACGGTCAAATTGGCTGTGCGCGGCGCATCGAGGCGCACCAGCAATTTGGCTTGACGTCGCGTTGCCCAAATCGTCGAGCCACTCAACGCGCCCCAGCCCTCGGCAAAATGCACGCGCGCCAGCGCGTCGCCGGGGCGAATCGTTATCGCCTCAGGTGTCGCTTCTTCCTTCACGCGAAAGACCACCGTCTCGCCCGTGTCGTCGCGCACATCCGCCATCTGGGTCACCGGTAAAACGTCCTCGATGTACGCGCGCGCCGCATCGAGCGCGGCGCGATGTTGTGAATTGCGCGGTGAATGCCATACCACATAACGCACACCGAAGAATCGCAAAACGTCCGGCGCCAGTTGTTTGTCGCGCGCAAGCGTCGCGTCGTCCAACGTGTGTCCGGTCTCGACGGCGATAATCGAATTGATCACCGGCGTTTCAGTAAAATACTGAAATTTGAGTTCGGGATTGCGCGAGGTGTTGCCGCCCAGAATCGGTCGCCGATGCGCGGTCTGATAAAACTGCGCGAACATCATTGCCTGATCCAGTGTGCCGGTCATTCGATACCCGTTGCGCCACGCGAGCGGAATCTCCAGCACAGTGAAATCGCCGCTATCGCGCGCAATCGTCTGGTACACTTCGGGAATCCGCAGATCGGAAAGCGGCAGTGGCGTAGAAAGATGCTCGAAGAGTAGCCCAATCAACGCAACGGAATACGCAATACGTAACACGTTTTGACGTGAGGCGTGAGGCGTGAGGCGTGCGAGTCGCGCGGACAACCACATGAGTCCGTAAGCGACCAAAATGGCGAGGCACAGCGTCACCATCACGCTCCAGCGGCTGGGATAGCGATTGCCTTTGACGAAGGGAATTTCGAGCAGCAAATCGAATGGCATCGGCAAGTCCAGGCGCGCGCCGTTCACGCGCAATTCCGGCCCCAGCGAAATCCAGATGAAGAGCGCGCCCCACACGCCCCAGAGGCGCGCGCGCGGAATCTTCCACAGCGCGAGGAGCGCGAGCGCGAGCGCGCTAAATCCGAGATACGCAAAGTTGGTGTAGGCAAAATTAAACCGCGCTTCGAGTCCACCGAAAATCGGGTGTAGATGACTGGGAACGAAAAAGCCGAGCACGTCGCTCGAAAACACATCGGCAAAGCCAAGCCCTTGCTGGATGAAATCGCCTTCGGTCGCCATATCGTTGAACATCGCGGCGAGGATGGGAGACATTGGGAGAGTGAAAACAATGACGGCGATGACAAAGGACGAAAGACGAAGGACGAAGGACGAAAGGTGAGGGCGATGAGTGATGAGCCAGTACACCAGATAGAGTGCGGTGAAGATGATGAGGAACGACGCGTAGATGAATTCGCTCAATGCCTGAAAGAGCAAAAAGAGACCGAGTAGGAATCCGTAGCGAATCGAAAATCGAAAATCGAGAATCGAAAATCGGTCGGCGGTCGGCAGTCGGCGGTCAGCGGTCGCTATGAGCAGAAATAACACATAGAACGGAATCCAGTGCGAGGACGCGATGTTGAATTGACCAAGCGACGCGTACAAAAATTTGTTGGAGGAGAACGCGTAGAGCGCGCCGGCGGCAAAGGAAGCGAGTTTCAGGTTGGAGGTTTCAGAGCGGTCAAGTTGTAACAGATAGGTTGCCAGCAAATACGCGCCAAACCCACCCACAACGAACGAGAACCACACATTGACATTCGCCGCGACGACGAGATTGAAAGCGTACTGAAATGGAATCGAGAGAAAGGCGTTGAGGTACGTCAGCGTGTAGAACGCGAGGTTGATGCCGATGGGGTAGAACATATAATCGCAGTCTATCGGACTGTGCCCAAGGTGGATGAGCGCGTACGGCACCCACCACAAATTCCACGCGAGCGCGGGATCGTCGCTGCCATCGCCGGGCACGTGTGTGGTGAAATGCAAGACGAGGGGATACGTCAGAACGAGCGCGAGGAGAGTGTACGCGCCGAGCGCGAGCAAATCGGCGCGGTGAGTTCGCAGGGCATTCATCGTCAATCAGGTGCGCGCGGCGTCTTTGCCGGGGACCTGGTGGCACTGCCGGCAGCGCGCCTCGTACACCTCGCTCGCGCCGACGAGAATGACGGGATCATCGTAGCGCGCGGGCGCGCCGTTGATGAGGCGCTGCGTGCGCGACGCGGGCGCGCCGCACACCACGCAAATCGCCGAGAGTTTATCCACCTGCTCGGCGTACGCCATCAACAGCGGCATCGGTCCAAACGGCTCGCCGCGAAAATCCAGGTCCAAGCCTGCGACGATAACGCGGATGCCGCGATCCGCCAGCGCGTTCACCACGTCGGCGATTTTCCAATCGAAGAACTGCGCCTCGTCAATCGCGACGACGTTTGTATCGGGTTCAAGACGCTCGAGAATCTGTTCGGCGTTCTGCACCGGAATCGCTTGCCAGTTCGCGCCACTGTGCGATGCCACACGACTCTCGCCATAGCGCGTGTCCAGACGATGCGAGAATACCTGCACGCGTTGTTTGGCGATTTCCGCGCGTCGCACGCGTCGAATCAACTCTTCGGTCTTGCCTGAAAACATCGAGCCGCAAATCAATTCGATGTGACCGCGCGCACGCTCACGTTCACGGACAGCGTCATTCATTTGTGCCCCCTTGCCGATTCACACAAAAAGAGGTGTCTACTCAACCACCCTGTCATTGCGAGCGTTTTTTTGCGAAGCAATCCCCAAATTGGCACAGTGGAGATTGCTTCGTCGGCACAAAACGCCTCCTCGCAATGACCCAGGGTGAGCGGTTACAAAAAGAGACAGAGAGTAACCTCTGTCTCTTGACTCTTTCACTTTTTGGCTTTGGTGGTCTTGGTCGTCGTTTTCTTCGCCGCCGGTTTGGTCTTGGCGGTTTTTGTGGCGGGCTTTTTTGCCGCCGGTTTTTTCGCGGCAGGTTTTGCTGCCGCGCGCGCCCTGGCTTTCTTTTCGACCGTTGGTGTTTCTGCTGGCGCGATCGCGGCTTCGATTGGCGCGACCGTCTCTTCGACGGGCGCGGGTTGTTCCGCTGGCGCGATCGCGGCTTCGATTGGCGCGACTGTCTCTTCGACGGGCGCGGGTTGTTCCGCTGGCGCAATCGCCGCTTCGACTGGCGCGACCGTCTCTTCGACGGGCGCGGGTTGTTCCGCTGGCGCGACCGCGGCTTCGATTGGCGCGACCGTCTCTTCGACGGGCGCGGGTTGTTCCGCTGGCGCGACCGCGGCTTCGACCGGCGCGACCGTCTCTTCGACGACCGGCGCGGGTTGTTCCGCTGGCGCGACCGCGGCTTCGACCGGCGCGACCATCTCTTCAATCGGTGCGACCATCTCTTCGACCGGCGCAACGGGTTCTGTCGGCGCGGCAGGTGCCGGTGCCTCGACACTTGCCGCTACAGGCAACTCGGTCGGCGCGACAGCGCTTGGCGCGGGTGGAAGCGTCTTGCGCTCGCGTCGTTTCTCTTTCTTTGTTTTCTTTTCCTCGACGGTCGGTTGTGTCATCGCCATTTGTTCTTTGGCGCTGACCCGCTTCATAAACCGTTCGACCTGGCCTGCGGTGTCCACAATGCGTTGCTCGCCGGTGAAGAAAGGATGGCACTTGGAACACACGTCGGTATGAATTTCTTTCTTGGTTGAGCCGGTCGTCCACGTGTTGCCACACGCGCAGATGACGACCGCATCGGGATACCACGTAGGATGAATTCCGGGTTTCACTGGACTAACCTCAAGCCGCGTGATGTTCTACCTCACGCGGGATAAACACTCACTTGCTTTTGATATTTGCTGAAAGGCTCGAACTTGACGGTACCATCAATCAACGCGTACAATGTATCGTCTTTGCCCAAGCCCACGTTCGTGCCCGGGCGGATGCGCGTGCCGCGTTGTCGCACGATAATCGTGCCGGCGCGTACGAGTTCGCCATCAAAGCGTTTGACACCTAAACGCTGGGCATTGCTATCGCGCCCATTGCGCGTCGAGCCGCCACCTTTCTTGTGTGCCATATTTCTCTCCTACCCTCGAATCTCTGCAATCTCCAGCCGCGTAAACCATTGCCGGTGTCCATGCGTCCTGCGACGGCGATGCTTGTTGCGATAATCAAAGTGAATGACTTTATCTCCTTTGCCTTCACCAATGACTCTGGCGACGACGGCGGCACCAGCCACGGTGGGCTTGCCAATCATCACCTGGTCGTCTTTTTCGATCATCAACACATCGTTCAGTGTCACTTGATCACCCACTGCATAAGGCAGGCGTTCCACATCAATTTGCTCGCCCACACGGACGCGGTATTGTTTTCCACCGGTTTTTATGACTGCAAACATACATCCTCCGCTCGGTCTTTCAAACGGCAAGCGATTATACCTGTGAACAAAGTTTTTGTCAAAACATTGGCGCGCCAGGAGACGCGCGCGTGAACGCGGTCGTCTCGACTAGGCTCTTGCCGTTTCGACCAGCTGGGCAAAGGCTTTTTCATCGCGTACCGCAAGGTCGGCGATGATTTTGCGATCCAGCGCCACGCCAGCGCGCTTTAAACCTGCCATCAACTGGCTGTAGGTCATTCCCAAGGGACGCGCCGCGGCGTTGATGCGCGCAATCCACAGCCGGCGAAAATCGCCTTTGCGTTTTTTGCGTCCTACAGTGGCATAGTATTTGGAATGAATCAACGCTTCGTTGGCGCGGCGAAACAGGGTGTGCCGCGAAAGCACTTGACCTTTGGTTTGTTTCAATACTTTTTTGTGGCGGCGATGAGTCACAACGCCGCGTTTCACTCTAGGCACGAGAAACCTCCCAATTCAGCAGATAGCGTACGGCAAATGGCGCATTGCACAGCACAATCGCTATCGGCAATACGCCACAAGCCCTTAATCTAACGTCGGCGCAAGTTGTTTGATCTTTTTAGCGCGTTCATAGTTGGTGTATTCGACGCGACGATCAAACGTGCGCTTGAGGCGTTTCGGTTTGCGGCGGCGCAAGTGGGATTTGCCGATATGCGTCCGCATCAACTTGCCGCGCGCCGTAAGTTTGAACCGCTTGGCGGTCGCTTTGTGAGTTTTAATCTTTGGCACGTCACTTACTCCCGTTCCGATTTCAGATTTTTTTCGATTTCAGATTGCCGAGGGAACAACGGGGCGGGGGGGCGCTCGACAATTTGAAATCTGCAATAAATAGTCGGGGCTTAACCCCGACCCAGCACAATGGTCACTGTGATTTTTACACCCGGTCAATCCTGGCAAGCGCGCCTAGCCGGCGGCTTCTTCGGTTGGTGCGACAACGATTTTGGCATTTCGCACGATGGCACGCGCGGCTTCGGCACCACCTTTCATTGCACCCGGGGCAAGTAGCATCACCAGACTTTTACCATCCAATTGGGGTGGTTGTTCAATCGTTGCGGCGTCCGCCAGTTCCACCGCTACTTTTTCCAGAATATCGCGCCCAATCATCAAATGGGTGATCTCGCGCGCTCGAAAGAGCACGCGCACGCGAATCTTGTTACCTGCCTGGAGGAACTCGCGCACGCGCTTTAACTTAAAGCCGGTGTGATACCAGTTTGTCTTGGGACGCACGCGCAGTTCTTTGACCTCGATGGTCTTTTGCGCTTTCTTTGCCTCGCGCTCTTTCTTGGTGCGCTCGTACATAAACTTGCCGAAATCGGTGATACGGCACACCGGCGGTTGCGCGTTCGGCGCGACTTCGACCAGATCGAGGTTGCGCTCGTGCGCAAGGCGCAGCGCGTCGGAGATCGGCATCACTCCGATTTGTTTACCCGTTTCGTCAATCACGCGAACTTCTTTCGCGCGAATGGCTTGATTGACTCGTAGATTCTTGTCGCTGATTAGTGCTGCCCCCTTGCCCCCTTCGCATCTACGCCATCCGCTGGGTTAACGAACGATGGCAAATGCCAATGCGATGGTGGGACTAGACATTTTTTGACCTGATTAATGCGTGGTGAATATATCACAAGAAACACGCCAAGTCAAATTTACACCCGTTACGAATGCGTGTGCTCGGCACGATGCCAGTGATGATGCGCGTGTTCTATCTCGCCGTGCTTGTGCCGATGCTCGTGCACCAGATTACATTCCACCAGACGCGCATAGTCCGCCAGCAATTCGCGCGGCGCGCCATCGGCAACGACAACGTGCTCCTCACAAAACATCACCACGCGATCTGCAATCTCTTCCACAATGTCTAAATCGTGTGTCGCCGTGATGATGGTCTTGCCTTGCCGACGCAACTCATCCATAAAATCCAAAAGACGCGATTGGCTGCGCGGGTCGAGCGAAGCGGTCGGTTCGTCCAGCAACCACACATCGGGTTGGAGCGACAGAATCGAAGCGAGCGCGACTTTTTTCTTCTCGCCACCACTCAAACGGTACGGCGCGCGATCGCGCAAATGCGTGATGCTCAACAACTCCATTGCCCACTCGGCGCGCGCAATGACCTCGTTGCGAGCCAGTCCCAGATGCAAGGGTGCAAAGGTCACCTCGTCCCACACCGTCGGTGAAAAAAGTTGCACATCGGGGTCTTGAAACACCAAGCCCACGCGCCGTCGAAACGCCAGGGCGCGCGCTTCGTCCTGCATCGCTTGCTCGTTCACGATTTCGCCGAAGGCGCGCACGACGCCACTCTGCGGAAAGTACAACGCATCGAGAATCTTGAGCAGCGTACTCTTGCCCGAGCCGTTCGCACCCAAAATCGCAATGCGTTCGCCTTGACGAATCGTGAGCGAAACATCTTTCAGCGCGATCTGTTGGTGATAGGCGTAGGTGATTTGTTCGAGTTCAAACGCGTAATTTCCATCTTGCATCGCAAACTAACTCCACACGACGAGTGCCGCTATCCCGATCCAGCCGGCGAGCCACAGCCCATCGCGCGCACGCCAGGTGAGGGTCTGCAAAACGCGCGCCTCACCGCGAAATCCGCGCGCCTGCATCGCCAGATACACCTCCTCGCTGAGCGCGTACGATTTGGCGAACAATGTGCCAGCTGTCGCCGCCAGCCAGCGCCGCTCTTCTGCCGGCGCCACGCGTCCCACCAGACGACTCTGCCGCGCGAGAAAGAGATGATTGGCGGTATGCAGCAGGACAAAGAGATAACGATAGGTCATTCCGAGAATCAAGACAAAGGCTTGTGGCACGCGCAGGATACGCAATGCCTGGAGCAAGGTCATCCAGCGAGTCGTCAAAACGAGAAGCACAGCGATTGAAATCGAAGTGCCTGCGCGCAACCACAACAACAGCGCGGTCAGCACGCCGGGTGCAGTGATGGCAAGATAGAGACGCGGCGCAGTCGAGTCAATGAGTGTGACGAGCGGCGCACCCGGCGTCAGGGGACTGGACAGTGCCGGGAGCGCGATGAGACCGGTGAAAAACGATGCAGGAATCCAGACGCGTTTGAGATAAAACCCCAGGGGCACGCGCGATGCCAATGCCAGAGGAAACGTCAACAGGGCAAGGGTCAAAATCGCAAGGGCGTTGTGAGAGAGACTGATGGCGATGAGCAGCACCAGCGCGCCCAACAATTTGGCGCGCGGGTCGAGCGATTGCAACACTCCCGCGCGCCGTGCCACATCTTCGGCAAACAGGGCTTGCTCCAGCGTGTCGGTGAAATCGTGTATCGTTTTGAAGAGGAAACCGCGTGCTTTCATTCTTGCGTTGTCAATGCCGAAACGAGCGCGCGCGCTTCTTGCGCCAGCGTGGGGGAAAGATCGTACACCGGTTTGCGTTCCCGATCGGCATTCAAGACCGCCGGGTCGGCGGAGAGAAAGCCAAGCACAGGCAACCCCGGCGAATTTGCCGCGATGAACTCTCGATCCGCGGGTCCGCTGACCTTGCTTCCCACGAGGTAAAGGCGCGGAATTTTGATGTCGGTGGCGAGTTGCTTGATCTGCGCCGCCGTGCCGAGCGAGCGCGCGGTGGGTTCCGCGACGATGAGGAGCGCGTCCACCATATCGGCAGTGGCGCGACCCAGGTGCTCGACGCCGGCGTACATATCCATCAGCACGACCTCGTTGCGTTGCAACAAGATGATCGAAACGAGTTGTTTGAGCAAAACGCTTTCGGCGCAGATGCAACCCGAGCCGCCCATCTTGACCGCGCCCAGTTCCAGCAGTTTGATGCCGCGATAGGTCGCGGAAAATTTATCGGGAATGTCGTCCACGCGCGGGTTCATTTTAAAGATGCCGCCGTACGTGCCGGGCTTGGCGCCCGTGCGCTCGGCAATCAAATCTTCCATCTCCGCGATGGGCTTGAGTCCCTGGAGCAATTCGCGCGGAAAACCGAGTGCATCACCGAGACACGGCGAAGGGTCTGCATCAATCGCGAGGACGTTGTAGCCCTGCTCCACAAACGTATAGGCGAGCAAACTGGTGAGCGTGGTCTTGCCCACGCCCCCTTTGCCAGAAATTGCCAGTTTCATTGCGACTCCTTGTGATGATTGAGCAATTGTCGTGCGATCTGTGCGACTGCCTGGCTCACCAGCGCATCATCGGGAAGCTCAACGAGTGGACGACCATTGCTATCGAATTCGACCAGTTGTGGATCGTACGGAATCTGTGCGAGGAGAGGTACGTTCAGTCGCGCGATCCGTTCGCGCCACGCGGTCGGCAAATCGCCGGTGACTCGATTGATCACCAGATAGGTCTGGCGTACGTTGATTTCGAGTTCGTGACTGAGCGCGTGCATCGCCTCTGCTGCGACCAGACCGCGCAAACTCGCGTCAGTTACCAGAATCAGATGATCTACATCGCGCGTCGTCCGGCGACTAAGGTGTTCCATACCGGCTTCATTGTCCATCACCACCACATCGTACGCCTTGCAGATGCGATCAATGATGGTGCGGAGCATATGATTCGCCGCGCAGTAACAGCCCTGCCCTTCGGGTCGTCCCATCGCCAGCAAATCGAACGCGTCGCCTTCTTCGATGGCGGTGCGAATTTCATAGTCAAGCCACTCTTGACGCGACATACCGGTCGGCACCTGTTCGCGCGCGTCTTCGCGAATATCGCCGACCGTTTTGGTGAGCGATGTGCCTAGCACCAGATGCAAGTTGCTACTGGGGTCGGCATCAATTGCCAGGACTTTGCCCAGCCGATTTTGAATCGCATAGCGGACGAGCAAAGCGGCAAGGGTAGTTTTGCCTGTGCCTCCTTTACCAGCAACAGCAATCGTTACCGTCATTCGTTCCTCTCAACATACGACGACTGACAGACGCGCGCGGCGTCGCCTTTCCATTTTTCTGCGACGCCGCGCGGCTGCCGCCTATCGTGAATTTTGTAACTACTTGGGCATCTTCCATTATCGGTTGAAAACTGACGGCTAACACAAGCGATAGCCGAGTCTAAATTTTGCCGTCGTTGTACGGGCGAAAAATCTTTCGCCCCTACGGGACAACCGCTTTCATCTCCCTGCCTCTTGCTCTCCCCGCGCGGGGGGAGTAGTAAGGAGATAGGGGGAGGGGAGGTGGCGGGCGGCTGCGCCGCCCGCCACCTCCCCCATTCCCTTGTTTCCCCCTCCCCACGCCGCAGAGCGGCGTGGGGAGGGGGCTAGGGGGTGGGGTTATTTCGCCGTGGATGATCCGGCTGAGTTAATTTGATTTCTCGTACCGGCTAGTGCGGCGCCGGCGCGCGCGTCACGCGCGCGAACAACCAGCCGAGCGCGTACATCGCAGCGAGAACAATCGCCACGCCGAACACCGCCGAAACAAGGTACGCTATCGTCGGATTAGCCAGCGCGGGGATGTCGTAATCGGGAATCGGCGCGCTCCAGAGATTCGACCATTCATCGAATCCTGCGGGAATGTAGCCAAGTCCCAACTCTTCCAGCTCTTCGCGTCCCCATTCGCCCCACGCCGTTCCCGGCGCGAGCAAGCCAATCGGCGTTAGAATGATGAGAGCGATTAGACCGCCCCACGCCCAGCGCGGCACACCGCGCGCGGTCGCGCTCAGTGGCGCGCCGCTAAACGCTTCGAGCAATTCCGGGTTGGTGCGTTGCAACCACGCCACGACCAGCCCGGTCACCAGCGCTTCGGCAATGCCAGCCAGTGTCAGATGCCCGACCATCATCGCGGGAATTGCGATGCTGAGATCGTACGGAAAATAGAGGGGACGACCACTCGCATCGCGAAAGAGTAGCGGCTGGCTGCCCAATTCCACCGCTGTCAAGAATGCGGCGATGTTGATGCTCACATAGCCTGCCACGACTGCCGCGATGACGCGACGCGAGGAGGTGATCGGTGCATTGCCACTGAGCGCGCGATAGAGATAGAAGGCGATAAATGGCATAGCGACAGCGAGGTTAAACGCGTTCGCGCCAAATGCCAGAATCCCTCCATCGCCAAAGAACAGTGCCTGAATGAACAGTGCAACGGACACTGCCAGACTCGTTGCCCAGGGTCCCACCAGAATCGCCGCGAGCGCAGAACCGACGGCGTGACCGGTGGTGCCACCCGGCAAAGGCACGTTGAACATCATAATCACAAACGAGAATGCTGCCAGGAGCGCGATGAGCGGGATGGCGCGACCTGTCAAAAGTGTTTTGATCTTTTGTGAAGCGCGATACCAGAATGGAACTGCCGCCGCGTACATCACCGCTGCGGTAGCAGGACTGAGATAACCGTCAGGGATATGCATAGAACCTCCTTCAAGAATACCCACGATTGAAATCGCTGCGTGCGAGCTGTTGGAGTAGTCTTGTAGTTCGATTAGTCCCGTAGTCGGATAGTCAAGTGACTACGCGACTATGCGACTACGTGACTAAGTGTGCAAAAGTCTTTTCCGTCATCGGAAGGTTACAGTGCTCGTTATTTCTCCGTCGTTCCTTGAGAGCAACCCCTCTCATCCCCCTGCCCCCTGCTCTCCCCGCGAAGCGGGGAGAGCAGGGGGAAATGGGAGGAGGGGAGTGGGCGGGCGGCGAAGCCGCCCGCCACTCCCCCATTCCCTTGTCTCCCCTCCCCACGCCGCTCTGCGGCGTGGGGAGGGGGCTAGGGGGTGGGGCTATTTCGTGATGGATATAGAGGTTGAGATTTGTTTTTGGAAATTCGGTGTCAACGAATGTCTAACGAATAAACGAATGAGTGCGCTGGATTCGTTTATTCGTTTCCCATTCGTTGACGCGGTTTCTAAATCTTTTTCT
>Ga0209162_1000970_pt1 | contig 29872 bp, 23 predicted proteins | sample YNPNPMetaG_FD_187121 | JGI IMG/M metagenome (GOLD analysis project Ga0209162, IMG submission 187121) | Anoxygenic and chlorotrophic microbial mat microbial communities from Yellowstone National Park, USA - YNP NP MetaG (SPAdes) (version 2) ...
CGATGGCCGTTGATGTAACCGGCCGCCGAGGGGCCGATCCCGATGTACGGCTCGCCCGTCCAGTATCCGAGGTTGTGCAGACACGCGGCCCCGGGGCGGGCGAAGTTGCTTATCTCGTATTGATCGAACCCGGCGGCGGTGAGTGTGTCGATCGCCTGCTCGTACATCGCGGCCTCGAGTTCCTCGTCCGGGGGTTGGATCAGCCCGCGGGTTCGCCGCTCGTAGAGGAGGGTGCCGGGTTCATAGGTGAGGGCGTAGCAGGAAATGTGCTCGACGCCGGTGCCGATCGCCTCGGCCAGGGAGCGGCCCCAACTGGCGCGGGTCTGGCCTGGGATGCCGAAGATGAGGTCCAGATTCAGGCGTCCTATGCCGGACCGCCGAACGAGATCGACCGTTCGCAGGATGTCCTCCGGGCCGTGAATCCGCCCCAAGGTGTCCAACTCGACCAGATTGAACGACTGGGCGCCTAAGGAGATACGGTTTACCCCGGAATCGCGGAGTATGGAGATCCTGGTTTCATCTAGAGTGGCCGGATTGGCTTCTACCGTGAACTCCGCAGGGTGGTCCCGGCGGTTCAAGCGGTTGAGTACCCGGAACAGCCGTCCGAGTTCGCCCGACGGGAGTGCTGTGGGGGTTCCTCCGCCGACAAAGATGCTCCGCACGGGCAGGCCCTCCCGTTCGATCGGACTGGCCGCCAGTTCCCGGACCAGGGCGGTCACGAGCGGTGTGATCCGGCCGGGAGCCGGCCGGACGGAGAAGAAGTCGCAGTAATGGCACTTGGCCATGCAGAACGGGATGTGGATGTACAGGCCGGCCGGTTTCATGGAGGGGCCTTCCGGTGGAAAGTATAACGCTCCGTGTTTCAATCGGTTGCGCAACCGGGTTGACCCGGTCGGGCGGCGGGGATTAGACTAATCGATGGGGCGGATCGTCGCGACGGATCCGGCGAGCCGCCGCCTGCGAGTTCCATGTCTGTGGGCGTCCTTGAGGACAGCAAGAGGTCAGCGCGATGGACGTCAGGCTGGTGATGTTCAAGGAGAATGGTGAGCGGAAGGATTTCCCGCTGGGCGAGGGCGTTACGCTCATCGGCCGGCAGGATGATTGCGACCTGCGGATTCCGCTCGCCGAGATCTCTCGAAAGCACGCTCAGCTTATCATCCGTGAATCGACGGCAACGATCCGGGACATGGGCAGCGCCAACGGGACTTATGTCAATAATGAGCGGATCACCGAGCGGGATCTGACGCCGGGCGATCACGTGGTGATCGGTCCGGTGGTCTTCACGGTTCAGATTGACGGCCAGCCGGCGAACCTCCGTGCGGTCAAGACGCGGCTGGAGCGCCGAGCGCCGGTGCCGGCACCCCGCAAATCGGCGCCGGCGGACTCGTCGGCGCGGACCGAGATTACCGAGATTGACGAGGATGATCTCTTCAGCGAGGGGCCGGGAGACGTGGATCCCATCAGCGCGCTCGAGCAGCTCACGGCCAGCGGCGAGCAGAATCCCCTGGAAGACATGCTCGAGGACGACGACACCAAGCGCTGAGCGTTCTTCATGAGCGGCGGCCTCGGAACCCCGCGTCGGTTTTTTCGAACGGCCGTTCTCTGGCTCATCGGGCCGGCCGCGGTGGTGCTGCCGGCGGCGGGCGCGGAGGCGGCGGACGCGGCCAGACGAAGCGTGCTGCTGATGATCGGCGACGATCACGGCCTTGATGCAGGATGCTACGGAAACCCCCGGATTCGAACGCCGCATCTGGACCGACTCGCCCGCGAGGGCGTGCGGTTCGCGAACGCGTTCGCGACGGTCTCTTCGTGCAGCCCGAGCCGGTCCGTGATACTCACGGGCCTTCACACGCATCAGAACGGGCAGTACGGCCTTCAGCACGCCGAGCACAAGCAGAGCACGCATCCGTGGGTTCGGAGCCTTCCCGGTCTGCTTCGGGAGGCCGGCTACCGAACAGGGATCATCGGCAAGTACCACCTGGGCCCGGACGAGGTTTACCCATTCGAGGAGAGGCCGAGCGGCCCCTTCCAGGGGGCTCGGAACGTGGCCGCGATGGCCGCAGCGGCGAGGCGCTTCTTTGAGACATCACCCGACCGCCCGTTTTTTCTCCTGGTCGGGTTCACCGACAGCCACCGGGCCCGGACGGGGTTCGCCAACGAGACGACATATGACGGGGTTGTAGAGACCCGCTACGGGGCCGGTGATGTCGTGGTGCCTCCGTTTCTGCCCGACCGGCCGGAGGTCCGCGAGGAGCTCGCCGAGTACTACCAGTCTGTAAGCCGTCTCGATCAGGGCGTGGGGATGGTGCGGGAGGCGCTTCGCCAGAGCGGCCGTGAGGCGGAGACGCTGGTGATCTACCTCAGCGACAACGGGATGCCGTTTCCAGGGGCCAAGACGACTCTGTACGACTCGGGCATACATCTTCCGTTGTTGGTGTGGGCGCCGGGGCTGAAGCGCCCGGGGCTCGTCAGCCAAGCCATGGTCAGTTGGACCGACATTGCGCCGACCGTGATCGAGTGGACGGGTGTGACGGCACCCAAGTACCGGCTTGCCGGACGGTCCCTGCTGCCGGTTCTCGGGGAGGAGAATCCCCCGGGTTGGGACGTGGTGTTTGCCTCCCACCAGTTCCACGAAATCACGATGTACTACCCCATGAGGGCGGTCCGCACGCGAACGCATAAGTACATCCTCAACCTGGCGTACCCCTTGCCGTACCCGCACGCCTCGGACCTGTTCGACTCGCGGACCTGGCAGGGCATCCTGGAGCGCAGAGACGTGCTCATGGGGGTGCGGCCGGTGTCGCAGTTCCTTCAGCGCCCCCGGGAGGAGCTGTACGACGTGGTTCGCGACCCTGCCGAAAGCCGGAACCTGGCGGGCGACCCCAGCGTGCGGACGGTCTTGGATTCCTGCCGGGATCGGCTCCGGCGTTTTCAGGAAGAGACCGGCGATCCGTGGGTGGTCAAGTATCGGCACGAGTAGAGCGGGGCAGATGGGCCGGACGGAACAGGATGGCTTACAGAAAGGCGGGTGGTCCGTCGACATTAGTTGGCCTTTCTTGATACCCTGCTTATAATCTTATAGCGAGGGACGAAGCGTCTGCACACCGGTTGGAGTTGTGCGGTGTAGCCACACGTCAGGTCCTGCGGGGAGGAGTTACGCTATGGAAGTTCCAACGGTCCTTCGCCGTCATGGAATGCCATTCGAAGTGCACCACCACGCGCCGGTCTTTGACGCACAGCACTTGGCCCAGGAATGCCACGCACCGGGTCAGAACGTCGTGAAGCCGGTGCTCGTGTGCTTGGGGGCGACGTACGTGTTGTGCGTGGTTCCAGCGCATCGTCGAGTGGACCTTGACAAAGTGGCGCGGGCGATGAACGCGGAATCGGCGCGCCTGGCCAGCGAGAACGAGCTGGGCCACATTTTCCGGGATGTGGAGTTGGGGGCCGAACCTCCGTTCGGCAAGCCGTACGGGCTGCCGACCCTGATGGATCGCACGCTGAGGGACAACGAGTACGTGGTCTTTCAGGCGGGGACGCACAGCGTGTCCATCCGGATGCTCCGGGCCGACTACGAACGGGTGGCCGAGCCGGTAGTGGCAGACATCATTCGCGTGCCTTGATCGTGTCCCGCCTTGCGTGGAAGGCTCGGCGCCGGTGTAATGGGCTGTCGTTCTGGCGCGAGGCACCGCATGCCTGACGGCGAACCGCGAGCGGAAGAGCATATCGGCACCTATCATGACGGGCGGATCCGGCTGGACGTGCCGGTGGCCTGGCCCGAGGGGACTCGGGTGGCGGTTCGCGTGGTTGTCCCGTCGAACGAGGTCCGACCGCAGGATCAGGGCCCGGTGATCATTGCGGGCTTCGGGCTCCCCGGGCGCTGCGTTGCGGACGTCCTCGATCACTACGGAGTAGCCTACAGCATCGTCGACACGAATCCGGAGACGATTGCGGCGCAACGGGCGCTCGGACGGACGATCATCGAAGGCGACATCGCCGAAGAGGAGACGCTGCGGCGGGCCGGCATCGATCGTGCGACGATCCTTGCGCTGACCATTCCGGATGAACAAGCGGTCCTGCGAGCCACGGAATCGGCCCGAAGGCTCAGCCCGCGCGTCTACATCATCGCGCGGACGATGTACTCTTCCGTCGGCATGCAGGCTGCACGGCTCGGCGCCGACGTTGTCGTCAAGGCGGAGCAGGCGGTGGCCCGGCAGTTTCATGAGATCGTCCTGGGCCGGCTGGGTATGGGGGGCCGGTGCTGGGAAGCGACGACGGCCACGGCCAGATGACCGTGCGGCGCCGCGCCAGGTCGAAGTGACGGGCCGGGCCGTGTATGCGAACGCGCCCTTCCTGCGGCCTCTGGGAGCCATATGAGACTCGACGGTTCCGGAGGGGGTTGCGCCGCTGCGGGTCCGGAACCGCGTGTTTCGGCGGTGGGGAGGACGGGGCAACCGGGGGTGCGATTACGGCGCGGGTGCGGAGGCCGCTCGGTTCGCGCGGTCGAATGGATTGGGCGTGGCGTCGAGCCACTCCTGCCAAGCGTCCGCGTCAAACCGGAAGCCGCGTCCCGTCAGCTTCATCAGCGACCGCTCGGCCTCGTAGGCGATGCCGAAGTCCTTCTGTCGCAGGCTTGCGATCAGCGCTCGGAGACCCCGTACATCCCGGATGCCACCAAGCCCGCGGGCGGCTGCCATCTGTACATCGCGGTCCTCGTCATGCAGCAGGAGCGACACGAGGACGTCCAAGGCCTCTTCCCGCCGATCATCAGGGATCAGACCGTGATCGGACAGGTGGACGAGCAGGAGGGTAGCGTCCCAGCGCACAGGCCTTGTGGCCGGCAGCGCCTCGTTGGGGTGGGCCTTCGGATTCAGGATGGCCAGGGCCGTCGTGGTGGGTCGGCCATCCCAGTACCGGCGGAGGGCCAGCAGGGCGGCACAGCGGACCTGGGCGTTGGCGTCGGTACGGGCGGCGGTGTCGAGGACGCTGAAGGACTCGTCGGTGGTCAGATAACGCGCTTGCGCGATTCGGACGACGGCGCGGCGGCGGGCCTCTGCATCGCCTGCGTGCAGGACGATGTAGTAGTTCTCCGCCGGGGCGAACCGCCGGAACTTCTCCTGCCACTCGGGCGAGGGTTTTCCGCCCTGACACCCGATGAGCGCCAGGCCGAGTCCCGTTGCCAGCGCCCATACCCGTCGTTCAGACGGGGATGTGCGCGGATTGCGACACGGGAGGGTCGCGGGAAGGCGGCGCGTCGAGGATGTCGGGCTCAATGAACTGCTCCGGCGTGACCCAGGCCACGTCCTTGATGGGCTCGCCGAGAAAGCGGCTGCCTACTTCTCGGAATCGTTGTGGGTTGTCGCTTACGTAGCAGCGCAATCTACCTCCCGCCGTCCGGTCGCTCAAGGCGGTCTGGCGGCTGAGGACTTGCTCGGCCGCCGCCGCGGTGGCCTCGGCGGAGTCCACCAGGGCGACATGGTCCCCGATGACTTCGGCCACGCCCCTCTTGATCAGCGGATAGTGAGTGCAGCCTAGGACGAGCACGGCGGGATTCAGGGCCCGGATCTTCTCGAGATAGTCGATCAGCAGCATCCGCACGATGGGGTCGCGATCGGTGCGGCCCTCCTCGATGACAGGCACGAGTGAGGGGCAGGCCTGCTCGACGATCGGCGTGCGGGGGGCTTGCGCGTAGATCTCGCGACTGTAGGCATGGGAGTTGACCGTGGCCTCCGTGGCGATTACGCCGATCAGCCGACCACCGCTGCGGCGGACCGCCTCGCCGGCACCGGGCTTGACCACGCCGAGGATAGGCACGGGCAGACGCCGCTCGAGTTCATCGAGAGCCAGGGCGCTGGCCGTGTTGCAGGCCGCGATGATGAGCTTCGGCTCGAAGCGCAGGAGGAAGTGACTGACCTCGAAGGCGAAGCGGAAGACGGTCTGCGGCGACTTGCTGCCGTACGGGACGCGGGCGGTGTCGCCGAAGTAGACGATATCCTCGCCGGGGAGGCGGCGACGGACTTCCCGCACGACCGTCAGGCCGCCCAGCCCGCTGTCGAAGATTCCGATCGGTTGCTGGTTCATAGGCACATCCCTGTGCGATGGAATCGAACCGCTCGAAGGCGGCCCGAGTCTCCCGGTCCATCGGCAGGCACACCTTAAGTATCGTGCATCTGAGGCCTGATTGGCAAGCAGAAACCCGCGAGGCCGCGCAGGAGGCGTATCGACCGGCCCCGGCGCACGTGCCCGTGCCCGCGCCGGCGTGTGCCCTCGGGCGTCGCGGGGCGGAAGGCGAGAGCGAGGCCGGGTGCTTCGGAGTTATGAAACGGCCTTGACTTCGACCGTGTCGCCCAGGCTGTTGAGGTCGCGGATCAGGTCGGGCGAGGCTACGATCTGACAGGAGGCCCCGGGCCGGATGCGGTAAGGTCGAAGTTTGGGAGGCCGATCCGCCCAGAGCCGGCCGCCGCGGCGATGGAAACGTCCGGGGCGGCTTTCTTTGAGTCGCTTGAGTTCCTTCGCGTAGCCGGCGTCCTTGCGGAACAGCCGGTCGAGCGTCTTGACGGCCGCCTCCCGTCGGGGCTGCCGGACAACCTTGACCTGTACCTTCGTTCCCGGGGCCACGTCGACTGCCATGATGTACTCTGCCTCGCTCCTCGAATACCAGCGGAAGCCCCATAGTATACCGGGGCGGGGCCGGCTGCACCAGAACGGGTCTGGGGCGGGCTCGGGCGCTGCTTGCCACCCGCCGCCCGCGGCCGGCGAGGCCGCTGGGCGTCACAGTGGTGCCGCGGCGGCCTGTTTCTCCGGCAGGCCGGTCGGAAGGCAGCCGGCGTTCGCCGCTGGCGCCTCCGCCGGCTGGACGCTCCGGGGCGCTGCCGGGCCGCGCCGGACTGTTAACTAACGTGAACAGTTCCGGGTTGTCTATGAGAGTGGCGACCGCACTGGCTCGAGCCGGGCGGTCCGGCAAGAGCCGGGAAAGGCGCTCTCACGGCCCGGCGGGCCGGAGGAGGATTGCCATGCTGGCCGGCTACGCACGAAAGCTCCTTGGCTTCCTGCTGGTTGGGACCATGTGGCTCGCATCTCACGAGGGCTGCGACGTGAGCGGAGCCTATCTGGGAGCGCTGCCCGGGTACGCGTACTACGGTTACGAGCCGTATGACTCCTTCGACTTCGGGTTCGATTATGTCGAGTACGATTACGGCTACACCGACTACTATTACTACGATTACGGCTACTACGACTATTACTACTGGTGACCCGCGGCGGCCTGCATAGCCCCTCATCCGAGCCGTCCACGTGAGCGCCTCAAAGGGAATCCAGATTGCGAATCGGGACCTCCAGGCTTGCCCGGGCCGGCCGATCGGAAAAGGGTCGGCCGGCCCGCCTGACGTACACGACCGGCGAGGGGATGCCGAAGCCTGCGACGCCGGGGCATCGGGCCGGGCAGCCTCAAGCCGGCACCGCCGCGGGCCGCGCGGGGTCAGCAGGTTTGCAGCATTTCCTCCCAGGTTACGACGCGCCGCTCATCCACGGCCTTGCGCGCCAGCAGGGCGGTCAGCGTGGCGTTTCGGCCGAAGGTCACGGGGGCGGCCACAGGCCTGTTCTCGCGGATGCTCTCGAGGAACCGTCGCAGGGCTTCCTCGGTGTCGTCGCCCTTGAATTCCTTGAGCGGTTCGGGCTTGGCGTTCTTGTCGCGGAGCCGCAGCAGTTGCCCGCCGATTTCCACGGCCCCCTTGCTGCCGATGACCTTCTTGCCCATCTCATGGAATCCGTCGGGGCTGATCCACCCGTGAGCGTAATGGACGATGAAGTTCTTCGGATACTCCAGGATAACAGCGTAGTAGTCCGTGACGTCTCGGTTTGCCTGTTGCTCGCGGAACAGGTCGCGGCGCCCCATGCCGAAGGCGCGCAACGGAGTCGCCTGCGCCGCCCAGTTCATCAGGTTGTACTCGTGACAGGCCTGTTCGAGCATCCAGTCGCCTGATTGTTCTCTCCGCCCGAACCAGCCGAACATCTGGCTTACCCCGTTGTGGCGGAAGAAGCGTCCCTCGATGGGCTCGCCGATCTCGCCGTTGTGAACGCGCCGGATGCAGTCGACGAAGTTCGGGTTGGCCATCCACTGGAAGCCGACCTGCACGACAAGCTTCCGATTCGCCTCGGCCGCCGAGACGATCGCGTTTGCGTCGGCGACGGACAGGGCCATCGGCTTTTCGCCATAGATGTGCTTGCCGGCCTCGATGGCCGCCAGGAACATCCGCGCATGCTCATGGCAGGGGGTGGCCATGACGACCGCGTGGAGGTCGTCGCGGTCCAGCATCTCCCGGAAGGCATCGGGGCTTCCGGTGTAGCGGTCCGGGGCCTTGCCCTGGGCCTGCTCGACGAGCCCTACAGCGCGTTCCAGGTTCTCCTGGTTCAGGTCGCAGACGGCCACGACCTGCTGGCCGTCCAGCCGCAAGTAAGCCTTCAGCAGTCCCGTTCCGCGGCCGCCGACGCCGATGAACCCGGTGCGAACCGGATGCTCGCCCGGCGAGCCTTTGCGTTCGGCCTCCTGCGACGGCGCCGCGGAGGCGAGATTCCCGACAGCGATGCCGGCAGCCGCCCCGGCCGCTCCCAGTCTCAGCAGGTCCCGACGAGTGATGTCCATGGGGGCCACCTCCATGAAAGCGTTTGGATTAGCGGATTCTTGCCATGCGTGAGTCGCCGTTTACTTCCTCGCCAGCGCGATGGCCCGATCCGTGATGGCCTCATCGGAAAGCCCGACGAGCGCCAGCGTTTCTTCGGGCGTTTTGGCGGACTTCGGAATCCGGCGACACGTCATCTGGTCGACGACGATATCTCCGGCGCGGGCCGCGGCGTCGGCCAGCGCCCCACCCACGCCGCCGATGTAGTTGTCCTCCACCGTCAGAATCCGTCCGCCGGTCCGGCGGGCTGCGGCGAGGATCGGGTCGGTCTTGAGCGGGAAGCTGTAAGCGTCGAAGAGATTGCACCGGATGCCCCGGGCCGCGAGTCGTTCCACCAGCCGACGCATCACGACGACCATGTAACCGCTGGTCACGATCGTCAGGTCCCCGCCTTCCGCGAGCTGATGGGCGCCGCCCGGTTCGAAGGGCGTGTTCTCGGGGTAGATGAAGCCCACATCCGGGCGATGGGTGCGGATGTAGCACATTCCCCGGAGGTTGGCCGCCAGGATGGTGCATGCGTAGGCCGCAACGGCATCGGCCGGATGGAATACGATGCACGCCGGCCGGCCGAAGCCGTCGTCGGTTTCCGTGAAGGCCCGGAAGTACGCCAGGTCCGGGAGCGACATCTGCGAGGGCCCGTCAGCCGCCAGCGAAACGCCCGCGTGCGACCCGCACAACTTGATGTTCGCCCGGCTGATGCTGGCCATCTCGATCTGGTCGTAACCGCGGGCCAGGAACTTCGCAAAACTGCTCACGAACGGGATGTACCCGGCGGCGGCCAGGCCCGCAGCCGCCGAGACCATGTTCTGTTCGGCGATCTTGCACTCGAAGAACCGCTCCGGAAAGGCCTTTGCGAAGATGTTGGCGAACGTCGAGTTGCTCACGTCCCCATCGAGGGCCACGATCCGCTCGTCCGCCTTACCGAGAGCCGCCAGCGCCACCCCGTAGGCCCGGCGCGTGGCGAGTTTCTTCTTCTCCAGGGCGCCGGCCAACCCGAATTCCCGCATCGCCTCACCGAACGGCATCGTCCGGATGGGTTTGTCCGGCAGCGGCGCCAGCGTCCCCGGCCGGGGCGGCATCATGGCGCGGTCAGCGGCCTTCGGCACGCCGAGCCTGGCGTACATCGCCTCAAGATCGGCCTCCGCCTGGGCGAGCTGAGCCGGTTCCAGCGGCTTGCCGTGATTGCCCTTTTCCTGGAGAGCCTTCACGCCCCAGCCCTTGATCGTCCGGGCCACGATGGCGACGGGCCGCTGGCCCGCGGGCCTTGCAAGTGCCGCATCGATCTGCTCCACGTTGTGACCATCCACGTCGCGGACCTCGAACCCGAAGGCCGTCAGCTTGCGGACTAGCGCATCGGCCGACTGTTGCGGCGAGACGTGGTCCGCCTGGCCCTGCCCGTTGGCGTTGAATATCGGGAGGACGTTCGTGAGTCTGTGGTCCACGATGAAATCGAGCGCTTCCCAGATCTGCCCCTCGCGCGACTCTCCATCTCCGATGATGACGAAGATTCGACGGTCCGAGCCGCGGAGCCGGGCGGCCAGCCCCAGTCCGGCCCCCACGGAGAGCCCCTGTCCCAGCGATCCGGTGGCCGCGTCGAAGAACGGAAAGCCCTCTGCCGGATTCGGGTGACCGTCGAGTACGCTGTCGACGTCCCGCAACGTATCCAGTTCGTGAGCCGTCAGCGTGTGGGTTCTGTCCCGGGTCTTGCCGACGAGTCCACCCATGTCCGCGTACACGGCGTATACGACCGGAACCGCGTGGCCTTCGGAGAGCACGAGCCGATCGCCCGCCGGGTTCCAGGGGTCGGCGGGGTCCCACCGCATGTGCTTGTGCATCAGCAGGTTGACGATGTGGCCGAGAGACAGTGCACTGGAGGGGTGCCCCGAGCCGGCCTGGGTGGTCATGCGGACGATGTACTTTCCGATTTCAATGGCCTTGGCGTTGATCGTGTCGGTCAGAGACATAGGGCAACCCTGATCCACGGTTTCGGAACACACACGGATTGGGAAGCGTAGTGCTTTAGGGTCGATTGTTCAAGGGAGACGGCGTCGGGTGCCCGCCGGAGATCGGCGGCGCCACGCATCGGAGGCGGGCCCATGAAGTGGTCGTGGAAGATCGGTCGTTTTGCCGGCATCGACGTGTACGCGCACGCCACGTTCTTCCTCCTGATCGGCTGGCTGATCCTCTCGCACTGGCTCCGCGGGGGCGACCTGGCCGCCACGATTGAAGGCGGCGCCTTTGTCCTGGCGATCTTCGGCTGCGTGGTCCTGCACGAGTACGGCCATGCCCTGACGGCACGCCGCTACGGCATCCGTACCCGCGAGATCACGCTCCTTCCAATGGGCGGGGTGGCGCGGCTCGAACGCATGCCCGACAACCCCCGCCACGAGCTGTGGGTTGCCCTGGCCGGTCCTGCGGTCAACGTCGTGATCGCGATGGCGCTGTTCATCTGGCTGGAGGCGCAGTCCCGGCTGGAGCCGCTGGAGCGGCTGACGGTCGCCAGCGGACCGTTCCTCCAGCGCCTCCTGATTGCCAATCTGTTCCTCGTCGCCTTCAACATGCTGCCCGCGTTTCCGATGGACGGCGGCCGGGTGCTCCGAGCCCTGTTGGCCAGACGGATGGACTATACGCGGGCGACCCAGGCGGCCGCGGTCCTCGGGCAGGCCGTTGCCTTTCTCCTTGGTTTCGTGGGCCTTTTCTCCAATCCCTTCCTCGTGTTCATCGCGCTGTTCGTGTGGATCGGCGCGGCCCAGGAAAGCGCGATGGTCCAGATGCGATCGGCGCTCGGGGGCATTCCCGTGGCCCGCGCCATGATCACCGAGTTCCGAACGCTGGCCCCGAACGATCCTCTGCAACGGGTGATCGATCTGGTGCTCTCAGGATGGCAGCACGATTTCCCCGTGCTGGCGGATGGCCGGCTCGTCGGCGTCCTCGATCGGAAGCGCCTGATCGCCGCCCTCTCGGCGAAGGGCCAGACCGCCACGGTCGCCGAGGCCATGCAAACGGACGTCGAGCCGGTCGACTCGGCCGAGATGCTCGACACGGCGCTGCCCCGCCTCCAGGGCGGGGAGATGGGCGCCATCCCCGCCGTGCACAACGGCGAACTCGTGGGATTGCTCACCACTGAGAACCTCGGCGAGTTCCTGGCCATCCAGGCGGCGCTCAAAGGGGCCGGCCGGGGCGATCGGGCGGCAACGTGGGGTCCCGCGTCAGCGTGAATGGCCGACAACGCCGCGCCACCGGCACGCTGCGAAGCCGGCGGCTTATCTCCCCGGTGGCAGCGCGGACCGGCTGACAGACGAGCCCTGCAGCCGAGATCGTGGTGGGTCGGACGGACAGGCGGACGGGCGTTTCTGCTCGTCCGCAAAGGCGAACGCACATCTGCCCAGTCCCGACGGCCGGCTGCGCACGATCCGCCGATGGTCCCTCGCTGAGGGACACGTGGGACCGGCGAACCGGCGCAGGAACTCGGGGCCCGGCCGGGATGCCCGTCAGAGGTTCAGCATGCCGAGAATGCCCAGCAGAGGAACCAGGAGCAGCCCGATTAGAAGTCCGATCGGCCCAAGGAGCAGAAAGAGGGCTGCGATCCCCAAAACCGAAAAGGCCGCGACCGCGATGGCCTGTTGAGCCGGATCGGGGGCGGGTGTGGTAGTCTCGCCCGTCTGCTCAGTGCCGCCCGTTCCATCGGCGGCGGCAAGGCTGGTCCGAACCGTGAAGCCCGGGCCGACTTCCACCTTGGAGGCCGGGACGGACTTGCCTTGTTGCGAGCCGGCTCCGGCGACCGACGCGCCGGCGTTCGACGCGATCTGCACGGTGAAGCTGGTCTCCGTGGCGGGAGTGTTGAGCCTTCCCGTCGCGATCACCTGATCCGTTTCGAAGGCGATGCCCTCCACGAGCGGCCCGCCCAGACCAAGCTGGGCGGCGGCAATCCCGATGACGTCGTCATCGCGGCTCTGGCCTCGCGAAGGGAAGCCTGTGAAGCTCTGTGTGATGGTGGCATCGAAGGCCTCGACCGGCGGCTGCGTGATGCCGGACGTCGTCAGCAGATCCACCTGAAAAAGGGTAAGCCCGTGGTTGTCGGCTGCCTGCGTGTCGGAGGTCACCCGGCACACGATGTTGTACTGGACCTGCTGGCCGGGTTGCACCACCACCTCGTTTCCCGTGGGGGGCGCGACGGGTACCACATCGAACCGTACCGTCGCCGGCCAGGCGACCTTCCCGATGAAGCAGACGAGCCCAATGGCCCCCAGCAGTCGCGTCATACGGCTCCTTCGGTACCTGTCTTCGTCTCGGCATCTGTCGGCCACGCAACTGCCCTCCGAATCGGTTCGCTTGGTGGGGTCTCTCCAGCAGTATTCCCCGCCCCGACTGAGACATCCAGCCCAGCCTTATACCCGAAGGGCCCCAGACGGTCGGCGGACCATCGGGCCCGCAAGCAGCGCAGATGGACGCGCGGGTCGGATCGAAATACCGTAACCTTATGTCGTATCATGGCTTAGCATTACGGAGACGCTTGGGGGATGCGCTCGTGGCCTTGGCCATCTTCGGTTCCGACCTCACCGTACTATCGGTCCGACCCCGCTCCGCCAGGCGGTTGATCAGGGCGGCGAGGTAGCCCGCCCCGAAGCCGTTGTCGATATTGACGACCGCCACGCCGGCCGCACAGCTATTGAGCATCGTCAGGAGAGGGGCCAGCCCCTGGAAGTTCGCCCCGTATCCCACACTGGTGGGCACGGCGATGACGGGGCCGTTAACGAGCCCGCCGACGACGCCGGCCAGCGCCCCCTCCATCCCCGCGGCCACCACGACCACGCTGGCCTGCTGGAGCTCCGCCGAATGGGCCAGAAGTCGGTGGATGCCCGCCACGCCCACGTCATAGAACGTGCGGGTACGTTGATCCATGATCTCGGCCGTGACGCGGGCCTCCTCGGCGACCGGCAGGTCGCTGGTTCCGGCGCAGACCACGGCAATGAAGCCACTCGACCAGGCGGGCGGTTGCTGCCGGATGGTGATGGTGCGGCCGAGCTTCTCGTATACCGCCCCGCGCACTTTCCGTCTGACCGCGGCGAAGACCTGCGGTGTGGCCCGGGTCGCAAGGATATTGCCACCCGCTCGGGCGCGCCGCTCGATAATGGTGACTACCTGCCTGGCGGTCTTGCCGGCGCAGTAGACCACTTCCGGAAACCCGCAGCGGATGGCTCGGTGATGGTCGACCTTGGCGAAGCCCAGGTCCTCGAACGGCAGGTGGCGCAGCCGTCGCAGGGCCGTCTCCACATCCGCCCGGCCGTCGCGAACCTCTTCGAGCAGGGACCGGAGAGACTGGGGGTCCATACCCTTCATGGTAGTGCGCTTAGCGCAAGGGGTCTAACGTCCTGTTTGGCCCGCGGCCGGGGCGTCCGGGTATACTCCGCAGAGCACGCGCTTGTTGCGAGGTGATCCATGCGCGGGTTGCAGGTTGCGGTCGCGGTGCTGGTCGCGACGACGTATGCCGCCGGTCTGAGGGGGCAGGAGGCGCCCCGGTCGCTGGGTGTCCCCGCTCTCGATCGGGCGGAGGGCGTGCCGGTCATTCCGTGGCGGGATGCGGCCGCGTACGAAGGCCGCGAGGTGTACGTCGTCGGCAAGGTCGTGCGGGCCCGGCAGACGAAGACGATGGCCTTTCTGAACTTCGATCTGGACTACCGCCGCACGTTGACGGTCGCGATACGGGCCGAGCACTGGAGGAACTTCCCGCAGCCGCCCCACGAGATGTATGCGGGCAAGACAATCCGGGTGCGCGGGTGGGTGACGCGCTACCGAAATCAGCTCGAGGTTCTCGTCTCGAGGCCCGAACAGATCGAGGTGGTGTCCGAGGATACGACGCCGCCGCCCCCGAGGGCGGTGGCCACGAGGCCCGCGGCCCCGGACGGCGTGCTGACCCTCGCGACGTTCAACGTGGAGAACCTCTTCGACGCCTATGACGACCCGTACCGCAATGACGAAGGCACCCCGCCGAAGCCGCGGGCCGCGCTGGAGGCGGTCGCCCGAACGATACGAGCCGTGGACGCCGACGTACTGGCCCTGGAGGAGATCGAGAACCGCGGCTGCCTGGAACAGTTCAACCGCGTGCTGCTGCCCGACATGGGCTATGCGCATGTGGTCCTCTTCGAGGGCAATGACGTCCGCGGCATTGACGTGGCGCTCCTCTCCCGGTTGCCGGTGGGTCCGGTTACCTCCTACCGGCATCTCCGGTTTGGCGCCGGTGCCGATCAGACCACGGGTTTTCAGAGGGATCTGCTTCGCGCGCGGATCGAACCCCCGGGAGCGCCCGCGTTCGACGTGTTCGTTGTGCACCTCAAGAGCAAGGAGGGCGGCGACGAGGACACGGGCATCGACATCCGCATGGGCGAGGCCCGGACGGTCCGCGGCATACTGGACGGCATCCTGTCAGAAGATCCCCAGGCGAGATTCGTCGTGTGCGGGGACTTCAACGACACGTTCGAGAGCCGGCCGCTCCAGGTTCTCCTGGGATCCGGGCCGACCCGTCTGCGAAGTTTTCACGAGGAGGCCCCCCCGGACGTACGGGTGACGTACAATCGGCCGCCGCACAGGTCCATGATCGACTTCGTACTGTGCTCCCCGGCAATGGCGGCCCAGTACGTTCCGGGCTCCTTCCGGATCCTGCCGGGGACGCAGGAAAGCCTCGGAAGCGACCATAATCCGGTCGTGGTGAAGTTCCGCCTCAGGTAGCCGCCCATCGTATCGCCTCCGGCCCGGCCGAGACCGGCCCGGATGCGAGGGCTACCAGTATCGCTCGAAATGGACGTTGCCCGGGGCCGTGCGCGTCTGCGTTCGGAAACCGCGCTCCTCAAGCATCGCTCGGACCGACTCGATCATTGCCGGGTTGCCGCAGAGAAACACGTGACACTGGCTGGGATCGAGCCGGACACCGCAGCAGTGTGCAAAGGCCCCTTCGTTCAGAACGTCCTGGACGCGGCCCCGCAGGCCGGTCCAGCCGCTGGTCGGCGGCTCGCGCGAGACCAGCGGGACGTACACCACGCTCGGATCGTCGCGGCTGATGGCCAGGAGCTCGTTGTGGTAGCCCAGATCGCCCGCCCGCCGCACCCCGTGGATCAGCACGAAGCGTCGCCATCGTCCGGTCCCGCGGTACGTGCGAAGCATCGACATGAACGGGGCAATCCCCGTGCCCGTGGAGATCATGATGAGGTCGCGCCCCGCCGGCACTTCCTCCAGGGTGAACTCGCCCCTGGCTTTCTCATCCATCCACAATCGGCCCCCGGTTTCCACCGTCCACAGCCGGGGCGTCAGCCGGCCCGCCCGCACGAGCACCACATAGAACTCCATGCTGTCACGGTCTTCCGCGGAGGAGGCGATCGAGTAGGCCCGGCGAACCAGCCGCGTTTCTCGGGCCGCAGCCGTCTGGATCGTGGCGGGGTTCGGTCGTTGGGCCCCCTCCGTCCGCGCTGAATCCCCCCGGGGCAGTCCCAGCGTGATGTACTGGCCGGGGCGAAACGGGGGCACCTGTCCCGCATCCGGCCGGACGCGGACGATCGCGAGCTCTTCATTCACGTCGCGACGATCGATCAGCGTCGCGTTCATCGGGTGGTTCATTCGAGCGATTCTAGGCGGGCTGCGGCCGGGTAACAGGTCCCCCCGGGCCCGTGGCCGGCAGATCCGTCTCGAAACGCACACTCGGGCGATGCTCGCGATCGCCGGCCGGCTCCGGTCTTACAGACGCAGCCCGTTGGTCCGGGCCGCCTCCTTTACCAGTCGTGCCATGATCTCGTATCCGGCGTAGTGGGGGTGCAGCCCGTCACGCGCGAGGTCCTTTCTCAGGTCGCCGTTGGCATCGGTCATGTGCGACCAGCAGTCCACCCAGATGCAGCCTTTCTCGCGGCAGGCGGCCTTCAGCTTCTCGTTGATGGCGGGCAAGATCCGTTTCTTGCCTTCGTGGAGCCGGTAGTCGGCGTTGGTCGGCAGGATCGAACAGACGAGCGTGTGGATCCCGGCGGCCCGGGCCGCGTCCATCATCTTCGTCACGTTCGCGGTCACATCCGCGATGATCTCCGGGTCGGGCCTGTTCGCGCCGAGGTGTCGTGCCACGTCATTGGTTCCGGCGAGGATCACCACGTTTCTCGGCTTGAGCTGAATCACATCGGCCTCGAACCGGCGGGCCATGTGGGCCGCCAGGTCGCCGCTGATCCCGCGGTTCTGGATGATGCCGTCGCTGGCTTGGAAGTAGACGGGCAGGTTCCACAGTTCCGTGATCGAATCGCCCATGAAGACGGTGCTGACGGCCACATCCTCGCGGATCACCTGCTCGTTCCAGAAGTCGAAGAAGGCCCGGCGAACATCGGCGGCGGCTCCCTTGCCCTGCTCGCCGAACGTCCCGGGCTTGACGAGTTGCTCGCGCTGCGCCGGTGTCCGCCCCGCCTTGGGGAGAGGTCCCATATGGGCACACCCGGCGATCGAGAGGACTACCAGACAGCCGACGGTCGCACGCATTCGCTGGATCATGTGAGGCTCCTCCTGGCTATGACCGCACTTGTGGGAGGCCGCAGTATACGACGGGCCGGATGGCCGGGCCAGCGGCGACGGAGTACGCTCCACCCCCTGGGCCCTCCGTGCGGTGGCTCTTGCGCGCCGGCGTCATGGTGATGGTTCGGACGCCGCCCTCATGCCGGCCGGACCGAACAGGCCGCGTCGGGCGGCGGCCCACCATTCCTCGCCCCACCGGTGGCGTCCGTGGAGGCAGAGGGCCGCGACGGCCACCGGAGCGATCGGCGCCGACGCCAGGATGAACGGCACGAGCCGATCGGGCTCGTCCCGGACGTATTCGATGGCGACGTGTTCCTGGTCGCGGTCCCGCCCGAGTCGCGAGGCCACCTCATCGCGTGAGAGCCGCACCCTCACGTCGAACAGCAGCTCGGGCTGCCAGATTTCGTGGTCGTGAATCAGCCCCACGCAGCACATGGCCTCGATCTCATCGGACGCCAGACCGAGTTCCTCCGACAGCTCGCGTCGCGTCGCCGCGAACACGTCGATCGAACGGTCGGGGGCTACATCGATCATTTCGAGGGCGCCGCCGAAGGTGTGCAGGTAGCCGGCATGATAGGCGACGCGGTCGCTGCGACGACCGTAGAGAATCCAGCCGTCGGAGCTCAGAACCGTCGCCGTGGATCCGATCGCATTTGCGAAGCACGCGCGTCCGTAGTCGCGGAGGCGCTGCGGGTTGTAGAGGTTCGTCCCCACAAAGTCGCGGTAGCACGTCGGCCCCACCTCCAGATGCAGCGTGCCGCCCTCCACGCGGTGATCGATCCACCGCACCAGGCCGCCGTTGTAGAGCCGCATGCCGGTCCGCCGGGCGTGGGCGAGCATCCGCTCCCACGTTTCGGCAATGAGTTCGTCGAGCACGGGCGTACTGGGCCGGGGCCGGTCCGACCAGTGCGTGATCACGTGCCCGGGCTCGAAGCGGCCGAACGCATCCACCGTGAAATCCGGCGTCACACTCACTTCCCGTGCCGGGCGGTCTGCGGGTCCTGGTCGGGTTCCGCTCCTGGGGCCCCCCGTATGGGCCGTGTCGCCTCGCGTGGCCGCGCCCTCAGCGCACGCCCAGCAGCAGCTCTGTCAGGATCTGGTCGAGGCGCTCGTAGGCGAGCCTGCGGCCACCCGCCAGCCGGGCCGGGTCGAGCTTGAGGGCCTTGATTCTCTTGGCCGCCTCGGGGCTGAACTTGCGGTAGAGCCCGTCGTAGTCCTTCTCCTCGGCGTGCAGCTCATCGAGAATCTCCCGCACTTCGCGGTGGGCGTTCACCTCGTAGGCCTTCTCCTCGAGGATCTTGTACGTCCGCATGTTCCGGTCAACGAAGTCCCAGACGCCCTCCTCGTCCTCCGTGCGATAGGGGTGACAGTCGAAGGCCTTCGTCCCCGTGAACTTGTGGTCCACCAGGAGCTTGACGATGAAGAAGCACTCCTTCAGATCCGCCGAGCCGAAGGCGAGGTCCTGGTCGTACCGCAGCGGTTTCTGGTCGTTCAGGTGCAGCTCGAACAGCTTGCCGGCCTCGAGCGCCTGGGCGAACTCGTGATAAGGGTTGAGCCCGGCCATCTTGATGTGGGCGACCTCCGGGTTGACGCCCACCATCTTGCGGTTGGCCGGGTCGAGCGTCTCGATGAACGCCAGGGCGTTGCCGACGCTGGGCAGGTAGATGTCGCCCCGGGGCTCGTTGGGCTTGGGCTCGATCGTGAACGTCATTTCATAGCCGTTCTGCCGCACGTACGAGGCCAGGAAGTTGATCGCGTCGCGGAACCGCTTCGTCGCAGTGACCGGGTCCTTGGTGAGGTCCACCTCGGCGCCTTCGCGGCCGCCCCAGAAGATGAAGTTCTCGGCTCCGACCTCCGCCGCCAGGTCGATGGCGTTCATTACCTTCTGGACCGCATAGGCACGAACCTTGGCGTCATTGCTGGTGAAAGCGCCGTCCTTGAACACCGGGTGGTAGAACAGGTTCGTCGTTCCGGAAGCGCACCGGATGCCTGTCCCGTCCATGATCTTCTTGAGTTCCTTCATGATCCGGCGGGTCTGCGCCGCGCTGGCCCCCAGCGGAAAGATGTCGTTGTCGTGAAACTCGAAGCCCCACGCGCCGTGCTCGGCCAGCCCGCGGACTGCCTTGAGCCCGTCGATCCCCCTGCGGCTCGCGTCCCCGAACGGGTCGCGGCCGACGTTCATGACACACCAGACGCCGAAGGCGAACTTGTCGGACTGAGACGGGGCAAAGCTGTTCATTAACCGGCCTCCATCTGATTCGCGTTTGTTTGGTTCCCGCGCCGCCGGCCGAGGGGAAACGTCCGGCCTGCGGTGCCGCATTATACCGTCCGCGGTACGGTTCGCCAGGATGTTTGCCGCAGCGCCTGGGAAGGTGCTGGTGAGGCCGCCCGGTTCCTGCGCGGGGCTTGTCGCTAAGCGACCCGCGAACCCGGCCCGGGCCGCCGCGGCAAGCCCGGAATGCCGGCTCCCGCCCCTATGCGGCTGAGCGGATCCGACGACGCGCTTGCCGGCGCTAGCCCGTCCGGGCTGTGGACGCCTCGAGCTCGAGCAGTTCGGCCCATCGCAGGTCCACGTATTCCTGGAGCCGCGCCACCAGGGGGGCCGCCTCCGGCAGCGTCAGGTGCGCGAACCGCCGCTGGGCTTTGAGGCACTCGATCAGCGGCAACCGCTGCGTCGGCTTGTACGTAATGCGGTAGCGACCGTTCGCGTACTCGTACAGCGGCCACATGCAGCTCTCGACGGCCAGCTCGGCTGCACGCAGGGCGTCGCTCGTATTCGTGCCCCACCCCACGGGACAGGCCGAGAGCACGTTGACGAAGCTCGGGCCCCGCACCGCAATCGCCTTCTCCAGCTTGTTGAGCATGTCCTGGTAGCGATGCACGGAGGCTTGGGCGACGTAGGGCAGCTCGTGCGCGATCATGATCCGCGTGAGGTCCTTCGTGAACTCCTCCTTGCCTTTCTGTTCCGTGCCCGTGGGAGCGGTGTACGTGAAGGCCAGATACGGCGTCGCCGACGATCGCTGCACGCCGGTATTCATGCACGCCTCGTTGTTGTAGCAGACGTACGTCAGGTCGTGGCCCCGCTCCATCGCCCCGGACAGGGCCTGGAGGCCGATGTCGTATGTCGCGCCGTCGCCCCCGAAGGCGATCACCTTGATATCGCGTTCCTCGGGAATCTCACCGCGCTGACGCCGCGCCCGCAGCGCCGTCTCGATCCCGGCGGCCACCGCGGCGGAGTTCACCAGACCCGAGTGCATGTACGGGATTCTCCACGCGTTCCTCGGATACAGGCTTGTGACAACCTCCAGGCAACCGGTCGCGAACGTCACGATCGGCTCGCAGTGCAGCCCCACGCGGGCCGCGTGTACCGTCGCCTGCACGATCGAGGGGGCCGGACAGCCCGAACAGGCGGCATGGCCCGCCCCCAGCCCCGGCGCCGCCCCCATGAGCTTGCGTGGAATCAGCTTTTCCATCGGCCGCGGGGCGCCCCCGCGTATCTCCGCACGCTGCATGGCATGCCTCCCGTAACCCTGACTCGCTCATGCCGAATGACGGACGGCCACACCCGCCGCCCTGCGTCCCGCGCGAAGACCGCCGGCAGAGCGCGCGCGGCGGCCCGCCATTCACCCTTCGTGACTCACGGCGGCGGCGGCCCGATCGATCGCCCGCAGGTTCCCCGCGAGCACCGCTTCGGGCAGCCGCTTCATCTTCCGCGCGAAGGCTTCCTTGAACGCCTCGAGGCTGCACCACCCGAAGATCCGGATCAGCGCGGCCAGCATGGCCGCATTGGGGCGGTTGGCCTGGAACTCGGCCATCGCGATTCCGGTCGCGTCGATCGTATACACGTGCCGACCCTCCAGCCCGATCGACGCGCGGACTGCCGCGGGCGATCGCTTCGTGTTCGCCAGGATCACCCCCTTCGGGGGCAGCGTCGAAAAAACGGCCTCGTGGGCTTCCAGAAGGGTCTCGTCGAAGACGGCGATCACATCCGGCGCGTAGATCTGTTGTCGATCGCGGATGGGTCGATCGGAGATCTTCGCAAAAGCCTTCACCGGTGCCCCGGTCCGCTCGGGGCCATACATCGGGAACCCTTGCGCGTACAGTCCCGCCTCGATCATGAGTTCCGCCAGAAGGTATGACGCCGTCCGGGCCCCCTGGCCGCCCCGGGCCAGCATGACGACGTTCGTCGCACGGACGGTTCCGTCCTGGTACAGCTTCGACTCATGCAGGGGCAACGCGCTGTCCCCCCGGCCGCCGACGTCAAGATACCGTGTGACATCCGGGGATGCCGGTCCGTCCGCCGCCGCCTCCAACAGCTCCTTGAAGATCCCGTTTATGTCGCTCAGTCGGACATCCCGCCCGCCGATTCCCAGGATCACGTTCATCAGCAGGGGCAGGGGGGCGCCGGTGGCTCGAGCTCGGACGGCCAGGGCCGCCGCCGCTTCGTGGAACAGGGGACCTCCGTTCCCCAGTTCGATCGTCCGGTCGAGCACGGCAACCGCGGCCAGCCCGGGACGCGAAAGCTCGCGGGCGAGCGCCTCGGCGGGGAACGGCCGAAACACACGCAGCTTGACGAGCCCGGCCTTCACCCCCTCGCGGCGGAGAATGTCCACGGCCACCCGGACGGTGCCGCACACCGAACCCATGCCCAGCACGGCGACTTCAGCGTCCTCCATCCGGTAGGCCTCGAGCAGATCGTACGTCCGTCCGCTCACACGGCCGTACTCCTGGCCGATCTCCCGGATCGCGTCGGGAGCGCCGCGCATGACTTCGCCGACCTGGGCGTAGAACTGGAAGGCGTAGTCGGGCAGGAGCAGGGGGCCGACCGCCTGCGGGTGGTCCGTGTCGAGGAGGTCGACGATGGGCACGTAGGGCCCGACAAAACGGCGGACCTGCTCGTCGTCGAGCGTCCGGAGTCTTTCGAGGGTGTGACTGACCAGGAAGCCGTCGTGGCACGCCATCACCGGCAGCCTTACTCGCGGATCCTCGCCGATCCGGAATGCCTGGATCAGGTTGTCGTAGGTCTCCTGCGCGTTCTCCGCATGGAGCTGAATCCAGCAGGCGCTGCGTCCGAGCATGGCGTCGCTGTGATCGTTGTGAATGTTCTGAAACCCGCCCATGTGGCCGTTCACGAGCGACATCACCACCGGTAGCCGCAGCGCCCCGGCGTTCGTATAGGGCTCGATCATGTAGGCGAACCCGTTCGAGGACGTCGCCGTGAACGCGCGTGCGCCGGCCGCCGACGCCGCCATTGCCGCCGTCATTGCGGAGTGCTCGCTCTCCACCGTGAGCAGCTCGGTCCGGGCTTCGCCGTTCGCGACGTATTCAGCGAACCGGTGCATCAGTTCCGTCTGCGGCGTGATGGGGTAGACCGCCGCTACGTGGGCGTCCACCTGCTTGAATGCCAGGGCCGCCGCATCGTTGCCCGTGAGGGCCCGTACTTGGCCGAGGCCCTCGTCGATCGCCGGCGGCGGCTGCGGGGCGCCCTTGCCGCGGAGGATCTGTGCGTGCGGCATCCAGTACCGGAGCCTATGCGACATGGTGCACCTCCCGATCGCCCACCTGCTCGGCACCGATCATCACCATCGCCTTGTAGCCATCCTTGTTCGTCGGGCAGACCGCCGCGCACGTGCCGCACGCCGTGCACCGATCATAGTGAATGCCCAGAATGCCCGTGCTTTCCGCGTTCTCAGGGTCGTAGGTCACATGGCGGATGGCGTTGTCGGGGCAGTGGATGAAGCACCGGCCGCACGTGATGCAGAACTCCTTCTCGAAGTGCGGCTTGTGCGTGAGCCGCCGGTCGCCCTTGCGCAGAGCCCCCTCGGCCGTATCCGCGTCCATCACCGCCCCGGGGACCAGTTGCAGGAAAACCGGCCACACGGCCGTCGGGGAGAACCTCACCCGTCCGATCCCGCTCCCGACCAGCCGCGAGAGGGCTTCGGTGCAAAAGAACTGACGGCCTGCCTGAGGATAGTCCCGCTCTTCCAGCAGCACGTCGGCCGGCCGGTCATCCTCGATCACGAGCGTGTCGTCGGTCAGTGTGAGCCGCGCGTCGTCGGTGGCGAACAGCGACAGGCGCAGGTTCAGTTCCAGACCGGCCGCCTCCAGTGCTTCCTCGGCCTCCTCGGGCGGTTCCACCAGCGCCAGGCCGAGCGCGGTCCGCACGTGCGACGCCGGTCGGGGCCTGGCCAGGAGCGCGTGGATGTTCCGTCGGGCCAGGGCCGTCGCCAGCGCCCGGACGCCGTCCAGCGGGCGTCCGTGTCGAAACGCCCCGGCGGCGCGGAACTCGATCTCTGTGGGCTCATCCACCAGAAGACCGGCAAGCCGGTCATATTCGTCTTTCGGGATGGCCTGGGTCAGGGGCGTGGACCTGACGAAGGCGCGGATGAACTTCATGGCCACACTTCTCCTTCCGGACGATTCGCCGGCGCGTTAGCGCCCCCGGAGGGTTGCCACCTTTCGCGAGGCATCCAGCGGCGCCGGCCTCCGGCCTGAGCCTTGCGGCGGGGCCCCTGGGCCGACAGCGGTTGCGGAAGGCGCCCGGGTGCGCGGGCCGTGCTGACTGCCGGGGGCTTCGTCCACCCATGCCCTATCGGAGAGGTCCCGGTGGTCGAACCCTAAGCGCAGCGTCCGTCGCGGCGTTGGGGTGCGATCACCGGCGCCTGTCCGGCCGTCGGATTGCGGCAGCCTGCCCTCGCATGGAACCGCAGGCGCTTTCGAAAAACCGCATGGCCCTGGGCCAGACGTCCTGCACGCGGATTCGGCGGTACCACCCGGTTCGAAATGGGCGGCGCTACGGCGATTCCGGCCGGGCTGACCGGCGGAAGCCCTTGCCGGGTTTCTCATGCACGTCCTTCAGGTCTGCCAGCTCTGCAAGATGTTCATGTAGTTGGCCCGCTCGTACCCCTTCGGATCGGGGCATTTCAGCAGGCTCATGCTACCCTGCATCTGCCGGAGCGACTCGTATTCGTGTTCCTCCAGCCAGTTCTCGACCTCCTGCCGGATGGTCCGCAGATACTGCGGTCCCCGGATCAGCAGGGCCGAGACCATCTGCACGGCGTGGGCCCCGCACATGATCGCCTTGATCGCGTCGACCGCCGTGTGCACGCCGCCCGTCACGGCCAGCGACGCCCGCACTCGCCCGGCCAGAATGGCCAGCCATCGGAGCCGTGGCAGCAGCACTCCCGAGTTCGAGAGCGTCAGGCTCGGCACGGCCTCCAGCGCTTCGATATCGATGTCCGGCTGGTAGAACCGATTGAACAGTACGAGCCCGTCGGCCCCGGCCTCGTCGATCTGGGCCGCCACGTTGGCCATCGAAGTGTAGAACGGTGAGAGCTTGACGGCTACCGGGATGGTGACCGTTTTCTTCACGGCGCCGACCATCTCGACTGTACGGCGGACGAGCGCGTCGCCGGGTTCACGGGGGTCGGTGGCCACGTAGTAGACGTTCAGTTCCAGCGCGTCGGCCCCCGCCTGCTGTATGAGTTTGGCGTAGTCGAGCCATCCCCCGACCGTGGATCCGTTCAGCGAGGCGATAAGCGGCAGGCGGACCGCCTTCTTGATCCGGGAGACCTGTTCGAGGTATTCGTGCGGGCCGAACCGATACGCCTCGGGACGCGGAAAGTACGACAGCGCCTCGGGATACGATTCGGACGGCGTATCGATCGAGCGGTGGGCCGCCAGCTCCTCGGCTTTGATCTGCTCCTCGAAGAGCGAAGGCATCACGATGGCCGCGGCCCCGGCGTCTTCCAGCCTTCGTACCCCGTCGAGTTTCTCGGCCAGCGGCGCCGCCCCGTTCATGAAGGGGTGCGGCAACTCGAACCCACAATACGTCGTCGAAAGATCCATCAGCGGGACCTCCGGTGTTCTCCTGGGCTGGGCCGGCGCATCCGGCCTCGACCCCCGCGGATTCCTTCTCGCAGGGGGCCAGGCGACCCAACCGCCCGGCCTACGGGTTCATCCTCGCACCGGCCTCGGCGTTGCGAATCGCCGTCGGCCGCTCCGGCTGCCGCGTCTCCCCGAGGGAAGGCACACAAACTCCCAGCTGGCACGCTGCCGGTCCGGGCGTCTCTACTGCCCCGCGGTCGTTGCCGTTCCGCCGGCGGCCGTCGTCTGCGGGGCGTGTCCGTTCCCGTTGTCCCCGGCCTTGGGCACGCGGAGCTTGGCCATGTGATCGTAGACCGCCACCCGCCGCGAGGCCGCGTGCTGGGCGCTGACGGCCAGTCGTCGGAACCTGTCGGGGTCGATCTTCTCGACCATCCGGAAGCGGGTCTCGTTCCGCATGTAGTCCGCCACCTTGGACTTGACCGGACCCGAGTCGAGCACCAGCGGCGGCTCGCCGGCCTCCAGGCGCCGGGGGTCGTACCGGTACAGCGGCCAGATCCCGCTCTCGACCGCCAGCTTCTGCTGGTCCAGGCCCAGCGAGAGATCATAGCCGTGGGCGATGCAGTGGCTGTAGGCGATGATCAGCGAAGGGCCGGGATAGGCGTCCGCCTCGAGGAAGGCCTGCACCGTGTGGTTGTCCTTAGCCCCCAGGGCGACGCTGGCGACATACACGTGGCCGTAGCTCATGGCCATCAGTCCGAGGTCCTTCTTCTGCACTTCCTTGCCGGCGATGGCGAACTTGGCCGCCGCCCCGAGCGGGGTCGCCTTGGAGGCCTGGCCGCCCGTATTCGAGTACACCTCCGTGTCCAGGACCAGGATGTTGATGTCCCGCTGCATGGAGAGCACGTGGTCGAGTCCGCCGTAGCCGATGTCGTAGGCCCATCCGTCGCCGCCGAGCGCCCAGACGCTCTTCTTGACCAGGTAGTCGGCCAGGATTTCGAGCCGCCGGGCCTCAGGGGCGTCGATCGTCGCCAGTTTCGCGCGCAAGGCGGCCACGCGGTCGCGCTGCCTCTGAATACCGATCTCGCTGCCCTGGTCGGCCGTCAGGAGTTCGTCGACCAGGGTGGTTCCGATCTCGGAGGCGAGCCGGCGGAGCAGCCATTCGGCCTGCGCCTTGTGTGCGTCGATCGCCAGACGGAAGCCGAGACCGAACTCGGCTGCGTCCTCGAAGAGCGAGTTGGACCAGGCGGGGCCCCGCCCGTCCCGATTCTTCGCGTAGGGGGTTGTGGGCAGGTTGCCCCCGTAGATGGAGGAGCATCCCGTCGCGTTGCCGATCAGCAGCCGGTCGCCGAAGAGCTGCGTCATCAGCTTCACGTACGGCGTCTCGCCACACCCCGCGCACGCTCCCGAGTACTCGAAGAGGGGGCGCAGAAGCTGCGATGTCTTCACGTTGATCTTATCGATGGCGGTCCGGTCGGGGTCGGGCAGATCCAGGAAGAACGCGTAGTTGGCCGCCTCCCGTTGCCGCAGAGGAAGCTGCGGCTCCATGTTGATGGCCTTGTGTTTGGGGTTGGCCTTGTCCTTGGCCGGGCACACGCTGACGCACAGCTTGCACCCCGTGCAGTCCTCGGGCGCGACCTGGATCGTAAACTTCATTCCGGCGAATTCCTTGGTCTTGTAGTCGGCCGATTGGAACGACGCCGGCGCGTGGGCCAGATGGGAGGGGTCGTACACCTTCGCCCGGATCGCCGCGTGCGGGCAGACCATCGAGCACTTGTTGCACTGGATGCAGATCTTCGGATCCCAGATCGGGATCTCCAGCGCGATATTCCGCTTTTCCCATTGCGTCGTGGCCGTGTCCCACGTCCCGTCCGGAGCGAAGGCGCTCACCGGAAGCCGGTCGCCCTTGCCGAGCATCATCGCCGCCGTCACGCGCTTCACATAATCCGGCGCCGCCTCGGAAACGACCGGCGGGCGCCGGCGGGTCGCCGTGGCCTGCGGCGGCACCTTCACCTCGTGCAGGTGCGCGAGCGTCTCGTCCACGGCGGCATAGTTCCGTTTGACCACCTCGTCCCCCTTCTTCCCGTAGGTCTTGCGGATGGTCTCCTTGATCTTGGCGATGGCCTCCTCGCGCGGCAGCACCCCCGAGATGGCGAAGAAGCACGTCTGCATGATCGTATTGACGCGTCCCCCCATCCCTGTCTTGCGGGCCACCTCATACCCGTCGATCACGTAGAAGCGGAGCTTCTTCTCGATGATCTGTTCCTGCACCTCCCGGGGCAGCTCATCCCAGATCCGGTCCGGGCCGTAGGGAGCATTCAGCAGAAAGACCCCGCCCTCGGCGGCGTACTCGAGCACGTCGTAGCGTTCCAGGAATACGAACTGATGACAGGCCACGAAGCTCGCCCGCTTAATCAGGTAGGGCGACTGGATCGGTCGCGGCCCGAACCGCAGATGCGAGATCGTGATGGCCCCCGACTTCTTGGAGTCGTACACGAAGTAGCCCTGGGCGTAGTTGTCCGTCTCCTCCCCGATGATCTTGATCGAGTTCTTGTTCGCGCCGACCGTCCCGTCCGCCCCGAGCCCGAAGAACACCGCCCTCACCACGTCGTCGGGTTCGATGTCGAAGCTTTCGTCCACCTCCAGCGATCTGTGGGTCACGTCGTCCACGATCCCCACGGTGAAGTGGTTCCGCGGGCGATCCCGACCCAGCTCGTCGAAGACGGCCTTGACCATCGCCGGTGTGAACTCCTTGCTGGCCAGTCCGTACCGCCCGCCGATGATCCGCGGCTCGCCCTGGTACAGTCCCGCGTCTCGGGCCTCGCACAGCGATGCCACCACGTCCAGGTACAGCGGTTCGCCGATCGCGCCCGGCTCCTTGGTCCGGTCCAGGACAGCAATCGCCCGGACGCCCTTCGGCAACGCCTCGATGAAATGCCGCACGGACCACGGCCGATACAGCCGTACCTTCAGCACCCCGACCCTCTGGCCCCGATTCACCAGGTGATTCACCGTCTCGTGGGCCGTCTCGGCGCCGGATCCCATCAGCACGATCACTCGTTCGGCCTCCGGGTGGCCGGCGTACTCGAAGAGTCGGTACGACCGTCCCACGCGGGCCGCGAAGCGATCCATGACCTCCTGCACGATCCCCGGGCACGCGTCGTAGAAGGGATTGCAGGCCTCGCGGGCCTGGAAAAAGACGTCCGGGTTCTGCGCCGTGCCCCGGAGCTTCGGGGCGTCCGGCGTCAGGGCCCGCTGGCGATGGGCCTTGATCAGATCCGGGTCCAGCATGTAGCGCAGGTCGTCGTCGGTGAGCTCCTCCATCTTGGCCACTTCATGGGACGTGCGGAACCCGTCGAAGAAGTGCAGAAACGGCACCCGGCTCTTGAGCGTCGCCGCCTGGCCGATGCACGCCATGTCGTGGGCTTCCTGCACCGAGTTCGATGCCAGCAGCGCAAAGCCCGTTTCGCGGCACGTCATCACGTCGGAGTGGTCCCCGAAGATCGCCAGCGCGTGCGTGGCCAGCGTCCGCGCCGTCACGTGCATGCAGAAGGACGTCAACTCCCCGGCAATCTTGTACATGGTTGGGATCATCAGGAGCAGGCCCTGCGAGGCCGTGAACGTCGTCGTCAGCGCGCCGGCCTGGAGCGCGCCGTGGACGGCCCCAGCCGCCCCGGCCTCCGATTGCATCTCCGTGACCTGCGGAATGGTCCCCCAGATGTTGGGTACGTGTTTGGCCGACCACTCGTCGGCCCACTCGCCCATAGGCGACGATGGTGTGATCGGATAGATGGCGATCACCTCGTTCGTCCGGTACGCCACGGACGCCGCCGCTTCGTTCCCGTCAACCGTGATGACCCGTCTGTTGCCCATCGATCGCTCCTTATAGCCGCCGTCCGGGACCGGGCGGCGGAGATCCTTGTCTTGGTTTCGCGTTCCGCGGTCGGCAACGCCGGCCCGCCAGTTCCCCACCGCCATCCGCTTGGGGAACCCATCCCGGTTCCGGTCGTGTGTCCGCCTTCCGCAGACGACGCGCTCGCGTGACCGTTCTGAGGAAGCGCTCGGGCCGCGCGGACCACTGCGCCCCGGCGGCACCGACTCCGGGCTTTCGGGCGGGCGGGCTTATTCTGGCCCAGGCACGTGAAAAAGTCCACAACCCCGGTCGAGTGGACCAAGCTGCCTGCGGCCCCCCGTTCGGAAGCGGGCAACCCCGGCACTTGGTGCCCGCTGGCCGGCGGTGACGGCGTGCGGCCCCTCAGCCGCTGACCGAAGGCCCTCCCGCCGGGCGCATCGAAGTTCACGACTTGCCGGGCCGATGCAAACCGCTCATCGTCCCGGCCGGATCGACGAACGCGGGGACAGGCCCGCCGCCGAGGGGACTTCTCGTTCCCGGGGCCGGACCGCGTGCGCCGTGCCGATGCCGCCGCCCTTCGTCGGGATGCTTCGCCACTCGTGAGCCGGGATATCGCCCTGAAGAATGCGCAGCTCCGGCAGGTCCGGGTCTCCGGACGCCGCGTGCATCACGGCCGGCGTTCCGGCATTTGCCTCCTTCTCGAGGACCGCCGCCGCGGCCCGCGACTCTGCGATCGTCTCCCGGAAGGCCTTCCATCGGCGCGCGGCGAGGTCCTTGTAATGGCCCTTCTCGGCGAGGATGAAGTGGCTGTCGACGGCCATCACCTCGGTGTAGCGGATGGAGTAGTGCTGAATGCTCCGCGTGTTCCCGTCGAACCTCGCGAGGTACGAGTTGCTGATCTGCCGGTCGCGTTGCAGGAGGGTTTCGCTGGCTTCCTGCCATTCCTCGGCCGACATCCGTTCGATCTCGTCCACGAGGCGTGCGT
>Ga0209162_1000971_pt1 | contig 29842 bp, 27 predicted proteins | sample YNPNPMetaG_FD_187121 | JGI IMG/M metagenome (GOLD analysis project Ga0209162, IMG submission 187121) | Anoxygenic and chlorotrophic microbial mat microbial communities from Yellowstone National Park, USA - YNP NP MetaG (SPAdes) (version 2) ...
GACCCTTCCTCATCCCTTAATCCTCGCCAGCCTGTAGGGTCTGCTATTGAAGAAGTGCTTGTTATTCATCGCGTAGGATCTAAGAGCGAAAGACGAGAACAGGTTAGGGCGATAGCTGAAATTGTAGGACTTAGCCCCGATCAGCTAAAACTTTATCCTCACGAGCTGAGCGGAGGCCAGCGCCAGAGAGTTTGCATTGCTCGAGCGATTATACTTAAACCGGAGTTTCTTATCTGTGATGAGCCTCTTTCGGCTCTGGACGTATCAATCCAGGCTCAGATTATAAACCTTCTTCTGGATCTTCAGGAAAGATATGGGCTAACCTATGTTTTTATAAGCCACGACCTTTCGGTTGTGCATCATCTGGCGGATAGAGTGGTAGTCATGTATATGGGACACGTGGTAGAAGAAGCCAAAAAAGAAGAACTCTTTTCCCATCCGCTTCATCCTTATACTAAACTTCTTTTGGGCTCTATCCCTGCAAGTCATCCGTCTTTGAGGAAGAACTTTAAGTATACAGCAGGGGAATTTTTACGTCCCTACGGGGATCAGCAGGTCGCGGGTTGCATCTTTGAACCGCGATGTCCCATTAGGCAGAAAAAATGCCAAACCGAAATGCCCCCCTTGAGAGAAGTACTCCCTTCCCATTATGTCCGTTGCACGTTGATTTAGTAACTCCCCTGTCACCCCGAACGAACAGACTGTGTCATAATCACATTCACAGGATCATTCATTGTAGGGGCGACGTTCCGTTTCAGCGGGTCTCTCCTATACAGCACCCCGAAAGAAGTGCTGGGATTCCTCGGCACGTCGTGCCTCGGAATGACAGAAAGGGCTGTCACCCCGAGCGTCAGCGAGGGGTCTACATACCCTCATCATGGGGATGCCTCCCCTACATAAACGCACATCGAATTGCGACACAGTCTCGAAGTGAGGGGTCTTCTCACAGGAGATTTCTCGGCGCTTCGTGCCTCGGAATACGATGACAAGGAGGAGGTGCCTTTCCAAACATTTGGATAGCTCAAACTGAAGTCCGTGCTGGGAATGTTCGAAAAAACTACAGCGAAGGCCTGTAATTACGCCCAGGATTGATGTAATGAGTAGGGGGATCCCGCTGAAGCGTGAGGGTAGCCCGTGCGGGCAACCAGCCGGTTGCCCCTACGGGTAATTTTCGAATACCCTCAGTCCGTGCTTGACTTTGTTACTGGTTTTCCATAAACTTTGGTTGATTATTGATGCGCGCCTGTAGCTCAGGTGGATAGAGCAGCGGACTTCTAATCCGCGGGTCGGGGGTTCGAATCCTCCCAGGCGCGCCATTTTATTTTGGTCTTATTTTAGATCCGGAGTAGGCGAGAGCTTTCCCATTTATCCAATAGCTTCTAACGGCAACTAAGATAGCATATACCATCGGGAGTTTCTACAGCATAGGGGAAGAATTTGCGGCGAAGCCAGAGAGCAACGTTAACAAGGCTTATGAGCACGGGCACTTCAAGTAATGGGCCTATTACTGTTGCGAAGGCTTGATTAGATCCGATACCAAAGATGGCAACGGCTACGGCAATTGCCAACTCAAAATCGTTGCTCGCCGCCGTAAATGACATAGCTGTAACCTGGCCATAGTTTGCCTTCATTTTGTAAGTGATGAAGAAAGTAATGAACCACATAAAGAAGAAATATATAGCGAGGGGTATGGCAACTCGAACTACATCGAGCGGAAGTCTTATTATGTATTCACCCTTGAGAGAGAACATCACTATAATGGTGAAAAGTAAGGCGATCAGAGTTATGGGGCTGATTTTGGGTATAAAGACATTATCGTACCAATCGTAGCCTTTTGCCTTGATTAAACTAAAACGAGTTATAACGCCCGCTATGAATGGGATGCCAAGGTATATAAAGACGGTCTTGGCCGCTTCGGCTATGGATATAGACACCTGAAGACCTTTTATCAATCCCAGCCAGTTAAGCCCCAGAGTGATGAAGATATAGATATACACAGCGTAAAACAAAACTTGGAAGACAGCGTTAAAGGCTACAAGGCCGACGGCGAGTTCTCGGTCTCCTTCGGCAAGTTCATTCCACACGATGACCATGGCTATACATCTGGCAAGACCTACCAGGATAACCCCAATCATGTACTCGGGATAATTTTTAAGCAGAACGACGGCGAGGATAAACATTACTATAGGTCCAACAATCCAGTTTTGTATGAGCGAGATTGCTAGAAGTTTTTTGTTTTGGAACACGCGACCCATTTTTTCGTATTTTACTTTAGCAAGCGGTGGATACATCATAAGAATGAGGCCTATGGCTATAGGGATGGAAGTGGTACCCCATTGTAACCCTGCTATAAACTGAGTTACCCCGGGAGCGAAATAACCAATGGCTATTCCGGCAACCATGGCGAGAAAAATCCAGAGAGTGAGAAAACGATCTAGCAAAGAAAGTTTTTTCTCCATAGTGATCCTCCTTGTTTTTCTGCGTCTGTTCATAGATTTTCTCACGTTTGTTCACAAAGTTCGTATGCATAGATGGAAATATATGATAGATGCGGGATTGTCAAGAAAGTAAAGACAGAATGAAAAAGAAAAGAGACAGTCTTACGGCTCTACGGGCAGAACTCTACAAAGCATTTCACCAAATCTTTGATGATGTTATAATCTTCATGGATCCGCTGGCTATCCGGATTCTTTTGCCTGATGAACAGGCATGTTTTAAGCATGATCCGCGATTTGTTGTAAAACAGTATCAAGCCATCGTTAGTCGTGATTATGTCGTGATTATGTCGGATTATGTCGATAATGTGGATGGATATTGTTTCGGAAGAGTGAGATTTGCTGGTTTTATGGGGTTTTAAGAATGTGGCACGGCAATTGCTTAAAGATTCTTCCAGAAGAAGGAACAGAAACTCTTTCCTCCTCGTCTCGCTAACCGGTATAGCCCCGCCGGTTAGCATTTTTATTTGTTCACGCGGAAAATCTGGGTATGTTCGGAAGTTGCCGGTGGTTGTAGGGGTGACCGGTCGGTCGCTTTCATTAAATCAATCCCAGGCTTAGTTTTTTCGAACACCCTCCAAAAAGTCTTGACTTCATTAAAATCTTAAGCTAATAAAATTAGCGATATTGATGAGCGGGAATAACTCAGCGGTAGAGTGCAACCTTGCCAAGGTTGAAGTCGCGGGTTCGAATCCCGTTTCCCGCTCCAGTTCTTAAGAAAGAAAATCAGAATGTTAAGCAGAAAAGAGTATCTTCGCCGCTTTTACCAGCAATTTCAGTCAGATGATCGAGTCTTACTAACCATTGATCCTGATCCAGACGCTATAGCCTCAGCTTTAGCCGTAAAAAGGCTTTTGTGGCGTCATGTTGCTTCCACCGATATTGTCTTTATAAAGCCGATAAGGCGTTGGAATAATATAACGATGGTCAAGCTTCTAAAAATTCCTCTGAAAGAAATGTCCTCTATTTCAAGGAGTGACTATTCTAAATTCGTTCTTGTAGATGCTCAGCCGCATCATAACGATGTGTTTAAGTCTTTTTCGTACGACGTGATTATTGATCATCATCCTTTGCCCGAAGTGTCCTATCCATGTGTTCCATCAGAATGTAGTCTTGAAGAAAGACCCTTTGTGGATATACGTCCTTCGTATGGATCCACATCAACCATTCTTACGGAGTATTTGAAAGCCAGCAAGATAAAACCATCAACATCTCTTGCTACGGCTCTTGCTTACGGTATTAAGACAGATACAAGAAATTTCGAGCGGCAGACGCTAGAAGAAGATATAAGAGCTTTCCTATTTTTGTATCCTTTTGTGAATCGGTACGCCCTCAACAAAATCGAAATCTCAGATCTTTCGATCGAAGATTTGAAATTCTTCGATGATGCTCTTAAATATTACACAATTTCCAAACATCGAGTTCTGGTGTGTCTTGATGAAGTGCCTTCCCATGATATTTTGGTCATTCTTTCTGAGTTTTTCCTGAAGCTGCACGAAATTTCTCTAAGCATTGTAGTCGGAATAGTTGATAGTACTCTTGTTATTGTCGGCAGAAGCGACGGGAAGAAGCATGTAGGAGAATTGTTAAAAAAAGCCTTTGGAAACGCTGGATCTGCTGGTGGTCATGCGGCAATGGGGAGAGCTGAGGTTCCTTTGGAGTACATAAAGAAAAAGTATGCTGTTCCCAGGTGTGGACGTCGTGTTATTCAGCAATTTCTTTTTTCGTCTATAGACCGAGGATGACGGTGAACGAAAGAATGCCGGAGATAGAAATTTACACCGACGGAGCCTGCAGCGGAAATCCGGGTCCGGGAGGGTGGGCAGCCATCATCAAACACGGAGACAAAATTGAAGAACTGTGGGGATTTGATCCAGAAACCACCAATAACAGAATGGAACTCACATCGGTCATCGAAGCTCTTAAACGGCTCAAAAGACCGAGCCGTATAAGTATATACACCGACTCTCGCTACTTGAAGGAAGGAATAACTTCCTGGATCGATAAGTGGCAAAAAAAAGGTTGGAAGACAGCGGCGGGAACGCCCGTAAAAAATATAGATTTGTGGCAGACTCTTCTCGAACTTGTGCGCCATCATGACATTGAGTGGCACTGGATCCCCGGCCATAGTAATCATCCGGAAAATTCTCGATGTGATGAACTTGCAAGAAAGGCAATAAAGGAAGCTTTTAAGAAAAAATAGGATGCCTCGCATTTGCTCAGCATGACAAGTAAAAAAGGCTGTCACCCCGAACGATGAGACTGTGTCGCAATGCGATGCGTGTTTATGTAGGAGCGACCGGCCCGTCGCCCCTACAATTATGACAATTGCGTGGATGTGATTATGACACGGCCTGGATAGCGAGGGGTCTCAACAAATTACGTTAGTGGCATTAGTAATTCGAGAAATAGAAAACGGCACTAAGCTGTTGCTTCTGCAGCCTCTATTTCTGTTGTTTCTTCTTCCAGTTTAACCACCCTAACCGCACAAACTTTAAACTCCGGAATTTTAGCTACAGGATCCAATGCTGCGTTTGTAAGCCTGTTTGCCGCTGCTTCTGCAAAGTGGAAAGGCATAAAGATAAGTCCCTGCTTAATTGAATCAGTAATGATGGCTCTGGTTTCTATAGCTCCACGGCGGCTTTCTAGCCTAACCATTTCCCCGTTCGAAATACCGAGCTGTGCAGCGTCATGTGGATGAATTTCCATGTATGGTTCGTTGAGTTCTCGCACCAAGTGAATAGATCGGCGTGTCATAGTGCCGGTGTGATAATGGACGTAGACCCGTCCGGTTGTAAGCCAGAAGGGGTACTCACTGTCGATTTCTTCTGCAGGCCCTTTGTATTCGATAGCATGGAACAGTCCCTTGCCTCTTGCGAATTGCCCTCGGTGAAGGATAGGTGTTCCTGGATGGTCTGGTGTAGGACAGGGCCATATCAGACCATCTGGCTCTCGATCAAGTCTTTCGTAAGAAATGCCACCGTAGGATGGTGTCAATGAAGCGAGTTCGTTGAACACATCTTCTGACGAAGCATAATTCATGGGGTAGCCTAAACGGTTTGCCAGATCCTGAAAGATAGCCCATTCCACTCTACCTTCCCCGATAGGTTCAATAGCTTTGCGAACTTTCTGAACTCGCCGTTCTGAATTCGTAAAAGTTCCATCTTTTTCTGCGAAAGAAACTCCTGGCAGCACCACATGAGCAAGTTCGGTAGTGGGGGTTGGGAATATGTCGATTACGGCAAGAAGTTCCACCTTCCTGAGAGCTTCTTCAATATGATGAGTGTTGGGATCGCTGACCATGGGGTTTTCCGCCATTACTACAAGAGCTTTCAGTTTCCCTTCTAGAACGGCATTGGTCATTTCAACCACGGTAAGCCCAACATCTGAGGATAGACTTACTCCCCAGGCCTTTTCAAATTTTTCTTTGTTAGCAGGCACATTAACGGCCTGGTAGCCAGGGTAAACATTTGGCAATCCACCTACATCACAGGCTCCCTGAACATTATTCTGGCCTCTAAGGGGGTTTACTCCCGTAGACGGTCTTCCCACATGACCGCAAAGCATTGCCAGATTGGCAAGGCTTTTTACGTTGTCCACTCCCGTTGTGTGCTGAGTTATACCCATACAGTAAATAATCGAGCTTGCTTCTGATCGGGCGTAGTATTCGGCTATTTTTACTATATCTTCCTCGGGAACATCTGTTATTCGAGAAACCAAAGATGGCGGATATTTTTCAATGACTTCGACGAACGCTTCAAAGTTTTCTGTGCGTTCTTCTATAAATTCTTTATTGTACCACCCCTCCTTGTAAATTACGTGCATTATGCCGTTTATAAGAGCCACGTTGGTGCCAGATCTTGGTTGGACGTAAATGTCTGCAAATCTTGCGAGATGAATCCTCCTGGGATCTGCCACAATAAGTTTCGCACCTTTGGCTTTTGCTCTGTAAATCCTTGTGGCTACAAGTGGATGAGCAATGGTTGTATTGGATCCTATGACGAATATACAATTGGCATCTTCTATTTCCCGAAACGTGTTTGTCATGGCTCCACTTCCAAACGCTGCGGCAAGACCTGCCACTGTGGAAGAGTGTCAGAGACGGGCGCAATGATCAACGTTGTTCGTGCCTATGACCGCTCGAGCAAACTTTTGAGCCACATAGTTGTCTTCATTGGTGCACTTTGCACTCACAAGAAAGCCGATACTGTCAGGACCGTAGGTTTCCTTGATTCTGGCGAGTTCCTTTGCTAGGTAATCAAGAGCTTCATCCCATGAAACAGCTTCAAACTGACCGTTACGGCGAAGAAGAGGCTTTGTGAGTCTTTCAGGATGATGAATAAATTCATGAATGTTCCATCCTTTAATGCACAACTTTCCTTCGTTAACTGGACCTGTTTTTACAGGCAGAGCTTTAATTACTTTTTCTTCCGCTACTTCCAGGTTTATCCCGCATCCACATCCACAATAAGTGCAAATAGTTGGCACTACACGGTAATCCATCTCCCTATCCCCCTCCTGATAGGTTATTTACACGCTCAAGTGACTTGCACAGATGATCTATATCACATATTTTCAAATCTGCACATATTTTTGCTAGCGATTTGTTTGTTCTTTCTTTTGTTGTTCGCAATACCATTCGATCTGACGGCAAATGCCTCGAATAATTTTAATGTCTCTGGCTCGAAGTTGCATCCTTGCGAAAAAGCGACGTATGTTCATCATCCAGTATTCTGGGTTTTCTGGATTTATGAAGTGAATTTTTGCCAGGGTGGTGGCGAGATGGCGATACATGTTTTCAAGCTCAAACACATTAGCCAGCCTGGGTACAAATTCTGGCGGGCGATCAAGAGATGCGGTGAAGATCTCATAAAGCACAATCACCACCGCCTGAGCTACATTAAGAGAAGCGAATTCTGTTGTTGGTATAGTCAGTAGAGCGTGGCAATATTTAAGTTCGCGATTGGCAAGACCTCGATTTTCAGGCCCGAAGAGTAACGCTATGTGGTTATTCTGGCTTACGGAAACAAGTTCCTGAGCAAGATTTCTGACGTCCTTTATTGTTGGGCGGTTGGACCCTTGACGTGCTGTTGTTCCCACAACATACTGAAAATTTCTCAGAGCTTCTTCAAGATCATCGTAGACTTCCATATTTGCCACAATATCTTCGGCGGCGTGAGTTGCCATGGTCAGGATTTTAGTGAGGTCACAGTTTAAAGGATCGACCACAATAAGTCGAGATATGCCCATATTTTTGCAGGCCCTTGCTGCCGAGCCGATATTTTCCGGAAAATGTGGACTATGCAGAACAACGGCAAAGTGTTCTAGCTTTGCTCGATGCACAATATTATCCAATGGACGTTCTCCTTTCTACTTTGGAGATATCTAGGCGGAGACTTTTTGTAAGTTCTAAAAGGAAGAAAATCAAGATGCTTGGGAAGAAAGTTAAGATTATGGGATTGTCTGAAAACGTTTTCCTATTAAGACCAGGGGGCAAAACCATCTCTGTTAAATATCGTTTCAGCAGGAGGGGGATTTAATAACGTTTTCTATAATCGGGGCTAGAAAACGTTATATATCCCCCGTCCTGGCAAAGAATCTTCTTACGTTTCAAGCTCAGGAATGTTCTTAAAGTATTCCAGACATTCCGGATTCACGAGAGCTTCTATGTTGGTTACGGGGCGGCCGTGGATCAGATTCGTTATAGCACTTTCGACCTTTTTCATGTTTCTTGTGTATGGAATATCGGGCACTTCGATAATTTTCGCTGGTACATGTCTTGGAGAAGCATTCTTGCGAAGGACGGTTCTTATTTTTTCTTTGATCTCTTCGGTTAGCTTGTAACCTTCTTTCATTTTTACGAAAAGAATGACCCGTTGGTCTCCTTGCCAGTTTTGACCTATAGCCACACTATCCGCTACTTCTGGGATGTTTTCCACTTGATTGTAAATTTCCGCTGTTCCAATGCGGACACCCGATGGTTTCAACACGGAGTCTGATCGTCCAAGGAATGTTATGCCTCCAGTATCTGAATGGAAGATTACGTAATCACCGTGACGCCATACATTCTTGCCGGGGAAAAATTCAAAATAGGCTCCTCGATATTTGGAACCATCGGGGTCATTCCAGAAATAGAGAGGCATTGAAGGTGCGGCAGCTTCGCAAACAAGTTCTCCTTCTCTATCCCATACAGGATTGCCCTGCTCGTCATAGGCTTTTACTCTCATGCCCAGAGCAGGTCCCTGTAATTCGCCAGCGTAAACCGGCTGGATAGGACTTCCAATAGCGAAACAGCCGTTTATATCAGTGCCGCCGGAAATGGAATTGAAGTGAAGGTCTTTTTTGATGTCTGAATAGACGTATTCAAAGCCGTCTGCTGAGAGAGGGGAACCGGTCTGAGAAATCTGCTTTAGGGCAGAGAGATCACACTTTTTGCCCGGACTTACACCTTCCTTACGTAACGCATTGATGTAGCTTGCGCTAAGCCCGAATATGGTTATTTTTTCCCTTTCAGCCATTTGCCACATGGCGTAGGAGTCTGGATAGAGCGGGTTGCCATCATAAAGCACCATAGTTGAGCCGACAGCTAGAGAACTCATAAGCCAGTTCCACATCATCCAGCTACAGGTGGTGATGTAGAATATCTTGTCTTCCCTCTTGAGATCGGAATGGATTATTAATTCTTTCAGGTGGTTTATTAGCACTCCACCGGCACTCTGAACCATGCACTTTGGCTTTCCTGTCGTGCCGGAAGAAAACATAATGTAAACCGGATGATCAAAGGGGAGTTGTTCAAATACGGGATCTACGTCCTCAGTGCCTATAAATTCTTCAAATCTCACTGCTTTTGGCATTTGGGAAAGATCTATCGGGTTTCCTGCGTAGGATACAACAACAACTTTTTCCAGGGATGGAATTTTGCTGGCAAGTTTTAAAGCGTTTGCAAATGTATCGAATTTCTTGCCTTTGTAGAAGTAGCCATCAACCGTGAGAAGAACCTTCGGTTCAACCTGACCGAACCGGTCATAGACGGCTTCGGGTCCCATATCGGAAGCGCAAGATGACCAGATTGCTCCAACACTGGTAACTCCGAGCATAAAAGCCAATGTTTCGATCATATTGGGCATGTAAGCAACAACTCGATCTCCTGGCTTGACCTCCATGGCTCTCAGTGCTCTGGATATTTTCCCTACCAGCTTGTAGAGGTCTCGATATGTTATGGTTCTTCTTTGCTGGGTTTCGCCAACAAAGACTATAGCAGTCTGATCATCTCGGTATCTCAAAAGATTTTCTGCGAAATTTAATCGGGCTCCTCTGAACCATTTAGCTCCCGGCATTTTGAAAGGATCATCCACCACTTCATTGTAAGGTTTACTGAAAACGATTCCGCAGAATTCCCACACACTTGCCCAAAAGTCGGGAATATTGTTAACCGACCATTCGTGGAGTTCTTTGTAAGTTTTGAATGGTTGTTTTGCGTACTTTTCACCGAGGAATTTCATGTAGGCAGTAATATTTGCCTGAGCGATCCTTTCTTCTGACGGTACCCATAACGGTTTCTTCATTGTTGTTTCCCTCCCAGATCTAATTTTTTCCATCGTGATTGTTAGTTATCCGTCCCTATTATGACTTTTTGATATAACAGCCCTAAAGTTTCAGTTTGTCAAATATTTTTTGAAGGTAAGTCTAATTGGGGCAAGAAAGATGCTAGAATTAGTCTGTGATGACGAATGTCGGTGTAGATAGCATCTATTTTTCGGCGGTTTCGAGATGTTAGCAGGTTTTCCATTATTCTCACCTGATCATCGCATATAAACCATGTGCAGACGTAGGGACGGGAAATCCTTTCTAGACGACAACCTCGGTGCGGCTCCCAATAGGAGCAAAATTCCTGGGATGGTGAGGAGCGAGTCTGAGACGGAGGGTAAAAATCACCATAAATCGTCAGAAAGAATAAATCCACTTCGTTGTAAAAGACATCCTTTGCGTGACAACAAATATCGGTACAGTGTGGGCAGGTATGAAGGCATAGGAAATTCATGAAATCATCGAGTTCCCTTAAAAGTTCCGCTATAGAACATGTTGAGTCAAGGAGGATCTTTCTATCACTTGAACCAAGCTTTTCGATTTGGCTGACAAGAACTTTCCGAACTTCTTGCCACTCCTCTACATTTAGAGGCTTCCTTAAAAATGCGGGTTCTTCGGTTGCCTTATTATGGAAACTTGTAGGTAGATGGATCATTGAAGTGCTCCCATTAGCAACAGGTATCCCAGTATTTGTAGAATGTTTTTAATCTTGTTGCAACCTGTGGACGATATTTGCAGAGTTGACAAAAAGTGTTATTAGACAAAACTTGATTTGAGACGTGAATATTCATCTATGGCATTGTTGCTGTGGAATTTACGGGAGGGCTAAGTGAAGGCTTGGATATTTCTTGTTCTAGCAATATTGTTTGAAGTCGCAGGTACGACCTCGATGAAGCTTTCTGAGGGTTTTTCTAGATTGATTCCATCAATCCTTTTGTTTGTGTTTTACGCAGCGTCTTTTGTGTCGGTTACCTTCGCTCTTGAAAAGATTGATGTAAGCGTTGCTTATGCGGTATGGTCAGGTGTTGGGACAGCTCTCATAAGCATAATTGGTATCTTTTTCTTCCGAGAGACGGTAACCGTTCTGAAAATTGTGAGCATCATTCTTATCATCATAGGGGTTGTGGGACTTAACCTGGCTGGTGCTAGGAACTAAATGTTGCGGAATAATGGTTGTTCAATACCCAGTTTTAACCATGCTTCTCAGTTGTCCTTTCGGGCCAGGCTGTGATATTTTAGCGATGATGCTGTCGAGTGAAGTTTACAAATCTTTGAGGAATTGCCAGAACAGGCAACCGAAGTTGCTGGTGGATGATAATGTAAGCGTTAAAAGGCATAGGAAAAAATGATCGATGTTCATCTGGAACGGTTTGACCGATTGCTTCTAAACAAGCTTCAGCAGTCTTTTCCTCTGGTTTCTGAGCCTTTCAAGCAAATTGGGGAAGAGTTTAACGTCGGTTCAGAGCAAGTAATGGAGCGGATCGCATTTCTAAAAGAGAGACAGATACTTCGACAGATAAGCGCTATATTCAACACTAGCGCTCTTGGTTATACAAGCTCCCTTGTGGCCGTATCCGTTCCAGATGAATCTATCGAAACAGTGGCTCAAGCGATCAACGCTTATCCTGGGGTGAGTCATAACTATCTTCGTCCCGCTAATTTCAACCTGTGGTTTACTATAGCAGTCCCGCCTGGATACGATATAGAACATGTAGTAAGAAAACTTGTAAAGAGCGCCGGCGATTTTCCTTTTCTTATTTTACCGGCTCTCAAAAAGTATAAGCTTGCCATGGTGCTTGATATGATCGATGATGGTGATCCCTACGATTCCCCCAGTTCTAAGGCTTTTAAGCCCCCTTTGGTTTCATCGAGTGGGCTCTTTAATTTAGCAAGAGACCACATCAGGATTGTTCGATGCGTGCAGGAAGATCTTCCTTTAGTAGAAAAGCCTTTCAAAAATTGTGCTGAAAGGCTGAATATTGATGAGTCAACTCTTCTGGACATTCTTAAATCATGGCTTAAAGCAGGTATTATCCGGCGATTTGCCGCTCTTCTGAATCATAGAGAAGCCGGCTTTATGGCAAACGGGATGGTTGTCTGGACCTGCCCTGATGAACAAATAGACAGTGCGGGGACAAAGCTTGCCTCATTTCCCGAAGTTAGCCACTGTTATCATCGTCCTGCCTATCCCCAGTGGCCTTACAATCTTTATGCGATGGTTCACAGTAAAACCTTCGAAAAGTGCGAAAACATCGCTAAAAATCTGTCACAGGCTATTAATCTTTCGGATTATAAGGTGCTCTTCAGTGTGCATGAATTTAAAAAGATTCGACTAAAGCTCTTCTGGGACTACCATGAGGGGGAAGAAAAATGAGCCAGAAGGATATAGATCGCGAAGAGTATGAACGCAGAAAGAGAGCGATTTTCGAATCCATGTCCAAACGAGGACAGGAAAGAATTTTAAAAATGGGTTATGAAAATTGGGATCCTTTCCAGGAACCGAAAGACCCTCGAGAGAGAATTTTTGCTTCGTCGGCTCGTAGGGCAACACTGCTACTTCATGAGTTTTATGAAACAAGCGGTTTTAAAGAAGTTGCAATGGCTTATCAGAGAGAACTTTTTGAAATTATACGAGGTTTTTTAGACGGAGATTCTCGGTCACGCACCATCGTTTCTTTGTGTTGCTGGATAGATAAGCGGATTAAGGATGGTGAGCTATAGGATGTCTCTTCTCAAAAAGCGTGAAATTTCCTTGAAATAGAAACTTGCCAGGTGTTTATTAAAACCAAGGACGAAGTATTCCTTTGGCGGTTTTTTAGAAGACTCGCTGTCTTGCTGTGTCTTCTTCGCAAAAATTTCCTTTTCTTCAAAAAATCTCAGGGCATTTTCATACATCACTTTGGATATAGATTCGGGACGCTCAATGACCCCTATGGAGAGCATCTTCTGGGCCTGGTTCATAAGCTTTTTGATGATGTCCTGCTCTAGAATGGCTTTCTTTTTTTCCAGAAGTTTTACACCGTGAAGGCAGGTGCGGTAGCCTTCAAGATAATTGTAAAGAATGGATGCGAAAGCTTCAATGCCACGTAAGCCTTCATGAGTTAACTGATATCGACTTTGATTTTCCTCCTTGTCATTCCGAGGCGCCTGTAGGGGCAACCCTGTGTGGTTGCCCACATCAGGGCAGGCACATAGGCCTGTCCCTACATCGCTCGGGGTGACAGGCAGGAGCCCCCTCACTTCTGGGCTCGGAATTTTAACAATCAGTTTGTGAGAGTCAAAGAAGTGTATAACCCTGTCTATTTCCTTGTCACTTGCTTGCTCTTCTTGGGAGTAGGCAAATTCATACTTGAAGAGTTCCTTCAACCATTGATAGTCCTTGCGGACCTCTTCTATAGAAGGTTCAAATGTTTTTTGAGAAAGCACGGCGAGCGAAACAAAGGCAACCGGTAAGAAAAAGTGTATAGCGTTATTTTTGTAGTATTCTAGTAGATATCGTTTTTTGCCGTCGATTAGGATGATTTCTTCGTCATCGGGATCGTCGGTTTCTTTTATATGGGACACAATTTTACTTTTTTCAAAGTCCTGAAGAGCTTCCTCTAGAACCGTTTCGTAATGAATGAATGTCCTCGCAAAATGTGCTCCCGCAAATTCCAAATAATCGTGGAAAAGCTTGGCGATGGAGCGAAAGGTTTGTGAGGTAATGCCAGAGCGTGATGTAGTGAGAAGGGCTGCTGAAGCCAAAGCATGAGGTGTAACCACAGATGCTTCGTTAATGTTCTCTATGATTGCAAGAGCTAGATTGCGATAGAGAGCGTGGCGATGTTTCGATGAAGCGCTGGAAAGATTAATTCCCTGCCGTGCCACATACTGAGATAGCGAAATAGGTTTTCCAAATCGCACATAGACTTTACCATATCGCCTTTTCAAAACTCGGCGTGCTTTCACAAGTTGTTTAATGTCTTCAGGTTTCTTGCTTTCTCCCTTTAGCTCCCTGATATAGGATTCCTCTTCTGGTATTCGGTCATAGCAGATAGATGTTGGGACAAAGATTAGATCTTCACAATATTTCTCCTCATAGGCCTGAACAATAATGGAAAGAAGCCCCATTTTAGGAAGTATCAACTTGCCTGTTCGGCTTCGGCCCCCTTCTATGAAGAACTCTATGTTATGTCCCAGGCGTATGAGAGTTTTTACGTAGGTAGAGAAAACTTCTGCATAGAATCGCTGTCCTCCTCCGAATGTTCGGCGAATAAAGAAAGCCCCGGCTCTTCTTAGAATAGGTCCTGCAGGCCAGAAAGAAAGATTATGGCCTGCTGCTATAAATGGCGGGTATAAGTTATAGCGAAAGAGTAAATAGGAAAGCAGAAGGTAATCGAGATGGCTTTTGTGGGACGGAACGTATATGATGGTATGATGTTGTGCGAGCTTTTTAACCTTGCGGAGCCCTTCTTCGTCTATCTCAATACCATCGAAAATATTGTTCCATACCCACCCAAAAAATATTTCCATCCATTTAATGAACGTATAACTATAGTCAGCCGCTATTTCTTCTAGGTATTGATCGGCTTCTCGTTGAATTTCCGAAACTTCGCATCCTCTGGATTTTGCTCTTCTCTGAATAACCTTTTGAAGTCGGGGATTATTTAGAATCATTTCCTTTAGTTCTAGCTTCGATTTTAAAGTCGGCCCTACAATAGCTCTGTTGATACGGTTTATAGATTCAATTAAGGAATTTCTGAGCTGGAATATTTGGGATCGCCTCTCTACACTTATAGGAGAAAGCTCAGGTAGCACCTGTTTTAGATTTACTGGCTCACCGATTTCCAGCGCAGCGTACCTGTAGCCTCGAATGAAATCTATAAGTTTTCTAATGCTTCCAATCCTATCTCGTCCAGACCATCGAAAGAGCTTGGAAGTATTTTCTTTGCCAGGATGCCTTACGTAGACAATGCTACAAGGAACAACGAGAATAGGTTTTTCCAGATTTTTCTGAATGTCCAGAAGGTACTGAAGTGGATCATGACCAAAGAATAGAACTCGCTTAGTATAGGCTTCTTTCCCAAGCAAAAACATTAAACCTGGTATACCTTGAGCCACATATCTGGCATAAGCTCCAGAATCGTAAGGATCGGGACTTCCCCCATCTTTGATGAAGGAAAAGAAATGTTTCAGCCTTAGTCCCCAAGCCTTGAAAAAAGGGAGGAAACGGTAGGTTTTCATGTCGAAAACAAAGGCGGGATCGGGAAGCCCAAGTTGATATAGACGGGTTTTGAGATAAAAAAGGTCAAAGGCAGATGGATACTTGAGAGCGTAAATGATAGTCCCTTCCTGCGCTAGCGACTCGAGCATTTTCTGCTGGTCGATCGGCATGGTGCCCATGGCTATCATTTTTTCCAGGAGAAATTGTAAAGGAACCGAAGGTTTTCCTGGGCATTCATAGCCAAGGGCGATTTCTAGCATGTCCTTATCAGACCGATTTTTGTTGCCTTTTAGTTTTAACCATAGATTTTTCAGCATTTTTAACCATTTCGTGTGACTGGCATATTGTATCCCTTTGCTTGTCATTCCGAGGCGTCCCGAGCAGGCACGTAGGAGCAACCCTATGTGGTTGCCCTGCATCCCTGAGGAGACCCCGGGCGAACACGTAGGTTCGCCCCTACAACCGTTCGGGGTGACAGCGGGGTTAATCTATTTTTACGTTAAGGTCATGTCAAGGGACATTATGAACGCTTATGTTTGCTTTATTTCTTTGGGTGTAGTATTTTCCTGGGGGATTATGAATGCCAGAAAAGGAGAATGTTTATGGAGTGGAGACCTTGTGGAGCCGCAACTCTTGTGGGTTCCATGCCTCACAGAGACCGTGAGTATGTAATTTCCTTTATCCTTGATCATCTTAAGGAGGTGCCTTTGTGGCCTCAATTGCCTGCTTACCCTCATGAACAAATGATGAATCAGTATTTGGAGGGACTCCCGGGATATAGTTATCAAGATATGGGCAAGAACATGCTCCGCACCGATGCCCCCGATTTTGATGATGAACTGTATAGGTTTTATTCCGATTATTTTGACGTAATTGAAGGACGCATTGACATAAGAGAAAGTCGTTTTGGGATGGGAATAGAATCAGGTAGGACCTTTCATCGCTTTATCGAAATGCTAGTGAGTTCCACTTTAACGCCATATCAGGCTATAAAAGGGCAGGTTGTAGGTCCCTTTACTCTTCTTAGCTCTCTTAAATCTCCGGATGGAAAACTTCTGCTTTACGACGACCGTATGGTTGATGCCGTTCCTAAACACTTGGCTATGAAAGCTCTATGGCAGGCCCAGTTGCTTAAACCTTTCGCTCAAAAAATTATCATCTTCTTTGACGAACCAGGCCTTGCAGGTTTTGGTTCTTCGGCTTTTATTGGGATTTCTTCTGAATATATCCAGAGGCTTCTTAACGAACTTTGCGAACTTTTGTCTCCGCATGGCATTCTTATAGGAGTTCACGTTTGCGCAAATACAGATTGGTCGCTTTTGCTGAAGTCAAAGATTAATATCGTGAATTGTGATGCCTATAATTATGGTGATCGATTCTGCATTTACGATGAGGACATTATTTCCTTTGTAAATCGTGGAGGCATAGTCGCTTGGGGTATAGTTCCTACGGATGATCCAAATAAAACAACCCAGGAAACCGAAAATACCCTTTATTACAGGCTTATAAATCTCTTGGAAGAACATTTTACATCTCAGATTGCAGAAAAAATACTGCTTCAGTCTATGATTACGCCAAGTTGCGGATGCGGGACTTTGAGTGAACCTGTGGCAGAAAGAGTAGTCCAATTGACCGTAGGTTGCTCTAATCTTGCAAAATCGATGATTTGTAGTTAGTTTCATTTTTCTACATATAGGAGTTTCAATAGGAATGGGAGTGTTCGAAAATTGCCAATAAGAATTGACAAAACCCATCGTTATATTTAAACTATAAGCGACCCGTGAGGGATAATACCTACATTTGAAAGATTCCATACTGTGAAACAAATGGTTTCATAGAAGTTTTGCCCATGATTAAAAATGGGGGTAGTTTACACTTACTATCCGGTAAGTAATAATTTTTGATGAGTAAAAGAGGGAGTTAACTATGGATGTGGAGTACAAAAACATCGATCCAAAACTTATAGTCAGCGAGATTAGAAACGGTCGTTCTATCGAAGCAGTGCAGAAGCTATTCGGGCTTCGTTTCAAAAGCGAAGTTCAAGATCTCTATATGCGAGGCTTGATGGAACTTGGAGAAATTCCCCCACTAGATTTTGGTAAAAAACGTGAGTCCACAGTGAAACAGGCTACAACTACCTATCGTTCGCCAGTGTCTGCTTCTGCTCCGGCTTTGGCACCAGAGAACTATCATCCTGGAGCTGTTGTTAAAGAAGAAGAGGAAGAGGAATTGCCAGCGGTTAATGCAAGTCTTCAGCATTCAGAATTCGGCGAGCTAAGAACGGGAAGGCCTGTCATTATCCGTAAAAAGGAGAAAAAACCTTCCGTCTTGGTTAAGACCGATAACTTCAGAACCATTGGACAAAGTGGAAGTGTAACTCTCAATAAAGCCCTTCTCGTTGATCAGCTTGGATTTTCTGTTGGTGATACCTTTGAAATTTACCGGGAGGATGATAAGATAGTTCTTCAGAAAATCGAATCGTTTGGTAGCAAATAAAGTTTTATTCGTTTTGTTTGAGTTTTTTCAGAACGTGAGCAAAACGCCAGAAGGCTGTAGCGTTGGTTCCTATTAAAAAAATCCATAGAGTAACGAATAAAACCATTGGGTGCGGCAGGAAGAGATAAACTACACCTGCACACCCAAGAATAACGATTCGTTCACCTCTCTGGAACAATCCTACAATGCATTTTTCTCCTAATCCTTCTGCTCTTGCTCTGGTATAGCTCACCATGAGCGATCCGAACAATATCAGGATAATCAAGACAGATACGAGCGGTACGGCATAATTGATGCGATAAAAATAACCCCATATACCAAGGAATATGAACAGTTCGGTATACCGATCCAGCACGGAGTCAAGAAATGCTCCCGCTTTTCTAGATTTTCCCGTAGTTCGTGCTAAGGATCCATCCAGAGTATCCATAAGCCCCGAAATGAGTGTAAACAAAGCTCCCGAGAAGGGCGAATAAACATAGCTTATTCCCGCAAGAATACTGAAAAACAGCCCTAGAAGGCTCAGATGATTCGGCTCTAGCTTTAATTTGACCAGTATGGGAACGAAAAATCTTTTCAAAATGTCGTAGTAACGTTCTTCTATAACAGTGCCCTTTAACATCGTCCCTTTCGCCAGTTAGCTTACCTTAATGTTCAAAAACTACCGCTTCACAAAGACTTCCCTTTGATACCACACCGTCTCCCGGTTCAATTACAATATAGCCATCAACCTTTTCTAGAGTAGCACTATTTGCCAGCTTAGGCAAAAAGATTAAACTTCCGTTGCGATTTTCAATTTGCCCCCACAAAGCTCTGTGCATATATTTGTGTCTCTCAACGTCCATCCCCAGGAGCACCTTGCAGGATTTAACAAACGCATCCCTAAAACCATACCATCCCAGACTGATTGCTCTACAGGCTTCCACAAAGCATACTAAAGCGCCCATGGCGCCACCAGGAAGAGCAATCCATGGGGTGTTGGCCGTGATTCCTCCTGCGGTGCTTTTCCCCGGTATCATAGAAATGTCTTGAAAAAACACTTCCCCGCCGCACTTTATCCAAGTGCTTACAATGAGATCCTTAACCCCTTTTCCTGTTCCTCCGGTGGTTATTACGATATCGACACCGTGAGCGAATGCTCTATAAAAGGCTTGTTCGATAGCTTCCACACTGTCCGGTATAATGCCTTCCAGGCTGACATGCATTCCAATTGTAGGGGCAACCCTCTGTGGTTGCCCTGCAATGCTTCTGATAAAGTACTGAAGCCCACCATAGCGAGATGCTTCTCTCAACGGCATGCCAGGAGCGATCAGTTCGTCTCCCACGGCGAAGATCGCAAGCTTGGGCTTTCTGAAAACTTCTACCGTTCCAATTCCGGCTTCAGCCAGTTTGAAGATGTTATACGAGCGAATCCTTTCGCCTTGTTCAACGAGCGTCTCCCCAATATCCCAAAAGCTTCCGGGTTGCCAGAGTCCATCTCCAGAAGATACCGGGAACTTCACCTGTATGACTTCCTCTCCAATTTCCACATCTTCGAACTTCACCACCGCATCGGCTCCTTCAGGAAGGGGCGCCCCCGACATAATAGCACAGCACCACCCAGGCTCGATCCCTTGACACAACTCCAATACAACACCATTGACTGCAAAGCGAACTGGGACACGACTTAAAACCGAATAAGCAACCAGTTCTCGCCCGAAATAATTGGCAAGGGGGGGCCGCCCCCCTTCACGAAAGTTCACGAACTACCTCGTCCATATCCTGAATTGTGTTTATGTTAAGAATGCTCCTCCCTTTTGGATCCACTGCCCTCCAGGTGTCTTCCGGAACGGCATCGACTCGCACTCTTGAAAAAAAACTTATTACTCGTCCTCCACCACTCTCTATAACTCGCTTGATATGCGGGATACATCTTACATTGTAGCAAGCGCATAGGGGTTCATATTGTAGGGGCAGATCTATGTGTCTGCCCTTGAGAGGCACGACCACATCGGCGTTTCCTTCGGTGGCCCTTTTTATAAGAAGTTCTGCAAATGCCCCTTCAAGAAAGGGCATATCCACGGCTCGTAAAAAAATCCATTCGTTAGGGCTGAATAACAGTGAGGTGTAAAGCCCCATGAGGGGACCTTGATCTGGAATGATGTCGGCCACAAGATTTGCTTCCACGCCGAAATATTCCTCCGGTTTCTGACAAACAACAAAGACTGGATCGCACCATTCCTTGATGAGCCGCACTGAGCGGTCTATAAGTCGTTCTCCCATGAAAGGTTCTAGCGCTTTGTTCCTTCCAAAGCGGCTACTTTTTCCTCCCGCAAGAATTACGCCGGTTATCGGTTTCATCGTGGTTGCTGGCGTTTTATGGATATAGTAAGTTCTGCAGGATCGTTCCAACCCCTTAGAGTACTACATAGACCTTCAATGGTTTTCTCTACGATTTTTGTGACAAAGTCATTCATGGGCACTTTCTTGCCATCAAAAAGCACGGTTACCGAAGATGATTTCCTGTTGACGAGATACCTTTGTTCAATCATGTCCGCTACAAGATTTACATCCCTGAAGGGGTAGACACGTAGGTCTGAAGGGCAGACACATAGGTCTGCCCCTACAGGATCGTCCGAGATGACAGCTATCAGATTTTCCAGGGATGTTGCCAGCGGTTTTTCGGCAATTTCCTTTCGAAACACCTCGATTTTCGGATAATGAAGTTTTTTGAAACCTTCGGCTAGCACAATATCCACATCCCAGAAGAATCTCATGACCAGTTCATCAAGAGACATTTCTTCCTTGAGTTCTCTAATTACGGTAAGCCGGGAAGGGGACGATAAAGCCACAACGGCGCTTCCTGATTTACGATGACGCCATGTATCTTTACCTTCTATGTCTATGTCAAATCCGTGCACATCATGCTTAATTGTTCCAACTTTATAGCCACGGCATTTTAGTTCTGGGATCAAAGCTTCAATGAAGGTCGTTTTTCCGCTTTCGTGATAACCCACCACACATATGATAGGAATCATAGTTTTTACTCCCCTGGCTGTGCGTTATTGGTAGAGGTTGGTTATACCTCCGTCGCAGCACCAATGCAATTCGAACTGGGACATGACTTCAAAACGAACGTGTAAATCAGTTTTAGCCGAAACTACTTTCAGGCGGCATTGCCGCCCTAAACACATGCCAATAAACCGTTTTGAGTTCGGTAAAGGCTTCAAAGCCTGCGGCTGATTTTTCTCGCCCCAGACCGCTTTCTTTGTAACCTCCGAAGGGGGCTTCAAATCTTGCCTGATGGATGGTATTTACCCATACGCTTCCGGCTTCAATGTTCTTCATCCAGAATGATATTCTCTTTGCGTCTTCTGTGAAGATGTAGGCAGCCAGTCCGAAGCGAGAGTCGTTTGCAAGCTTGAGAGCTTCTTCGTCATCTCGATAGCGAAACAGAAATGCCACTGGACCGAAAAATTCTTCCTGAGAAACAGTAGTGATATGTTTCGGTATGTCCGAGAAAACAATAGGACTGCAGTAGTAGCTCCTGGATGCTTCTTCTATGCGAGGAACATTACCACACAAAAGCCTTGCACCTTCTGAGAAAATTCGCTCGACCTGGTGGCAAAATCTTTCATAGACACGTCGATTATTTAGCGGTCCCAGATCTGTTTCTGGATTCCTGGGATGCCCTACCTTCAGTTCTTTTGTAGCTGTGATAAAATTTTCGGCAAATTCTTCATAGATAGATTCGTGCACAATGAACCGTGTAATTCGGTAACAATACTGTCCGCTGTTTTTAAAAGTTTGCTGAACCATGGCTTTAAGATTTTTCTTCCACTTTGCGTCGGGAGCGATGATAGCCGGGCAGTTACCACCAAGCTCAAGCACAAGGCGTCGCACGAAGGAGGCGCTTCGGGCATAAATCGCCTTTCCCGTTTCGGTGCTTCCGGTAAAGGAAACGACTCGTACTGTAGGATGATCTATAAGAGCTCCTCCTGTAGGAATGCCAGGCCCTGTAATGACATTCACAACTCCTGGGGGAAAGCCAGCTTCGTGAGAAAGCTTTGCCACAAAAAGCGTTGAAAGAGGCGTGTGTTCATCTGGTTTGATTACAACCGTGCAACCGGTAGCTAGAGCGGGACCTATCTTGGTTACGAGAGTGCTAAGAGGATAATTAAAGGGAGTAATTATTGCGCAGACTCCAATAGGTTCTCGGATGATGAAAAACTCATCTCCGACTACGCCTCGAAGACGTTTTATTTCTTCGGAACAGTAAAGCAGGAAATCTGCAGAATTTTCCACTTCCGACTGAGCAGCCTTAAGGGGTTTTCCTACTTCTCGGGAAAGAGTAAGAGCCAGTTCGTCTCGATGATTTTTTATTGCGCCGGCAAGGCGATAGAGTGCTTCCGATCTTTTCTCCACAGGCATGTTTTTCCACGTAGCAAAAGCTCTTTTTGCGGCTTCTACAGCAAGCCAGACATTTTCTTTCCCAGCAAGGGGAACCGCCGCTATGGAAGTCCTTTCGGCAGGATCTTCAATCACGAGATCAGCGTTTGGCTTTACTTCCTGTCCGTCAATCCAGCATGAATCAACAATTTTCATGGTCAAGTTTCTTAGCTTTCCTCAGCTTGGCAATTAAAACCATATTGTCACCCCGAGGGTTGTAGGGGCGAATCTATGTGTTCGCCCTGCGGGGCGAGGGTTCTCCTGCCTGTCATCCTGAGCGAAGCGAAGGATCTCCCTGGAGATTTCTCGGAGTTCCCTCGCTTCGCTCGGGACGCCGTTGTAAGGGCGCACCTATGTGTTCGCCCTCAGGAAGAACCTGAAAACCGATGGAACTATGACACATAGAAGAATACGGTGTCAATACGGCTAAACACAGGGCAACCACATAGGGTTGCCCCTACGTGCCTGCTGTAGGTGGAACTTGAGGATGTTCCCTGAGCCGTTTATAATGGAATCGGTGCGCCGGATTAACATCTTGGGAAGGGGTTTATTATGCAGGAGGCAATTTCTCGAGAGGAAATAGAGCAGATTGTAAGAAGTATTGTTCAGAAAAGTGTCGAGACAGCGGTAGAAGAGTTTGTTCGGAGAAATGATCAAAGAACTAAAGAACTGTCTCTTATTGAAAGAATCGTCAGAGTAGAAGAAGATCTCAAGGCTCTAAGAGAAATAGAAGCTCATAGGTTTGAAGTTTCAAAAAAAAGATTTGAAGCACTTTTGGGAGAAATGAATGCCAGATTTGAGTTGATAGATAAAAGATTAGAATCGATGGACAAAAAATTTGAAGCGCTTCAGAGAGAAATAGACGTTCGTTACAACGATTAGACCTAAACTGACTTCCATAAATGCCACAAATCCAGGTATAGTTATAAATCCCGATACTCTTTTGGGATAAATGCCGCCAGAATAGATGATTCTGGAAAACTCGATTAAAGGAGTAGTTATGAAGCTTGACCATGCTTCCTATGGACGTTTGCCAACGCAAGCTAAATGCACTAGGTGCCGCAAAAAAGCTGTGGTTCATCTTCCAAGCCATCACGCAAACTTCTGTCAGGATTGTTTCCTTGTGTTTTTTCGTAACGCCGTAAAACGAGCTATGAAGCTATTTCCTGTAACCCCTAAAACAACCATTCTTGTTGCCGTATCAGGTGGCAAGGATTCTCTGGCTTTATGGTCGATTCTCACAGAACTTGGTTATTCGACCCAGGGAATCCATATAGATCTGGGCATTCCCGGCTTTTCCGAAGCTTCGCGAACAGTCAGCGAAGAATTTGCTAAATCCAGAGGCTTACCGATCAAGGTGTTTGAACTGAAGGAACTCATGAGTTACAGTCTTCCCGAAATTAAAAGACGCTCTCACAGGACTGTCTGTTCAGTTTGTGGTATCTTTAAAAGGCAGTTTCTTAACCGGTTGGCTCTTAAAGATGGGTTTTCTGTAATCGCCACAGGTCATAACTTAGACGATGAAGCAAGCCGTTTGCTGGGAAATATTCTAAGGCATAAGGAATTTTATCTGGAGAAAACCTATCCTTTTCTTCCTGCCCTTGAAGGAGTAATGCCCGCTCGTATAAAGCCTCTCTTTAGACTGGAGTCTGAAGAAATTCGCATTTATTGCCGCATCAAAGGCATATCCTACTTTGCAGAGAAATGTCCCTTTTCCAAGGGAGCGACAAACCACATGTTTCTTGAAGCATTGCAACTCCTTGAAATTAAAATGCCTGGCACGAAGCGAGACTTTCTTTTTGGTTATCTTGCCGACAAAAAACCGCCTCAGCCTGAGGAAGTGCCTATGAAGAACTGTACTATCTGCGGTGCCGTTTCTTATCAGGATGTTTGTACTGTATGCCGAATAAAGCTGGAAATTTCGGGCGAGTCCCACATGTTGCGTGATGCGATTCAAGATGGCGCTAAAAAACAAGAGGTAGCAGAGTGAATTCACAGGATGAAAGATTTTCTTATCGATTGGAAGACTATGATTACGACCTTCCAGAGGATCTTATAGCCCTTGACCCTTCGCCACAGCGCGATGAATCTCGTCTTTTAGTGCTCCACAGATCTACGGGGCTGATGGAACACACTATATTTAGGCACATTGTCAATTTCCTTCGTCCAGGCGATGTGCTGATTATGAATAACACCAAAGTAGTACCAGCTCGGCTATATGGACGGAAAGAAACGGGGGGGCGAGTTGAACTTCTTGTCCTTGATCCATTTGCTGATCCTGAAGTGGCAAAGGAAAAGGGTTATGAATGTCTGGTAAAGGCAGCAAAACCATTGAAACCGGGCATGAAAATTAAGATAGTCGGCCCTGATGATTATGGGCAAGTCCCGCCGTGTAGGGGCAAGCCCCCGTGCCTGCCCTCCCTCACCGTTGTGGAAGTTTCTCAGGAGGGAAGGGCACGTTTACTTCTTCCAGATGGTTGGGACATTATGAGCCTTCTTCACCGTTACGGCGAAGTTCCGCTTCCTCCTTATATTCGCCGCAGCAAGTCTCCAGGTCCTAAGGATCTTGAACGATACCAAACCGTATATGCAAAGCATCCAGGGGCAGTTGCAGCTCCTACGGCAGGTTTTCACTTTACGGAGAAGATTCTTGAAGAAATTCGAGCCATGGGCGTTACGGTAGATTTTGTGACTCTTCACGTAGGATATGGAACTTTTGAGCCCGTCAAGACCGAAGATGTTCGCCATCACAAGATGCACAGTGAATGGTGCGAGATAAAAAGAGAAACGGCCGAGCTAATTAAGGAAGCTAAACAAACAGGCAGGCGAGTGATAGCTGTAGGGACAACCGTCGTGAGGACACTCGAAGGGGTCGTAGCCCCATCACTCAACTCCATGGATGTTTTTCCTTACCGTGGGTTTTGTGATTGCTATATTGTGCCTGGCTTTCAATTTAAAATAGTGGATGCCATGATAACAAATTTCCATCTTCCAAAGTCCAGCCTTATTTTGCTAGTGTCAGCTTTTGCCGGAAGAGAATTGATTCTTGCGGCTTATAAAGAGGCTATTTCTCGTCGCTATAGGTTTTACAGTTATGGCGATGCTATGTTCATTGTGTAGGATGGAGGACACGTGGCTAAGTTTGAGATAATAGCTCGAGATTCTAAAACTCTGGCTCGTAGAGGAAGACTTGTAACGTCTCACGGTGTCGTTGAAACCCCTGTGTTTATGCCTGTAGGGACTCAGGGATCGGTAAAAAGTCTTACCCCGCACGATCTTATCGCCGAAGATTGCCGCATCATTCTAGGAAACACCTATCATTTATACCTGCGCCCTGGTCATGAGCGAATTGCTCGCCTTGGCGGGCTTCACCGGTTCATAAGCTGGGATAGAGCTATACTTACCGATAGTGGAGGGTATCAGGTCTTTAGCCTTGCAAAAATAAGACGTATTTGTGATGAAGGCGTAGAATTTCAGTCTCATATCGACGGTTCTCGACATGTGTTAACTCCCGAACGTGTGATAGAAATCCAGGAAGCTCTCGGTTCAGACATCGCTATGGTGCTCGATGAATGTACACCCTACCCGGTAGAATATGACTACGCCAGATCATCAATGAAACTATCTCTCCGCTGGGCACTGCGATGCAAGCAAGTTCATCGCCATCATGGGCAATACCTTTTTGGAATCGTTCAGGGCAGTGTATTTTCCGATCTTCGTAAAGAATCTCTGGAAGGGCTTATGGAAATCGGTTTTGACGGCTATGCCGTTGGGAGTCTATCGGTAGGAGAGCCTAAGGAAGTTATGCTGGAAGTGCTTGAAAATATTCTGCCTCTTTTTCCGGACGATGCTCCGAGATATCTCATGGGAGTTGGGACTCCGGAGGACATTGTAGAAGGAGTAGCTCTCGGGGTGGATATGTTTGACTGCGTTCTTCCTACCAGAAATGCTCGGAATGGAACTCTCTTTACTTCCTGGGGCAAGATAAACATAAAAAAACAGTGTTACGCCGATGATGATAGACCCATAGATCCGGAATGTTCATGCTACACCTGTCGGCATTTTTCCAGAGCCTATTTGCGACATCTTTATGTTGCTCGTGAGCTTCTTTCCTACCGTTTAAACACCATCCATAACCTTCACGTCTATTTTTCCATGATGCAGGAAATTCGAGAAGCCATTGAGAAGGGTAATTTTTCAGAGTGGAGAAAAGCCTTTTACGCCAGACGCTCCATTGCCTCCGAAGAAGACATGGCAGAATTATAATCAAAAATTCTTTTTCGATTGATCTAGGTCAAGGTTTTACCCTGTTCATTATGAAATGATTAGCAGCGTAAGAGAGAAGTTCTCATCCTGAGATGTTCAGTCTGCCTTTTCGTGGCAGACTCGGGATGGCAGAAAAGGCTGTCACCCCGAACGAAACAAAGGGTCTCCTCAGGAGATTCCTCGGAGTTCCCTCGCTTCGCTCGGGACGCCTCGGAATGACAAGTCTGTGGCAGACTAGGGATGGGAGTTAAAGTGTAAATTTTAACCAAAAGGGAGGAGTGGACTATGTTTTGTTACCAGTGTGAACAAACGGCACAAGGCAAAGGTTGCACGAAAATAGGCGTATGTGGCAAACAACCTGATGTGGCAAGCTTGCAGGATCTTTTGGTGTATGCTGTTAAAGGACTCAGCCAGGTAGCTCAGGAGGCATGGAAACTTGGAATCAAAGATGAAGAGGCGAACGTTTTTATCTGCGAAGCACTTTTTTCTACATTAACCAACGTGAACTTCGATCCGGATCGTTTCCCACCGCTTATAAGAAAAGCGGTTGAACTCAGGGAGCGACTGAAGGAGAAGGTCAAAGCTGCTGGAGGAAAAACCGATTTCGGAGAAGGACCAGCCACTTTTGTTCCCGCCTCTACTAAAGACGAAATGGTGGCTCAAGGTGAGAAGGTGGGATTCCTTGCTAATGGCGATGAAAATCCTGACATTAAGTCTCTAAAGCACACCCTGATTTTCGGCTGTCGTGGTATTGCAGCCTATGCTGATCATGCCCAGATTCTTGGCAAAAGTGATGATGAAATTTATAGGTTTCTGCATGAAGCTCTTGCTACAACCCTTCGTAAGGATCTTTCGCTTCAGGAAGCGGTGGATTGGGTGTTGCGCTGCGGCAAAGTAAATCTCAGGACAATGGAACTTCTTGATGACGCTCACACCAGCACATACGGACATCCGGTGCCTACAAAAGTTCCTTTGGGACACAAAAAGGGTAAGGCAATTTTGGTTTCCGGGCATGATTTGAAAGACCTTGAAGAGCTTCTCAAACAAACCGAAGGTAAGGGTATTTATGTTTACACTCATGGTGAGATGCTCCCGGCTCATGGTTACCCAGGGCTTAAAAAATATGCCCACTTCTACGGTCATTATGGTACTGCCTGGCAGAATCAGCAGAAGGAATTTGCGGAATTTCCCGGAGCTATTCTGATGACGACAAATTGCATTCAGAAGCCTCGGGAGGTCTATGAAAAGAACATTTTTACGTGCGGTCTTGTTGGTTGGCCTGGTGTCGAGCACATAAAAGATAGGAACTTCGAACCGGTAATCAAGAGAGCGCTGGAACTCCCAGGTTATCCAGACGATAGCAATGGTAAATACGTAATGGTCGGATTTGCGAGAAATGCTATCCTTAGCGTGGCTGATAAGGTAGTTGAGGCTGTGAAAGCCGGGAAGATCAGGCACTTTTTCCTGGTTGCTGGCTGTGATGGAGCGAAACCTGGACGAAATTATTATACTCGCTTCGTGGAAATGGTCCCAAAGGACTGTGTGGTGTTGACTCTTGCTTGTGGAAAATTCCGCTTTTTCGACAAAGATCTCGGAACCATAGGAGATCTTCCCAGACTGCTTGATATGGGACAGTGTAATGATGCCTATTCTGCAATTCAGGTGGCTCTAGCCCTGGCTCAGGCTTTTCAAACTGATGTGAATTCACTGCCACTTTCTCTTATCCTCTCCTGGTATGAACAAAAAGCCGTGGCAATTCTTCTTACACTTCTGGCTCTCGGGATAAAGAACATGCGCCTTGGTCCATCGCTTCCCGCCTTTCTTACGCCCAATGTTTTGAACTTTCTCGTTGAGAATTATAACATCAAGCCCATTTCAACACCTGAGAAGGATCTTGAAGAAATCCTCGGTAAGTAACTGAATAAAATCTCCTCCGAGTAGATCCCCTCATCCCGCATTTTGCAGGATGAGGGGCGATAGCCCTTCCTGTCATTTCTAGGCGCTTCCTTCTTGTCCTTCCGAGGCGTCCCGAGCGAAGCGAGGGAACTCCGAGGAATCCCCCGAGGAGATCCCGCACCTCGTTCGGGGTGGCAGTCATAGCGTAGCCTTGTCGGTAATGGGAGGCTACGCCTTTTTTGTGTTCTGAATACCTTCACAAAAGCTTTACTTTGACATCCTCTTAGTCTACAAAACCTTTGCCTGCAGGCTCATATCTTGAATTATGTAAGGATGAAACTGTGATTGTTGTGGTGCCGGCGTATAATGAAGAAACAACCATCAGAAAAGTGGTGGAGCGGATCTGGGATGTGGTGGGATGTCCTGTTGTTGTGGTAGATGATGGCAGCTCTGACAGGACTGCACAGGAGGCTCTAATCGGCGGTGCTATGGTGGTTTCCCATGGAAAACGACTTGGTGCCTGGACAGCTATCCAGACAGGCCTTCTTTTTGCCAGACATCACCGTATCGCTCCCATTGTGACACTTGATGGGGACGGGCAGCACGAAATAGAAGATATTTCTGTGCTTTATGATACTTACCGCAGGACTGGAGCTCAGGTTGTTATAGGCTCTTGTCCAGAAAGAGCCAGTAAGTTGAGGAAGATAGCATGGCGTTTTCTGCGTACTCTAACAGGACTTTCTGTGCAGGACCTAACCTCTGGTTTTAGACTATACGGTCCGAAAGCTGTTGAAATTCTCACCAGCAAGGAAGCTCTGCTTTTAGACTATCAGGATGTGGGAGTGCTTCTCATGCTGGCTAACAAAGGGATTCCTATTGTAGAAGTTCCAGTGAGAATGTACGAACGGCCTAAACAATCCGGGCACTCAAGAGTTTTTAACAACTGGGGGGCTGTTATTAGGTACATGATGCACTCAAGTGTTTACGGTGTTTCCAAAAGATGTTTTGGGAACAACTCGAAAAAGGAAGTTTCTCAATGATGTCATATCGCATTACTTCAATGGTTATTGGACTGTTTATTGCCGTTACCATCATTTTTCTTGTGAGAAAGGATTATATCCACGTTCGGCATACTATCTGGTGGCTTGTAGTGGCGGCCTGTTCTGCTATTGTCGGATTCTTTCCTGAAACGGTGGATTTGGTTGCGCGGTGGTTTGGAGTAAATTATCCACCTACTTTTTTCTTTTCTGTTGGATTTGCCGCCATGCTTATAAAAATTCTTCGGATGGATATAGAATTTTCCAGGCAGGAACGGGAGATTAAAAGGTTGACTCAACGACTGGCAATACTTGAAAAAAGAGACAGAGCGCCAGAAGATTCCTGATTTAGCAGAAAGGTAATTTGTAGGTTCCCTGTTATATCGACTGAGCCCATCGAATAGCTTCAAGATATAGCTGGTTCACTTTTGGTATAT
>Ga0209162_1000972_pt1 | contig 29837 bp, 29 predicted proteins | sample YNPNPMetaG_FD_187121 | JGI IMG/M metagenome (GOLD analysis project Ga0209162, IMG submission 187121) | Anoxygenic and chlorotrophic microbial mat microbial communities from Yellowstone National Park, USA - YNP NP MetaG (SPAdes) (version 2) ...
TTGCCGCACAGATTCAGGGATCTCTTCGCGCGGGCCTGGACTGGGCAGCGCGTTTTGGCGGCGAAGAGTTTATTGTGGTGCTTCCGGAAACCGATGTGGAGCGAGCCGGTATCGTGGCGGAACGACTACGGCTGCTTGTGGCGCAGACGGCGGTGCCAAGTGCCAAGGGTCCTGTGCGCATCACGGCCAGTTTTGGCGTGTCAGGGGTGGCCTCAGGGACGGAGCGGGAGATTCCCATGGAAGTCCTGGTGGCGGCTGCCGACGCGGCCCTTTACCGGGCCAAGGAAAACGGCCGAAATCGAACGGAAATCGAAGAACTGTCGCTGCCGGTTCAAGAACCCGCTTCACCCAGGATAGCCTCCATGATGTCCTGAATTTTTCTTTCCACGAACGCCTGCCGTCGGAAGTTTTCCTCGGTGTCGTCCAAGGAAAAGGCCATGCTGGTGGGACTGTGAACGGAAAGCAGTTCCAAGCCGGTTTCCAAAGCGTTTCGAACCCACAGGCGAAAGGCTTCCATGGCCGACGGCGTGCGCGCCTGGAGCTCCTTCAAGGTGACCGGCGCAGCTTCTCCGCTCCATTGCACATCCTCGCGAATGGCAGCCACCAGGTCCTCATCCAACCGAGGCCGGCGCACGGGGATGGCCCGAGCGACGACCTCCACGTAAATCTGAAAAGGATCCCCGTGGCCTTTTTCCGGGTGACAGATAAGACAACGGTCCGTGTCGTGAGGGATCGCGGCGTTTTCGGCAAACCGGTTGGCCCGTGCGATCTCTTGAAAATGGCGAATGGTGAAGGCCAGCAGAGAATCGGTTTCGGGCTTCATGAGGGTTCCTTTCCGAGCGCGAAGCGGCTATAGTGCCCCGCGCCAAAAGATGGAGTCGAGCCGTTTGTCGAGGGTGGATGTTTTCCAAAGAACCGCCGCCATGCATACCATAGACCGGGACCGTGAGCCAGGTTATAGAACGCTGCTTCGCAGCGGCACCCTGGAAGCCAAGGTTCGTGTCCTGCGTGAAAGGCTTCGAGCGTGCGATTTGTGTCCGCGCCGCTGCGGCGTGGACCGCCTCTCGGGGCAGGTGGGCTTTTGCCGCACGGACGGGCGCTTGAAGGTCGCCGCGGTCAGCCTGCACCCGTGGGAGGAACCGCCCATCGCGGGGAGTCGCGGCTCGGGCACCGTTTTCTTTTCCGGCTGCACGCTGCACTGCCTCTTTTGCCAGAATTACCCCATCAGCCAGATGGGAGTGGGCCGGGTGATGGAACCGGAAGAATTGGCCGAAAAAATGCTGCGGCTCCAGCGGCGCGGCGCCCATAACATCAACCTGGTCACACCCACTCACCAGATCCCGCAGTTTCTCGAAGCGTTGCTCATCGCGGCGCAGCGGGGGCTTTGCCTTCCCATTGTTTACAATTCCAGCGGATACGAACGGGTTTCCCTGATTCACGAACTGGACGGCATCGTGGACATCTATCTTCCCGACATCAAATGGGCGTCCCCGAAAGCCGCCGCCTTCTGTTGCGGGCGGTCGGACTATGTGCTTCAAAACCGGAGAGCCCTTCTCGCCATGTGGCGTCAGGTGGGGCCTTTGCAATGCGATGCCGACGGCGTGGCCGTGCGAGGGCTTTTGGTGCGGCATTTGGTTCTTCCCGAAGGCCTTTCGGGAACATCCCAGTGCCTTGCGTTTCTTCGGCGGGCCCTGGGAAAGGACGTCTGGGTGAGCCTCATGGACCAGTATTTTCCGGCTCACAAGGCCTTGACGACGCCGCCTTTGGATCGAAAACCGACGGCGGAAGAAATTCACGCGGCCGTGGAGGAGGCGTGGCGTTTAGGGTTGCGCCACGGTTTCACCCAGGAAACCTGCCCGTGCGGGGCCTGAGAGGCCCACGGGGGGCACGGAGGTGTTGGGGTTCGCTGCGCTCACCCCAACCTACATTTGAGAGACCTTTAGGTCGGACCGCGCTTTGGCCTGGCAGCCTGCCCCAGAATGAAACCTGGAGGAGCGGCTTTAGCCATGACCCCGAACCAAACCTTAACGCAGTTTTCCCTGAATCGCCCCAAACCCTCATTCACGGGAAAGCTCTTGGGAACCTGTTCGAGAATCCGTCGAAGATATCATTGAGCCGGTCGACCCAAGGGCTATCAGGAAGTCACGGCTAAGGCCGCTGCTCCACGTTTCGTTTTCGAATGCACACCTATGCCGACAGCCGCTCGGCGAGGTTCGCCGCCAAAAGGACGCAGCGCTCCAAGTCGTCCGCGGTGCCGGCCCCTTTGACGTCCACGATGGGTTCCACCACTTCCAGGCTCATCCTTTCGGCGAAGGACTCCAGGGCCTTTCGAGCGCCGCCCGCCCAGGCGTAGCTTGTGATCAGGCCAAGAAGGCGATGCTGGAGGAGCTTGTTTTCCAAGAAGGCCAAAAGGGTTTCCATGGGAGGAAACAACCCTGTGTTGTAGGTGGGGCAAGCCAGGATCAGGCCCTTGGACGTCCAGATGTCCGCGATGACAAAAGAAGCGTGGGTGCGGGCCACGTCGTGCACAAAAGGCGAAAACCCGCGCTCGGTCAAGGCCCGGGCGGTGGCTTCCGCAAGCCGATAGGTATTGCCGTACATGGACCCGTAGGCCACCACGACGGTCGGGTCCGTTTCCTGAGCGCTCCAGCGCTCATAAAGGCGCACGGGCAGGGAGGCGTCCTTGCGCCACACAACGCCGTGCGTCGGAGCCACCACCTGGAAAGGTGTGTCGCGGAGCTTGTCCACGGCCTTGAGCACCATCTTGCCGTAGCGGGCGACAATGTTCGTAAAATAGCGCAGCATCTCCCCCTGCATGAGATCGCGGTCCATTTCGTCGTCGAAAAGGCCTTGATCGACGGTCCCGAATCCCCCGAAGGCGTCCCCGGAAAAAAGCACGCCTGTAGTGGTATCGAAAGTCATCATGGTTTCCGGCCAGTGGACCATGGGCGTCAGCGAAAACCGTAGTTTATGCGCTCCCAGGTCCAAAACGTCCCCGTCGCCCACCTGACGGCACGGAGGGCACGCCCCGTAGAAAGCCTCGAGCATTTCCAGAGTCTTCTTGTTGCCCACCAGGGTCATGTCCGGAAAGACCGATCGGAGAATCTGAATGGCTCCCGTATGATCGGGTTCCATGTGGTTGATGATGAGGTAGTCCACGGATTTTCCCGGCGGGAGGACCTGACGGATCTTATGAAGATGTTCGGCGAGAAAGTGGCCTTTGACCGCATCGATGAGGGCGACTTTGTGGTCGACCACCAGGTAGGCGTTGTAGGAGACGCCGTAAGGAAGAGGCCAAAGGGCTTCAAAGAGGTCTGTTTCATGATCGTTGACGCCGACCCAATAGGTGTGCGGGGCAATGGATGGCGGTCCGGCCATGGCGGGCTCCTTTCTGTGCACGGTTCGATGCCTGAAGCGATTCACGTGCTCTTAACACAAAAGGGTTTGCCGGAAAAAGGGCCTGTGGATTTTTCTTTTCGAAGGAAAGCGCCTGTGGCACAAAGGCGTGCCCACTTTTTGGCGGCTCGGTCGCGCCCTTGCATCGCCGTCAAAAGGGCTTAAGTTAACGCTCTAACCTTCCGATTACATCGCTGAAGCGGCCATTCCCGCTCCCATTTCGGATGGTGGAAAGGAACACATCATGCGCCTCGTCACGTGGATCATCAGGGCAACCCTTCTCGTCTGCGCGAGCCTTTCTTCCGCGTACGCTTTGCAGAGCGCCACAGATCTTTTCGAGAAGGCCAGGAAAGATTCCATCATGTACCGCCGGGTCGTCCTTTATAGCGAAGCTCTGGCTCTGGACGCCGGCCTCGTGGACGCCTTCAGGGAAAGGGGGATTCTCTTTTACTACCAAGGGAGACTCCAGGAAGCCTACGATGACCTCACGGCCTATCTGGAAAAGGGGGGAGAAGACATCCGCGGCTTCCTCTTTCGTGCCCTGGTGTCCATGAAACGGGAAGACTGGGCGAACGCCCTGGCCGACTTGGATCGCGCGTGCGCTCTGGACCCGAAAAGGAGCGACATTCTCAGCCACCGTGCCACAGTGTTGTACAAACTGGGACGCAGCGCAGAGGCTGAAAAGGACGTGGCGGCCGTGCTCGCCCTCCATGACGATTCGGCCGCCATGGCACGAGCCTTGACCGTGCGGGGAAACATTTATGCCGACCGCGGCAATGTGTTTTCGGCGCGGGAAGACCACCGCCGGGCGGCGTCTTTGGATCCCACCCTGGGTGTCTTCGGCACCTGGGGGGACATCCTGAGTCCCGAACAGGCCAGCCGGATCGGTCTGCTGGGGTTGATCGTGCTGCCGGCTTTCCTTATCTTTCGTATCCGCCTGCCCAAACCCACACGTAAAGATCCGCCGGTCTCAAGGTGATCATAAAAGGGTAAAAAAGCGCAAAACGTCGGCAAGCCCTTGGTTCTTTTCCGCCAGCTTTCGTAACGCTTTCAAAAGCCGGTGAAACTTTTCCGCCTCCTCTTCCAAGGCCAGGATTTTTGGCTGTGCCACAAGAGACTGTCCCAGGGCCGTTTCCCGAAAAGAATTTCAGGCCTTCAAAGCCCGAATCCAGGCGCGGGGACCCTTTGAGGACAAAGACTATGAGCTCATGGAAGCCATGGCCGAGGCCATCGAGCTCCTGCGAGACGCCCTTGAAGGCAAAGAGGCCTCCATTCGACGGCTGCTCCGCTACCTGTTTGGAGCCCACACGGAAACCCAAAAGAACCTTCTCCCGAAAAAAGACGCCGAGGCAGAAGAGCGCTCGCCAGAACCCCGAAAGCCCGTCAAGGGAGATGGCCGAAACGGCGTCGACCACTTTCCCGGAGCCTCCCGCACGGTCGTTTTCCATGAAACCTTAAAATCCGGCGATCGCTGTCCTCAGTGCCAGAGGGGAAACCTCTCCGAATTGGCCCTGCCCGTTGTGACCCTTCAGCTGGAAGGCCGTTGGCAGAGCCGAAAGATCGCCGTTTTTATGACCGGACGGCGCCATGCAGGAGAAAACCTCCCCAAATCCATTGGCCCAGGAGGGATGGCGTTTGCTGCGGCTTCTCCCATGGGCCACGGAAAGCCTCGAGCCCCCTCACGCGGACGGCGATTCCGCCGCCCCAGCCCCTTTGCCGAGCATCACCCGCCCTCCGCTGGCCTTCGCCTGCGGAGTCGACGATGAAGTCCGCCCAAACAACAGCCCACCCAAACCAAGCCCCTTTCTCTCGAAAAATCCTCCAGAATGCCGCCACATCCTGCTCTGAAGGTCGTTTCCTCTGGGGTGTGGCCTTTCAAAGGTTCAGCGATGCCCGCCCAAGATGCTCCCCCTTTGCGCCGCTCTAAAATCTCACCAAGCCTTCTTCCCACGCACGGTTACCGAAAGGACACGTTATGCACCAAACTCCGTGGCATGCTATAAGTTACAAGGGGGAAGAGGACGAGGCATTTGACCATTTCACGGATATAGGAATATGGTTGATAACCCATCTCGAGGAGACGTGCTCTTTGAAGTTCAGACGCCGCTGGCTTTTCGCGTTCGCGTGACCCGTTCGTATTGGCAATTGATCGTCACGGTTAAACATCCGGTGATGGCGGGGCGTGAGCTAGACGTGCAAGCGGCACTGGGAAACCCAGACGAGATTCGCCAGAGTCGTCGGGACCCGGGAGTGTACTTGTTCTACAAGTCAGAGCGTGTCGAGCGATGGGTTTGTGTGGTGGCAAAGCGGCTCAACGACGATGGGTTTCTCGTTACGACCTATCGGACGGACGTCATCGAAGAAGGAGTGAAGGTATGGCCCAGATAAAAGTATACTATGACCGCGTGGGGAATACACTCACAATCTGGTTTGCCGACCCGCAAAAGGAGTATGTATGTGAGGAAACAGGGGACGAAGTGGTGCTGATGAAAGATGAATCGGGGCGGGTTATTGGTTTCGAGAAACTAAACTTTTCCGTGGAAGAAACAGAACAGTGGCATATTGCTTTCGAGACCGTGGCGGTTTGAGGACGATAGGACACGCCCAACAACTCTTTGTCTCCGCCGTCTCATCAAGAATTCTCCGTGTCCTTCCGGCAGCCGTGCGTGTCGGCGATGTTGCCGGCGCGCTCGAGTAGGCTCACCGCGACGCCCAACGCACCGTGCTCTCCAGGCCATCCCCAGGGAGCTTCGCGATCCACAGTTCTGACACTCCAGAAAGGACACATTGGGGTCCGCTGCGCTCACCTCAACCTACGGGTGTTACGGAGGCTGTCCATCCAGCTCCAACACGGCCCACGTCTTCACCGACAGATGAGCTCTGCAGGCCCCCCTTGTCCGCATCGTTGCCGAAAGGACACGATTTGTTCAAAGCGTTTATCGATTAATTCAAAGCGCTTATTGATGTCCTCGAGAAGTTCTTTAAATCGTTTGTCCACCTCCCGCATAAAAGTCTTCAGGACGGCTTTCAGACGAATGAGACGTTCTCAGTCTTTACGGGGGAACCTGGGCTCTTGGGCTGAAACGGAGCCGGGCGACTGGGCGAGGAAGAAAACAAGGATTGTCAGGACAGGCACAATCCGAGGACGTTTCATGGGCGGCCTCCCTGGGGATCGGCGGCGACGCTCAACCTTTTGGCGTAAGAGTATTCGGACCATGCACGCCGATCAACGGGCACAAAAGAGGCCGTCTCGTGCCTTGGGGAGGCTGTGGCCTTCCCGTTATGGGAAGAGCCGTTGTGCAGGGCGGAAACGCGGGGGGGGAGAAGATGCGGCCTCCCCCCCGGTGCCTCGAACATGAGCGTTCAGGCGGTTTCACGAGGCCATTGGCCGACGATACGGCCGACGGCGTCGGTGATGGTGATCTGGATGGAAGGATCGCCGTCCAGGCGATGGGTGGCGCAAGAAATTCAGGGGTCGTAGGCGCGCACCGCCATTTCCACCCGGTTCAGCAATCCCTGATCCACGACGCCCTTGTGAATGATGGATTTTGCGGCCTGCTTGACGCTCAGATTCATGGGGGCGATGTTGTGGGTGGTTCCCACGATGAGGTTCGCTCGAGTGATCAGGCCGTTGTCGTCCGTGGAATAATCATGGATGAGGGTTCCTCGGGGCGCTTCCACGCTGCCCACACCACGGCCCGCGCGGGGTTCCACCTTGGCGCGCACGTGGGGATCGCAGATTCCGGGATCTTCCAAAAGCTCAATGGCATGCTCGCAGGCGTAGACTTCCTCGATGAGCCGAGCCCAATGATAGAGCAGGGTGGCCTGAGCGGGCCGGCCGAACTTTTCTCGAAACTCTTCCAGTTCCGCCTGTGCCCTGGGTGTGGCGATGCGATCCGCCACATTGATGCGCGCCAGGGTGTTCGCCCGATAGATGCCTCGCGGGTTCACTTCGTCCAAGGAAAACCCTTCGTTCCACACCTTGGCGTAGGGCATCTTGGCGTAGGAATAGGGTTCCACATGCTCGCCGATAAAGTCCGCATAGTCCTGAACATCGAATTCCATAAACGAACCATCGGGCTTCATCAGGCGGACACGGCCGTCGTAAAGATTCAGAGCGCCCGTTTCGTCCACCGTGCCCATGAAACCCGTGCGGATCACCCCAAGCGACTGAATGGTTTCCAGGTATGGCGGAAAGACTTTCGTCTTGGCGAATTCCAGCGTGAACAAAGCGAAATCCAGAAGTTCACGCATCTGGGCAAGGATTTCCCGCCGGTCCTCTTCCAGCATGGGCTTGGAAAAGCCCCCCACGACCCCGGCGATGGGGTGGATGGCCTTGCCGGCGAAGCGTTCCAAAATCATCTTGGCGCGATGGCGCATCTGCACCACTTTTTGCGCCAGTTCCGGATGGGCCTTGGCGATGCCGATGACGTTTCGCACTGAGTAGTCGGCATCGGGCCCGATGACGAAATCCGCCGCGGCCAGGAAGAAAAAGTGCAGCAGCTTGTCTTCCGCATGGGCGATGGTCTGCATAAGCTCCCGCAGCTTTTGGGCGGCGGGCGGGGGGGTGACGCCGAAACAGCGATCCACCGCCTTGTTGGACGCCAGATGATGCATCCACGGGCAAATGCCGCAGATGCGGTTGACGATTCGAGGGACTTCCTCGGCGGGTTTTCCTTCGATGAATTTTTCAAACCCGCGAAGGGACATGATGTTGACGCGCGCATCCTGCACTTCGCCCGCCTCATCGAGCTGAATCTGGATCGAAGCGTGGCCTTCGATGCGCGTGATGGGCTGAATGTGAATAAGCCGGCTCATAAGCTAAGACTCCTTTCGCGGCCGTGCGGGCCGGAGCAACCGGTGGCCTCCCGCAAAGCGCAGAAGCGACGGGAATTCCGGAAGCGATTTCACGTCGATGCCGTTGGATGCCAGAGCGTTCAACATGTCCAACATGGGGTTGCCGTCGTGCCGCACCGGCCCGTAGCAGCCTCGACAGGGGACCCGCGCTGCAATGCAGCGCGGCGTTTTGGCGTCCCCGCCGCAGCCCGCGCGGGTGACCGGTCCCATACACAGAAAACCCTGTTCCAGCAGGCACCGCATTTTATCCAGGGGTTCGTCAGGGCTGTGATAATGGGGATTCTGCAGAAATCGGCGAAGCGTGGTGAGCTTTCCTTTGCCTTCCCGAACCGTCGGGCAGGTATCGCACACACTCTTTGTGGGAAGATCCGGAGCCTTCCCCTGCACCAGAGCGCTCAGAGCCGTGAAAAGCTGGTCCGGATGGGGCGGACACCCCGGCAGGTACACATCCACCGCAATGTGCTCGTCCAAAGCGGAACACGCTTCCAGCAGCCGAGGCACCGGCGGTTCAAAGGTGCGGGGATTGTCGTCGGTGGTTTCCGTGGAAAAGCATCGCTCCACGAGCTCCGAGACGGGAAAGCCGTTGGCCAAAGCGGGAATGCCGCCATGGGTGGCGCATGTACCCAAGGCGATGATCACCTTGCAGCGCGAGCGCATGTGAGCGGCGATTTCCGCATGTTCTTCGTTTCGAATGCCTCCGCTGATAATCCCTACGTCGGCTTGCGGAATGTCCAGGTGATCCTTTTCCCCCGTTTGCCCAAAGTACTTATGATCGAGAAGCACGGGGATGTGCACGAATTCCACCAGATTGAGCACGTCCAGGAGGCGTTCCCCCAGATCCACCAGGGAGATTTCACACCCGGAACATGAATTGAGCCATTCGCTGGCGACGGTCACTGGCATGGCTGATCCTCCTTGTGGGGCTCGGGGCGCGCGTCACACCGCGACGACGACCGGTTTGCCCAATTCCCGACGATGGTTTCTGGCCTCGGAGCGTTTGTGGGCCGCCGCCCGCATGACCGTTTCCAGGACCTTTTCGGACAACGCGGGATCCATCCGCCGATCCATTTCTTCCACCGTGCGCCCTCGAGCATCCAAATAGGCGGCGCGTCCCTTGGGGGTTCGCGTGATGTAGGATGTCCAGCCTTCGGGAGCCCCAAGACCCCCGAAAGAAATGTCCGCCAGTTCCGCGCTGTAGTCTTCGCAGTATCGGCAGGCATGGCGCTTGAGGCGGTCGAGAATGTGGAGGTCCAGGTGCCGAACGGAGCCGTCCCTGAGGTGCACCTGAAAGGATTCTTTGACGTTGATCTTGACCACATCGTCCCAGGAAAAATTTCCAGCACGGGCCAGTTCCAGCCGATGGGGCTCGTCGAATAGAAAATTTCCGGAACAATACAGACCAAAACAAAAGGCGACCGATTCGGACGGCATAACGCCAAGGGTTTCCATGCGCCGAAACGCCTGAATCTGGCACGGAGTGCCCACAAGCGCCACGCGACGAAGGCCCTTGCTCATGAGCGGCTTCAAGGCCTCCACGCTGGCCCGGGCCATGTAGGCCTCGCCCAGTCCTACGACGCCGTGGCTCGTATCAAAAAAGAAACCGGCGCTTTCCTTGATTTCATCGGGCGATACCGCGAGGAAGGGTTCTCTTTGAAAACGCCCGGTCCTCCGGGTCACGATGGCCCCGTCGATGTGCCCGGTGTGGAACAAGTGGAGCAAAAGGGCCGTAACCAGGCCTCCGTCAGTGGCGTGCCGTCGCACGTCGGGGTCCATGGCTCGAGCGATACCAGCGCTTAGCACCCTGCCGATAGGGGCGCTCCAGCTCAGCCGGTGCCGTGTTTCCGGTTCCAGTTCGTCGATTTCCGGGCACACGGCATGGCACAGGCCGCATTCGATGCACTTTTCCACGTCTTTATAGCGAGGGCGGCCGTCTTCGCCGATTTCCAAGGCGCCGTAGTTGACCGACGTGCACAGGGAGACACAGCCGCCGCAGCGATGGCACAGCCCCGGCTTGATCACCTCTTGGAGCAAATGGAAAAAGGTCTTCATCGTCGCTCCTCCTTTCAGGCGGACCGGGCCTGCGCCGTTGCCCGCCCTTTGAGAGGGTTGGGGCCAAGGGCTCGAATCTTTTCCGTAAACCGAGTGACAAGCTGAGCGAACCGCGGCGCTTCGGCCGAAGACACCCATTCGATGGCGAACCGCTCCGGGTCGATTCCTACGTTTTCCAAGGCGATGCGCACGGCATGACTTCGGGCCAGGGCTTTGTGATTACCATCCAGGTAATGACATTCGCCCAGGTGTCAGCCCATGACCAGGACGCCGTCGGCTCCCTTGAGCAGCGCCTTGGCGATCAATTCCGGATGGACCATACCGGAACACATGACCCGAATGGGCCGCATGTTGGGGGGATACTGCAACCGCGAGACGCCGGCCAAGTCACCGCCCGCATAGGCGCACCAGTTGCACAAAAAGCCGACGATGACGGGTTCGAAAGGTTCGTTCATGGAATCAGCTCCTTTTAGGCCAACAAGGCATCGATCTGGGCTTCCAATTGATTCAGGGTAAAGCCGTGGACCATGACACCGCCTTTCGGGCACGTGGCTTCACAGAGCCCGCAGCCCTTGCATAAGGCGGGGTCGGTCCGAATCCGCTTCTTCCCCGGGGATCCCTCGTCCTCTTCCAAACGAATGGCCCGGTAGGGACAGACGTCCAGGCACAAAGCGCAGCCGTCGCACCTTTCCGTCACGTAGGATTTGATGGCGTCCAGCTGCATTTCTTCCTTGGAAAGCACCACGGCCGCTCGAGAAGCCGCCGCTCGCGCCTGGGCGATGGTCTCGTCCACAGGCTTGGGATAGTGGCACAAGCCCGCCACAAAGAGGCCGTCCACGGAGAGATCCACCGGGCGCAGTTTGGGATGCGCTTCCGTCAAAAACCCGTCGGCGTTGACGCCGCATTTGAAAAGATCCACCACATCCTGGCCCACATTGGGTTCTACCGCCGCGGCCAAGACGACATAATCGGCGCCGATGCGAAGCGTCCTCGACAGAATCGGATCGAACACGTCCACATGCAGAGCGCCCTGATCGGCGGATACCCGAGGTTTTGTCTCCACCGTGTATCGGACGAATAAAACCCCCAGAGCCCGCGCCTTCTGGTAAAGCTCTTCCCGCATGCCGTAAGTGCGCATATCCCGATAAAGAACATAGACGTCCAGATCCGGGTTCAAAGTCTTCATGCGGATGGCGCTTTTGACCGTGTGCGTACAACAGACCCGGGAACAGTAAGGCCGTCGCGGCTCCCGGGACCCCACGCACTGGATGAAGACCACATTGCGAGCGGAACGGATCTTGTCCGGCTCTTGAGCCAGCAGGGCATCACACTGAAGATGCGTCATCACGCGGGGATCGTGGCCGTAAAGGTATTCGTCCGGTTCGGCCTGACGCCCTCCCAGGGCCAGCACGGCGGCACCGTAAAAGATTTCCCGTTCCGAGCCGTTCACTTCCACAAGACTTCGGAAACTGCCCACGGAACCGTCCACCGTTTTTAGCCGGGCAGAGGTGAGCACCGTGATGAGTGGGTGCTCTTCCACGCGCCGAATGAGGTCTTCCAGCATGGGCCGGATGGGTTCCCCTTGGTCGTTTTCCAAAAGATTCCAGGCGTTGCCGCCCAGACGCCCCTCCTTTTCCACAAGGACCGCCTCAAAGCCCTGGTCGGCCAGGTAGAGGGCTGCGTTCATGCCAGCCACCCCGCCGCCGATGACCAGAGCCTTCTGAATCACGTTGACTTTGAGTCGCGTGAGGGGGGCATTAAGGGCCGCTTTGGCCACGGCCATGCGCACCTGGTCCTTGGCTTTTTCCGTGGCCTTTTCGGGGTCCTGCTGATGCACCCAGGCGTTTTGGTTGCGAATGTTGGCCATTTCCACCAGGAACGGATTGAGGCCGGCTTCCCGCAGCGTGTCCTGAAAGAGGGGTTCGTGGGTACGGGGGGTGCAGGCCGCCACGACGATCCGGTTCAAGCCCAGTTCCTTGATCTTTTGGGCGATGAGAACCTGCGTGTCCGCCGAACAGGTGAAAAGGTTGTTTTCCACATGAATGACGTGGGGGAGTGTCTTGGCGTATTCGGCGACGGCCTTCACATCCACCGTGTTGGCGATGTTGATGCCGCACGAACAGACAAAAACCCCGATCTTCGGCGTTTCACAGGCAACATCGTGTTCCTGCGGGTATGTTTTGGTTCGGGCGAGCTTTCCTCGAGCCGAGCGCAACGTCCGAGCGGCTTCGGCAGCGGCCGTGGAAGCTTCCGTCACGGCATGGGGGATGGCTTTGGGCCCGTGGAAGGCTCCGGTGGCGTAAATCCCCGGCCGCGTCGTGGTTACGGGGTTGAAGCCGGAAGTGCGCGCGAAGCGGTGAGGCGTCAGGTCAACGCCGAGGGCGGCGGCCAGGCTTTCCGCGTCCTTCGGGGCTTCCAGGCCGATGGAGAGGACCACCAAATCAAAGGGTTCGATGACGGGACGCCCCTCATCGTCCACATACTGGATCAGGGCGCCCTTGTTGTCCGGGCCGGGTTCGATGGAATGGGGGCGAGCCCGCACGAAGCGAATGCCGCGCTCCTGGGCGTTCATGAGATAGCGTTCGAAGTCTTTTCCGTGGGTGCGCATATCCATGTAAAAGACGGCCTGTTCCAGCCCGTCGCCGCTGCAATGTTCGGCCGTCACCAGGGCCTGCTTGATGGCATACATGCAGCAGACGCTGGAACAATAGGCATTGCTGCACTGATGAATGTTGCGCGAGCCCACGCACTGGATCCAGGCGATGCGCCGCGGTTCCTCCTCATCGGACGGGCGGACGAGATGGCCCATGTAGGGACCGTTTGAGGCCAAGAGCCGTTCGTATTCCAGGCTGGTCACCACATCGCGAATATGGCCATAGCCGTAGGTGTTCAAACGGGACGGATCAAAGGCCTCAAAACCCGGGGCCGTAATGACGGCCCCCACCTCCAGGGTGAAGGTCTTTTCCGTGTCCTGGAAATTGATGGCGCCGGTGGGACAGAACTTTTCGCACGCCCGGCATTTGCCTCGCGTGAGATAAAGACAATGGGCGGGATCAATGGCGTATTTCAGAGGGACGGCTTGGCCGTATTTGATGTAGGCGGCTTTTCGCTTGCCCCGGCCCATGTTGAAGGGGTCGTCGACTTTTTTGGGGCATTTTTCGGCGCACAGTCCGCAGGCGATACATTTGTCCATGTCCACATATCGCGGGTTCTGCCTGACAGTGACGTGAAAGTGCCCAAGGGATCCTGAGACGTCAACAATTTCGGAAAGGGTGAGAAGCTCGACGTTGAGATGGCGGCCGACCTCGACCAGCTTGGGGGCGATGATTCACATGGCACAGTCGTTGGTGGGAAAGGTCTTGTCCAGCTGGGCCATGACCCCGCCAATGCCCGATGATTTTTCAACAAGAATGACCTTGTAGCCGGAATCGGCCAAATCCAACGTGGCCTGGATTCCGGCGATGCCGCCTCCCACCACCAGGATGGAACCGATGGGTTCTTTGCTCATGGATGATCCTCCCGTGTGTGCCGTGACGTTTGGGTGCGCCGCACTCGCTCCAGCCGCAGCGCCTGGACCCGAAAAGGGCCATGCAGCCCGGATGGGGTTCAGCTTCAGGGCTGTGTACGCCGCCCCGAAAAATTGTGCAAGAACTTTTTGCACAAAATGCACAATTCATGAAACAGGCCGGTCCCACCAACGCACCGCCAGCGCGTTGCGCTCGGGAAGCCTGGGGTAGCGCACATCGGGATAGCCCGCCATGAGGCATCCCAGGACGGCGTGGTCTTCCGGAAGGCCGAGAAAACGGGCCATGTCGGGCCGCTCCAGGGCGAAGGCGTTCACGTAACCCGCCCAGCAGGTCCCCAGGCCCAGGGCCGTGGCGTAGAGTTCCACGTATTCCAGGGCGAGGAACGCGGTCACGCGGGCGGCTTTATGGTTTCCAGGGGCCGAGGCGACGATCAGGTGCGGGGCGTTTCGCAGAATGGGGTCGTCGCCCCTGTCGTGAGCGCGCACGATCCCTTCCATGTGCCATTGGGCGGCGAGAGGTGATCCGGCGTCGATAAGAGTCCGCATCCAGCGCACGACCATCTCCCGCACGGCGCGCATGCCGTCTCGAGTCAGGACGACCGTAAAGGTAAGCCCTTGGGAATTGTGGCCCGACGGGGCGTAGCGTGCCGCCTGGAGGAGTTTTTCCAGAAGGTCCCGAGGGACGCTTTCCGGCCGGTAGCAGCGGATGGAGCGCCGGGATCGCAGAAACAGGAGCGCCGTTTCGGGATCCAGCACGGGAAAGCGCGGCAGCGGGCTTTGCTCGGCACGAGGAGCCCGCGCGTGGTCCAGGGCGCCGTGAGGGCACACGGCGACGCAGTGGCCGCAGCCGATGCAAAAGGGGGCCATACCCCGGCGCACCGTCGGGCCCGTCGCCGCATCCACCGTGATGATCCCCGCGGGGCACACCCGTGCGCACGCCCCGTCTCGATGGCACTTTTCCCCATCCACACGAATCAAAGCCATCTTTTCCTCCTTTAAGCCCTGTCAGGAAGCCGGCACCCAAGGCCCGGCGGTTCGTTGTCAAAAAGGAGCTCCTTCGCGGGGTTCTTATGGAGCACTTTTCACCCGAGCCGATGCCCCCCGAGGGGCGGAACCTTTCGAGGATTCTTTACGCGTTGCGCTTTACTCATGGAAACTCATCTGCAACAATAATATTTGTCTCAGCGATGAAAAGAGGGCTTTTCCATGGAAGGCGTCTTGTCTGAAAAAACCCTCTGTGATGAGGCGGCGCTGCGGCACTATTGCCGGGAGCGACATATCCGCCTCGCGGTCCTTTTCGGTTCATGGGCTCAGGCTAGGGGGCGACAGGGAAGCGACGTGGATGTGGCTATTCTTCCCGCGTGGGGATGCCCACCCGATACCCTCCAGTGGATTTTCGATTTTCAGGCATTGTTTTATGACCGCCATGTGGACCTGGTTGTCCTCCGTCCCCATACGGATCCTTTGCTGCTCTTCAAGATTTTCTTCAAAGGTCGCCCTCTTTACGAGGACGTTCCCGGATTGTTTCAAGCGCAACGGATCCGTGCCTGGAAGCTCTATCTCGACACCGCTCCCTTGAGGCAACGCCAGAAGTCCTTTCTCGAAGCCTTCATTGAAAGGAAACGTCGTGACTCCTGAAGTCGTCACAAGAAAACTCGCGAAGATTTCTCAATACGTGGAAGAACTGGCGCCGTACCGAGACTGTTCTTTTGATGCGTTTTGGAGGGATCACTACAAAATCGAACGGATTATCGAGCTTTTTATTGCGGCTGCACTGGATATTATTGTGCATTTATTAGAGGTTCGCGGGGAGCCTCCACCGGTTTCTTACCGTGCCGCGTTTCTTCGGGCCGGCGAAATGGGCCTTCTGAGCGAGAAACTCAGCCGGAGTCTTGCCTTAGGTGTCGGTCTTCGGAACATTCTTGTGCATGAATATGAGGACATTGATTACCACTTGTTACATGGAAGCCTGCCGACCATTCTCGATGATATGCTTCTTTTCATTGAAGAGACGATGCCTTTTGGCCGTTGATAGAGCACCGAGGGCCTCGACGGGTTCTTTTTCTTGAGCCGGGTGGAGTGAGTGTGAATGGCTGGGAAAGAGCGGCGTCGTGGGAGTTTTTTGGAGCGGCCTTAGCCGCGATCCGCACCACCGGCAAGCCCGCTCCTAAGGAAAGATGGATTTGTTGTGCGCTTAGGCGCTTCGGGGTGTTGTCCTTTCCCACGGTCTTTGGGGGCAAGAGCGCCCCTGGGATCTCAGTGGTAATCGTGGGTGCCCAAGATGACCGGGACGCCGAACTTGGCGTGAAGCATTTCGGCCATCTGTTCGGGCGTGGCGTAGGGACAGCCCGGCTTGGCGTTGACCAGGCAGGAACTGAGGTAAATGGCATCAGGCTTGATCTCCGACATCTTCAGGGCGACGCCCATATTGGGCACCGTCGTGCGCCCGGGGCACTCACAGCGCACGAAAGCCGTCACGTGGACGGGTTCTTCGAACTTTCCTTCGCCGAGGGCGGCCGCCTTGAGACACCGCCATTCCCCAGAACATCCGTAGCCGCTGTCCATGTACGCCCCGCACCCGACGATAGTCACCTTTTTCATGGCCGCTCCTCCGTGTGCTAAAAAAGGTCCTTGAAATCCAAAGCCTTTCCTTGAATCCCTCCTGTGGTTCACGACGTGTTCATTCTTTCACATGCCGGGACATGAATCAACGTTTTTCATCACAGCTTTCATGGGCATGATAGGGTGATCGTTCCTCATCAGGGGCATATTTAACAGAAGGACCCTGAGCGCTTGCGTGCTCCAGCCGGCGGATCGGCGCGGTGACTTTTCCGAAACGCCGCTTTTCCGATGGATGGTGACGTGTCGTTGACCGACGTGGAAGGCCCTTGGTAAGGTGCACCGCGGCGTTTCTTGACACGGGGCTCGCATTCCGGTTCGTGTCCTTCGGGATCCAGGGGCTTTGTGAGCCTCCGGTTGGCCGCTCATCAGGTGTTCCTTTTTGAGGGAAAAAGATGCTTCGGATTCAAAGCGCTCTGGGCCTTGTGGCGTTCACCGTTATGGCGTGGCTTTTTTCGGAAAACCGGCGCCAGGTTCCGTGGCGTGCCGTGCTCGGCGGCATCGTTTTGCAGCTTGCCGTGGCCCTGGTCATGCTCAACGTGCCGGCGGCGCAACATGGTTTTTTCCTTCTCAATCGGGCTGTGCACTCCCTGGCCCAGGCCACGGAGGCCGGAACGAGCCTCGTTTTTGGCTACCTTGGCGGGGGGCCGCTTCCCTTTCAGGCCGTCTCACCGGGGGCGGTTTATATCCTGGCCTTTCGAGGGCTTCCTTTGGTGATCGTCATGAGTGCCTTGTCTTCTCTGTTGTTTTATTGGAAAGTCATCCCATGGGTCGTCCGCGGCCTTGCCTGGGGTTTGCAAAGGAGCACCGGGCTGGGCGGGGCAGAAGCCCTGGGCACGTGCGCCAATATTTTCGTGGGCATGGTGGAAGCGCCGGTGCTGGTCGGGCCTTACCTGGAAAGCATGTCCCGAAGCGGCCTCTTTACGCTGATGACCGCCGGCATGGCCACCATCGCCGGAACCGTGATGGTCCTCTACGCAAGCCTCTTGGAAAAGGCCATCCCCGATGTCATGGGGCACCTGTTGGTCGCCTCTGTCATGAGCGCTCCGGCGGCGGTGGTGGTGAGCAAGCTCATGGTGCCGCCTCCCCAGTCGGCCGAGAACGCGTCCGACCCCGCGCCGAAGATGCGCTCGGACGCCCGAAGCGCCATGGATGCCGTCGCCCAGGGAACCGTGGCGGGCCTCTCCCTTTACTTGAACATTGTGGCCATGCTCATCGTTTTCGTGGCGCTGGTGCATTTGGCCAACGCTGTCCTGGGGCTCCTTCCCTTTGGGGGTGGCAGTCCCTGGACCATTCAGCGCCTTCTCGGGGCCATCATGGCACCCCTGACGTGGCTTATGGGAATGCCCTGGAACGAAGCCGTGGTGGCGGGACGCCTCATGGGGGTAAAAACCGTCCTGAATGAATTTTTGGCGTACTTGGATCTGGCGGCCCTTGGAGAGGATGCCCTGAGCCTTCGGGGGCGCCTCATCATCACCTACGCCCTGTGCGGATTTGCCAACATGGGGTCCTTAGGGATTATGATCGGCGGCCTGGGCGCCATGGTTCCTTCGCGTCGCTCCGAAATCGTCTCCTTGGGCATGCGATCCATCGTGGCCGGGACTTTGGCCACCGCCATGACCGGTGCGGTCATCGGGATCCTTTACTGAGCCGAACGGCACGGAAAGACCTTCTTATGAAACACGTCAGGAATTTCAGCATCATCGCCCACATCGATCACGGAAAATCCACCCTGGCCGACCGGCTCATCCAGGCGGCGGGCCTGGTGGAGGAGCGGGAGTTTCGGGATCAGATTTTGGATACCCTGGATCTGGAGCGGGAACGGGGGATCACCATCAAGAGCAACACGGTGACGCTTCCCTATCGGGCCCCCGACGGCGTGAGCTACGCGCTGAATCTTATCGACACGCCCGGTCACGTGGACTTTTCTTACGAGGTCTCCCGGGCTCTTGCTTCCTGTGAAGGAGTGCTTCTCCTCGTCGACGCCGCCCAAGGCGTGGAAGCCCAAACCCTGGCCAACCTCTACGCGGCCATGGAGCATGACTTGGTGATCGTTCCTGTCATCAACAAGATCGATCTGCCGTCTGCCGATGTGGATCGGGTCAAAGAGGAAATCGAAAACGAACTCGCCTTGGATGCGGACATGGCCGTGTTGTGCTCGGCCAAGGAAGGCATCGGCATCGACGAGGTCTTTCAGGCCGTTGTGGAACGCATTCCGCCCCCACAGGGCGACCCGAAGGCGCCGCTGGCCGCCTTGGTTTTCGATGCCCACTATGATCCTTTTCGAGGGGCCGTGGTGGCCTGCCGCGTCTTTGAGGGGCGGATTCAAACGGGGGACCGCATTCGGTTTTTCTCCAACGGCGCCGTTTACAAGGTGGAAGAAGTGGGCGTGTTCCGCCTGAAGCGGGAACCTCGGCGAAGCCTGGAAGCAGGGGAGGTGGGCTACATCATCGCCGGGATCAAAACCGTAAGTGATGTGCGCATCGGGGATACGGTGACTTTGGACGACAACCCGGCGGCCCGGCCTCTGCCGGGATTTCGTGAGGTGAAGCCTGTCGTTTTTTCCTCCATCTACCCGGTATCGTCCGACGATTATCCGTCCCTGCAGGATGCCTTGGAAAAGTATAAGCTCAACGATGCGGCCCTGGTGTACCAGAAGGATTCCTCGGCCGCCCTGGGCCAGGGGTTTCGGTGCGGCTTTCTGGGATTGCTCCACCTGGAAATCGTTCAGGAGCGGCTGGAGCGCGAATACGACCAATCCCTCATCATGACCATTCCCAGCGTCCAGTATCGGTTCACCCTGGATACGGGGGAAGTCCTTGTGGTGGAAAACCCTCAGTATTATCCGGACCCTGTGCATATCAAGGCAACGGAAGAGCCGTACATTCGAGCCGTCATTCTGTGCCCGGAAAGGTACATGGGTGCCGTGATGAAACTGTGCACGGAGCGGCGCGGCGAAAATCCCCGGTTCAGCGTCCCCGGTCCCGGTCGCGTGGAGATTGTCTTTGACATGCCCCTGGCGGAAGTCATCTACGATTTTTATGACCGGCTGAAGACCGTCACCCAGGGCTATGGATCCTTTGACTACGAAATGATCGGCTATCGACCGAGCGATCTGGTGAAATTGGACATTCTGGTCAACGGCGAAAAGGTGGATGCCCTTTCCCTCATCGTCCACAAAGAGCGGGCTCGGCCGTGGGCCGTGCAGGTGTGCGACAGGCTGAAGGAGGAAATTCCTAGGCACCAGTTCAAGATCGCCATTCAAGGGGCCGTCGGCGGTAAAATCATCGCCCGTTCCACCATTTCCCCGTTCCGCAAGGACGTGACCGCCAAGTGCTACGGCGGCGACATCACGAGGAAGCGCAAGCTTCTGGAAAAACAAAAGAAGGGGAAAAAACGCATGAAGATGGTGGGAGCCGTTTCCATTCCGCAGAGCGCCTTTGTGGCGGTGCTCAAAACGGACAAAGAGTGACGGAGGCAAGGGACTGTGGACGCGCATGCCGGGCTTTACGTCCATGTGCCTTTTTGTCGAAGCAAGTGCGCCTACTGCGCTTTTTATTCCGTCACGGCCGTGGGGGAGGTTTCGGCATGGGTGGAGGCGGTGCTTGCCGAGGCGACCCTTTATCAGGATCGTTTCGGCCCATTCGGGACACTGTATTTGGGGGGCGGCACCCCGAGCCTGCTTGGGCCCGCCGAGCTGCGAAAACTCCTTGGAGGCTTGCGGGCTCGGTTTTCTTTCACTCCGGAATGCGAAATCACGCTGGAGGCCAATCCCGAAGACGTGCTTTGGGATAAGGCGGCCCTCTGGCGGGATGAAGGAATCGAACGGATCAGCGTCGGGGTGCAGAGCTTCGACGATGTTTTTTTGAAAAAACTCGGAAGACGCCACACGGCCAGCCAGGCCCTTACGGCTTTGGAGACGCTGCGGCGAGCCGGCTGCGCCAATTTGAGCGTGGACCTCATGTGGGCCTTGCCGGGCCAAAGCCTGGAGCAGTGGGAGCGCACGCTGGAGAAGGCGCTTTCCTTCGAACCGGAGCATCTTTCGTGCTACGAGCTCACCGTGGAAGAAGAAACGCCCTTGGCGGCCGCGGTATCCTGCGATTCCTTGCCCGATGAAGCCTCGGCTTGTCGTTTTTTCCGAAAGACGTCGCAGTTTCTGCGCCGCCGAGGCTACATCCACTATGAAATCTCCAACTACGCCCGGTCCCGGGCTTTTCTTTCCAGGCACAATGCCAAGTATTGGCGGCATGTTCCGTGCCTCGGCCTGGGACCGGCGGCCCATTCCTTTGACGGGCAAAGCCGATGGGCCAATGAGAGGTCGGTGACGCGTTACGTGGCGGGGATTCGACACGGGGCCTCAGTCGTCCGGTTTTGTGAGAAGCTCACCGCGGAACAGAGGCGCCTGGAGCGGCTTTTTCTGGGCTTTCGCACGTGCGACGGCGTTGCTTTGGACATAGTGGAACCCACCCCGGAAGCTCGGGATGCCGCCCGCCAGGCGGTACGTCGCGGCCTGCTGCGCATCCGAGACGGCCGCCTCGTCCCGACCCTGAAAGGGTGGCTCATCGCCGACCGCCTGCCGCTCCTCTTTCCCTAGGGTTTGGAATACAATCAACATGCCGGACGGAGGGTGGGGCTTATGAAAAAGTGGCTCGAGAAGAAACTGAACATCAGGCAAAAGATTGCCATCGGCTTCGGCGTGCTCACCATTGCCGTCGCCGTGGTGGGCGGGCTTTCCTACAGATATCTCTTGGATATTGAGAGAAAAATTCATTTTGTGGAATTCGCCGATGATCTCAGCAACACCATTTTGGAAATGCGCCGGTATGAGAAAAACTTTTTTTTATATCACCTTGATGACGCTCTTCAAGAAAACGAAGCCTACCTCAACAAGGCCCTTGAAATGATCCACGCCTGGTCGCCCGAGATCCACCATCTGCATGGTACGGTTTTTCTCGACGAGATCTACCGGGAGCTTACGGCTTACCGGAGCCTTATGAACGAGCTCAGCGAACGACATCCGATGGGGAAGGATTTCGAGGACCTGGAGACCAACATCCGCGAAAGCGGGAAAAAGCTTGTGGATCGTGCCAACCGACTGGTCGCCTTTGAACGGCAGCGGATTCTCGAGATCATTCGTTCCCTGAAGAGGCAGCTTCTCGCTTCTTTGTTCGGGTTGGTTGTTTTTAGCATTTTCCTGCTACCTTTAGTGACGCGAAAGATTATTCGCCCGTTGCGGGTGATCGAGGAGTCTACGCTGAAAATCGCCCAGGGCGACTTTCGATATGTGGACGTGCCAGCGACCCACGATGAGACGGAGCAGGTGCTCCGGGCTTTCAACCGCATGGTAGCCGAGCTGGAGCGGCGCCAGAACCAGCTCGTGCAAACGAAAAAGCTGGCCTCTCTAGGAATCCTGACTTCGGGGATTGCCCATCAGCTCAATAACCCGCTCAACAACATTTCCACGTCGTGCCAAATCGCTCTTGAGGAACTGCGTGGTGGGGACGTGGATTTTCTCAACAAACTGTTGGTCAATGTGGAGCAAGAGGTGGCTCGGGCCCGGGATATCGTCAAAGGCCTTTTGGAGTTCGCCAGGGTCAAAGAGTTCACCATCGTGCCCACGGTCCTGCGAAGTCTCGTGGAACGAACGACGAAACTTCTTTCGAGCCAGGTTCCGGCCGGGATCCAGATGGAAATCGACATTCCGGAGGATCTGATTGTGCCACTCGATCCGCAACGCATGCAGCAGGTCTTTCTCAATCTTTACATGAATGCGGTTCAGGCCATGAAGGACGGCACGGGACGCATCACGACCAAGGCCTGGACCGATCCGCACAACGAAAAGGTCTATATCGTCGTGGAAGATACGGGTTGCGGGATTGATCCGGAAAATTTGGGAAAGATTTTCGATCCGTTCTTTACCACTAAGGAAGTGGGTGTGGGAACGGGATTGGGCTTATCCATCTGTTACGGCATCATCGAGCAGCACCACGGATCTATTATGGTGGTCAGTCACGTGGGAGAGGGGACCCGATTCACCATCACGCTGCCTCTCAAGGCGCCGGGGGTGGAGGAGGGGCGCAGCGCATGAAGGCGGCCAACGTGCTTGTTGTGGACGATGAGCGGATTGCTCGGGAGAATTTGGCCCACGTGATCGCCAAGGAAGGGCATCGCGTGGTTGTTGCGGAAAACGGGGAGAAGGCCCTGAGGGAACTGGAAAAGCAGAGCTTTGATCTTGTCTTGACGGACCTCAGGATGGAAAGCATCGGGGGCATGGCGGTCTTGGAGCGCTGCAAGGAGATCAGTCCGACCACGGAAGTCATCATCATTACGGGATATGCCAGCGTGTCCTCGGCGGTGGAGGCCATGCAGAAAGGGGCCTATTATTACCTTCCCAAGCCATTCAAGCTCGATGAAGTCCGCCACCTCGTCCGCAACGCTCTGGAAAGGCGGTTTCTGCGCCGGGAAGTGCAGGAACTGCGGCGCCAGGTCGCTGAAGGAACCGGGAAGTCACCCCTCATCGGTCGAAGCGCCAAGATGCAGGCGCTTCAGAGGATGATCGAGCAGATTGCCCCGACGGATTGTAACGTGCTGATCTTGGGAGAAACGGGCACGGGGAAGGAGCTGGTGGCTCGAACGATCCATCAGTTAAGCCATAGGGCCGACAAGCGGTTCTTGGCCATCAACTGCGCGGCGTTTTCTGAAGAGCTTTTGGCCAATGAGCTCTTCGGGCACGAAAAGGAAGCCTTCACGGGAGCCCGAAACGTCAAATTGGGGCTTCTGGAAGTGGCCTCCGGCGGGACCGTGTTTCTGGACGAAGTCGGGGACATGCCTCTGTCCATGCAAGCAAAGCTGCTTCGCGTCCTCCAGGAAAAACGTCTCATACGCGTGGGCGGGACGGTAGAAATCGCCGTAGACATTCGTGTGGTGGCTGCGACCAATAAAGATCTGTCCAAGGAAATGGTTTCCAAAAAATTCCGCCAAGACCTTTACTATCGCCTCAACGTGGTCACCCTCTATGTGCCCACCCTTGCGGAACGTAAAGAAGACATTCCTCTCTTGTGCCGACATTTCCTGGAAAAAGCGGCGGCCAACCAGGGCAAAGACGTCCGCGACATGGCGCCGGAGGTGCTGGAGACCCTGCTTCGTTATGAGTTTCCCGGCAATGTGCGGGAGCTGGAAAACATCATCGAACGGGCCGTGGCCCTGGCGCAGGGCCCTACGATCCTTGTGGAACATTTGCCGCCCGATCTGCAGCAAATCACCTTGCGCATGAGTCGCCCGCCCTTTCGGGAATTCCTCACGCTGGAAGAAGCCGAAAAGGAGTACATCCTGTGGGTCTTGAAAAAAGTGCACGGAAACAGAACACGGGCCGCGGAAATCCTGGGAATCAACCGCGCTTCCCTATGGCGGAAACTCAAGGCGTACGATCTGCAGGAATAATGCGGGATGGAGGGCTTGGAGCGGCAGAGGATCCTTCGCCAAAAAGCGGGGCCTTCAGCCTGTAGGGGGCTCGGCCTCGGGCAGCAGCACATGGGGGACGGTGTCCAAGATTTCTTCCAGGGTGACAATCTCAAGGCCTTCTCGCACATCTTCCGGCATGGCCAAGAGATCCGCCTTGTTACCTTCCGGAAAGACCACCTTACGCAGTCCAGCCCTCTGCGCCACCAGCAGTTTTTCCCGAACGCCGCTCACGGGAAGCAGCCGTCCGCTAAGGGTTAGCTCGCCGCTGATCCCCACGTCGTTGCGCGCTGGCCTCTGGGTGAGCAAGGAAATCAGAGCGAGACATATGGTGGCGCCCGCGGATGGGCCGTCCTTGGGAATGGCCCCTGCCGGAATGTGGATGTGCACGTCCGTGTCCTTGAAAAAATCCGGATCGATGGACAGCTCCTGACAATGGCTCCGCACGAAACTCAAGGCCGTTTGTGCGGATTCTTTGAGGACGGTGCCGAGGGACCCAGTGAGGATCAGTTGCTGGGAGCCTTTCATGCATGTGGCCTCAACAAAGATGATCTCCCCTCCCGCTTCACTCCATACCAGACCCGTGGACATGCCCACCCGAGGTCGAGCGGCGGCCGTCAGGGGCATGGCGCGGGGTAAACCCAAGAGCTCCCGCACAACGACCTCGTCGATCCGGCCGGGTTCCCCCAGAACGCGGCTGCCTTGAACATAGGCCCGAGCCAGTTTGCGGCAAATGGAGGCGATTTCCCGTTCCAACTGGCGCACGCCGGGTTCGCGCGTGTAATCCCGAATGACGGCGAGAACCGCCTGGTCCGTGAAGTGGACCTGGAGCCCCCACAGAGCGTTTTCCTGAAGCTGTTTGGGAATGAGATGCCTTTGGGCGATCTGGATCTTCTCTTTTTCCGTATAGCCGGAAAACTCGATAATTTCCATGCGGTCCAAAAGCGGGCGGGGGAGCCGCTCCACCACGTTGGCCGTGGCGATAAACATGGTCCCGGACAGATCGAAGGGCACATCCAGGTAGTGGTCCACAAATTGGCTGTTTTGCTCCGGATCGAGGATTTCCAACAAAACCGACGCCGGATCGCCCCGAAAATCCTGGCCGATCTTGTCGATCTCATCGAGCATTAGCACGGGGTTTTTGACCCCCAGACGACGGATCTCCTGAAGAATGCGCCCCGGCATGGCGCCGACATATGTGCGCCGGTGTCCTCGCAGTTCGGCCTCGTCCCTGAGGCCAGCCACGGACATGTGGGCAAAACGCCTTCCCAAGGCCTTGGCGATGGAGCGACCGATGGAGGTTTTTCCGGTTCCCGGCGGGCCCGAAAAGCACAACACGGGCCCTCGGGCCATCTGCATATGGCGTTTCTTCTCCTTGAGGGAGCGCACCAAGGCCCGCAGTTCATCTAGGTTCACGGGCTTTGCCAGATAATGGACCGCGCCCTTTTTCAGGGACTCCACGGCCGAATGGACCGTCGCGTAGCCCGTGATCACGATGGTTTCCGTGTGGGGGGCTTCCTTTCGGGCGAGCTCGAGAAGCTGGAGGCCGTCGATTTTTTCCATTTTGAGATCCGTCAGAATCAGATCGTAGGGGCATGCCTTGATGCGCTGCAACGCCTCTTCCCCGTTGGCCGCCGTATCGACCCCGTAGCCTTCTTTGCGAAGAACGTATTCCAGATTGGTCCGCGCAATGGGCTCATCATCCACCACAAGAATCTGAAACTGCTGAAGAAAGCATAACGTCCGAACGGCCAGATATTCGAGGATCCGCTCTTTTACCGGTTCCAAGCCGTAATGATCGGCCTCCAAGACCTCGCGAACATGCTCCAGCCGCAGGTCGTCTTCCGTGAACTCAGACCAGGGGAGGGAAATGAGGTAATCCAGGTACGTGACCCCAATTCCATATTCGGCCGCCGAAGGGTCGAGACTCTCCAAAAGCTCCAGTTCTCTTTGGGCGACACGGGCCACATGCTCGGGAAGCCTGATCTTTGCCAGAGCGGCGCGCAGGGTGTCGAGCTTGGTGGCCTGGGTCTCCGAACTGTCCTGGGACTTACGGAAAAACACCATGAAAGCCTCTCTTCGGGTTCCCCCCTGGGTTCTCAGGGCGCACCGGACCGCGCAGTGCTCCAGGGCCCACAAGGCGATGCACAATGCAACGCCCCACCGTTCATGCGCAACAATCCATAAGGGGCTAGTTTCTCATAAACTTTTCTAAAGACCAGGAAAAACATTGCATTCTGCAACACTTGGTTTCCTTTGGCGCCGAGCGCCCGATTTCTGAAAAACTAAAGAAAAACAGAGTCATAGATACCCTCCCATGGTCGGCACGTTCCTTGAGTAAGGAAAGCAGTGAATGGCACGCATGGAAAAGCATCCATAACCCTCGCTGAGAGGAGGACGTCATGAAACGGTGGAAAGAAAAACTCGAAGCCATGGCCGCAGCGGTTTCCTTTGCCGAAGCGGGCGATTGGGATACGGCGCGGGAGCTGCTTCGCGATCGGGCTGAAGACAAGATCGTCGACCGTCGTGAGAAGCGGACCCACAAGACCGATCGTCCCAGGGCTCGAATCTATCGGACGTGAAACCAATCTGCAATCCCATTTCCACAAAAGCACGGAACAAGGAGGTTACGGTCATGTTGAAGAAGATTAAGAAACTGGTCAAGGGAGAGCGTTCCCCAAAAGAAGGTCTTTTGGTGGAAAGGCGGGATCTTGTGCGGGAGCACGTTGAGGAGCAGATGGTGGCGGCAACGCTTGCGGAAGCCGGCTTGCATCGGGATGCTCAAGACGTTATTCAGGCGGGGCTACTGGCTCGGCCCAAGGTGCTCCTGGTTGGGCGTGAAGACAGGATTTCCGATCCCGTGATGCATTACGCCGTGGGGTTTGCCGAGCGCATGGGCTACGAAATCGTCGCCTTGAACGTGGTGCCGCTGCCCGTCGGTTCCTCGCGGACGCCCGCCGCCCTGGAAGCCATCGTTCGCGAGTACGAAAAATCCTGCAGCGAATCCGTAAAAAAATTGCAGGAAATGTGCGCAGCGCGCGGTATCCCGTGCACCCACGTCTTCAAGACGGGAACGGTGGAAGACTGCGTGCGGGAAATCCACGACGAAATGAAGCGGATCGAATTCGTGATCAGCGAACCGGATATTCCGCAGGAAGTGATGAGCCGCGGAGAGCCGTGGGTGGTTCCAGTGTATTCCTTGGCCCACTGAGAAGATTTTGAAGAGAAGTCGATGGGATGTGCGGACCGCGAGGCGCGGCCCGAAAAGCAGGGGGCGTTTCGTGAGAACGCAGGAAGGGGGTTGGCCGTGTGGCGGGCGGCTGTTGGCCGCAGCCACACGGCCAACCCCATGTCATAAAAGGGTATAAGATTTGCGAAGATGTTTCGGGCTGTTGCGGGCTTGGAGCTTCTTGAGGGGGGCATGAGGATGAACGGGCATTTCGTTTTCTCTGTGATTCTAGTTGCGGCTGTCTTCACTTTGTGTTTTTTGTACCGCAAGGAAAACAAGAAGAGGTAGAAGAGGAAATGAAGCGTTCGGTGTGAGGAGGTTTTATGACACAGGAAATGATTCTGACTTTGCTGGTCCTCTTTTTCGCGGTGTTTCTTTTCGTCTCCGAGTGGGTTCGGGTTGATGTGGTCAGCATCATTATGATGGTCATCCTCCCTCTCATGGGGCTCGTCACGCCCAAGCAGGCCTTTGAAGGCCTGAGCAGTAACGCGGTGGTGTCCATTATTGCCGTGATCATCATCGGCGCCGGCTTGGACAAGACGGGGATTATGAACAAGGTGGCCTCGCCCATCATCAAGTTCGGGGGCCGCAGCGAGACGCGCATCATGTGTCTTGTGTCCGCGACCGTAGGATTGATCTCCAGCATGATGCAAAACATCGGCGCGGCGGCGCTTTTCATGCCGGCCACGCAGCGGGTATCCAAGCGACTGGGGATTCCCATTTCGAGGCTTCTCATCCCCATGGGGTATTGCGCCATTATCGGTGGGACCTTGACCTTGGTTGGGGCGAGTCCGACAATCCTGCTCAATGACCTTTTGGTCGTCAAAGGCCAAAAACTGGAGCCCTTTGGTTTGTTTACGCAAACGCCCATCGGCGTGGGGCTTATGGCGGGCGCTCTCCTGTATTTTGCCGTCTTGGGACGAAAAGTGTTGCCGGCGGGCCAAGGTGAGGACGATATGGGGATTACGGCCAAGCTCATTAACGCCTACAACGCCTTGGACGTGCCCTATGAAGTGGAGGTTCCCGAAACGTTTTCGGGACCGCAGACTTTATCGAACTTGCGCATTCGACAGGATTTCCTCGTCTCGGTGGTCGCCATCGGCAATCCCCGCACAGGGTCCAGGCGCCTAACGGTGCGCGGCCGCGATGCCATCGGCCCTGGGGATGTCTTCGTCGTCTTGGGTGATAAGAGCCGGGTGGAGAAGATGGCGGCGTATTTCGGCTGGAAGATGAAGCCGACGCTGGATTATTTCGCGGACGATATGGCTCGAACCAATGCCGGCCTGGCGGAAACCATCGTCTCACCCCGCTCGGAACTTATCGGCAAGACGCTCAGCGAAGTGGACTTTGTGGAGCGGTACCGGTTGAATCCCGTGGCGGTGCAGACCAAAGATCGCATTTATTATTCGGGACTGAATCACGTGCGGTTGAAAGCCGGAGATATCATTTTGCTGCAGGGGCCGTGGTCGCGTTTCCACATGCTGCGCAACATGCCCCAACCGCGTGCCTTGACGTTCGCCACCCCCCTGGAAGGCGAAATCCTGCGGCCGGAAAAGGCCAAATGGGCCTTGTTTTGGCTTGCCTTGGCCCTGGCTCAAACCGTCTTTTTCGATGTGCGCCTTTCGGTTGCCTTGATGTCCGGGGCTTTGGGCATGATCTTGACCGGGGTGCTGAGCATAGACGAAGCTTATCATAGCGTGGACTGGATGACGGTCTTTCTCCTCGGGGGTCTGATTCCCCTCGGAATCGCCTTTGAGCAAACGGGCACGGCCGCCTTCATCGCCCAAAGCATTCTGAAGGCCGTGGGCCATGTGTCGCCCATCGGCCTTCTCACGCTGGTGGCACTCCTGACGTCCTTTTTTACCCTGGTCATTTCCAATGTGGGAGCGACGGTTCTGCTGGTGCCGCTGTGTATGAACATGGCGCTCATGTCCGGCGTGGATCCTCGCATGACGGCCATGGTCGTCGCGTTGGCCGCTTCCAACAGCTTCATCTTGCCGACACACCAGGTCAATGCATTGGTCATGCGTCCCGGCGGCTACCGCACCATAGATTACCTCAAGGCCGGTTCGGGCATTTCCATCGTATACCTCGGGGTCATGTTGACCATCATCAGGATTTTCTACATGTAATCCATGGGACAAGCCGCCCCGAAAGCATGCGCCGGCACATCCGGCTGTGCTTTTGGAGCGGTGCTGTCTTTTTGCCCGCCCCCTTTACCCTGACCTACCATCGAAGGCCTCCGCTGCCGGCTCGTGGCTCTTTTAAGGAGCGGCAAAGAAGTCGTGCCGACTTCAAGGGCAGTCCGCTGGATTGGCCTAGTGGCGGATCCACCTTTTTCTTCCCGATTTGGGCAGCGTGGCTCATGATGCCGTTGATCCAAGGAGCTTTTCATGCCATGCTAAAAACCAGCGGTGTGCGGGAGGGCGCGTATGGATTGGTGACGGTGGAGAAAAAGAACAGGGTTTTCAAGAGCTGAAGGAGCGGCTTCGTGCCCTGGAAGCCATCCATCGGGAATTGGGAGAAAAGAAAAGGGGGCTCAAAGAGTGAATCGTGCCGGCGGAGGCGCTTCAGGTTTCCGAAGGGTGGTCTTCTCGGCGCTGGTCGGTATAATAATAAGCATCTTGGAGTGGTAACGAGGTCCACGGAAGGATCGGCAGACGGATTCCGCGATTCCTTAAGGAGGGAGGGGGCCATGAATGC
>Ga0209162_1000974_pt1 | contig 29772 bp, 30 predicted proteins | sample YNPNPMetaG_FD_187121 | JGI IMG/M metagenome (GOLD analysis project Ga0209162, IMG submission 187121) | Anoxygenic and chlorotrophic microbial mat microbial communities from Yellowstone National Park, USA - YNP NP MetaG (SPAdes) (version 2) ...
TATCGAGACGGGGTAATCAATCACGATCGCCCCGATTATGTGAAAAGCCGGGCCGAGTTTGTCTTCTATCCCGACGCCTTGGAGGCTCTGCGCTGGCTGCGGGCCCATGACATCCATGTGATCGTCATCAGCAACCAGTCGGCTTTGCACCGCGGTTTGATGGACTGGAGCGCTTTTTTTGACCTTCACCACCACATGATTCAGGAAGTCAGCGCCTCGGGCGGCCGCATCGATGCGGCCTTTTACTGTCCGCATCGTCCCGATGAAGGCTGCGGATGCCGCAAACCGGCGCCGGGGATGATTGAGGCTGCGGCCTCCCTTTACGGTATGGCTCTGTCGAAGACGCCTTTCGTGGGCGATAAGCTCACAGACGTTGCAGCGGCTGAAAACGCTGGATGCCTTCCTGTACTCCTTCGGCGAAGCCCCGCTGTTTCGAAGCCCGTCCCTCTCACCGTTCCTGTATACAACAGCTTCCTTGATGCTGTAAGAGAACTTTTGGGCCCGTCAAAGAGAACCCTTCGGCCCCGATGATGGAGGTCACGACTGAGAAAAAATCTAAGCGTCGGAGAAAAGACAACCATGGACAGCTGTGAGAGAGCTCCGGAGAGTCGACAGGTCCCCGTCGATGCCCAAGGCATCGTCAATTACACACGAGTTCTTTACAATGCTCCGGCCCCGGTTCTTTATGAGCAGGCCATTCGACGTCAGGAGGGCCTTTTGGCCAAAAGCGGGCCTTTGGTTGTGCGCACGGGCGCCTACACGGGCCGGGCACCGGAAGACAAATTTCTCGTTCGAGAGCCGACCTCTGAAGACAAAATCTGGTGGGGACCGGTCAATAAGGCCTTCGACCCCGTCGATTTTGACAAGCTGGAAGCGCGGCTTTTGGCATACCTTCAAGGTCGGGAAATCTACGTTCAGGATTGCTACGTTGGGGCGGACCCTGAGTACCGCGTGCCGGTGCGCATCATCACGGAAATGGCCTGGCAGAGCCTTTTCGCCCGCAATATGTTTATCCGCGTTCGAGACCGCCGAGAATTGGTCGATTTCGTCCCGGAATACACCCTCATTGCCGCCCCCCACTTTCGCGCATCCCCTGAGTGGGACCACACCCGGTCCGGCGCTTTCATCATCGAACATTTTGGCAAAAAGCGCATTCTCATTGGCGGGACGGGCTACGGCGGTGAAATCAAGAAATCCGTCTTCACCATGATGAACTTCATTCTGCCGCAAAAGGGCGTTTTTCCCATGCACTGCTCGGCCAACGTGGGGCCGGACGGTCATGCGGCCATCTTTTTCGGCCTTTCGGGAACGGGTAAGACGAGCCTCTCCGCCGATCCGTCGCGGACTCTGGTGGGTGACGACGAACACGGTTGGAGCGACAATGGGATCTTCAATTTTGAAGGCGGCTGTTATGCCAAGGTCATTCGCCTTTCCCCGGAAGCCGAGCCGCAGATTTACCAGTGCACCAGGCGATTCGGCACGGTTTTGGAGAACGTGGCCATCGACACCCAAACGCGCGAAATCGATCTCAACGACGATTCGCTCACCGAAAACACCCGGGCCGCCTACCCCTTGTCTTTCATCGACAATGCGTCTGTGGACGGCCTGGCGCCCCACCCCAAGGATATTGTTATGCTGACGTGTGACGCTTTCGGCGTTCTCCCGCCCATGGCGCGTCTTACACCCCATGAAGCCATGTTCCATTTCCTTTCCGGCTACACGGCCAAAGTGGCTGGCACCGAAGCGGGCATCACAGAACCTCAGGCGACCTTCAGCACATGTTTCGGGGCTCCCTTCATGGCTCTGCCCCCAACGGTCTACGCGGAACTTCTCCGCCGACGCATGGAAGCGCATGGATCTCGGTGCTGGCTTATCAACACAGGCTGGTCCGCAGGCCCTTACGGCGTCGGACGGCGCATTCCCATCGGGTATACGCGCGCCATGGTGCAAGCGGCCTTGAGCGGCGCTCTGGATGGGGTGGCTTTTGAAAAGGAACCCTATTTCGGGCTGCTCGTGCCGCAAACCTGCCCCGGAGTGCCCCCGGAAGTGCTCAGGCCGTCGGCAACCTGGCAGGACAAGGAGGCTTACCGCAGGCAGGCGGAACACCTTAAGGAGCTCTTCAAGAAAAACTTCGCGCATTACGCAGACCAGGTGGATCCCGCGGTGCGCTCCGTCATGGCCTGAAAGGACGCGTCATGTTTTTCCCGCCGTTTCTCGTGATTTTCTTTTTCTTTTTTGTTTTCCTTCTGTTCCTGGTCTTCGGGCTGGTCAAGTTCGGCCTTTTCGCCATGGCGTTCGCCAGACTGGGCATTCCGCCGGAGCAGCTTTTTTCGCTGCTCTTTCTGTGCATCATCGGCAGCATGATCAACATTCCCGTCAAACGCATTCGGTTGGAAGACGAACCGCCGCCGCTGACTCTGATTTCCTTTTTCGGCATGCGCTATCGCCCGCCCCAATGGCGACGCCCGCGGGAAATGGTCCTGGCCGTGAACGTGGGCGGAGCCGTCATTCCCACGTTCATTTCCCTCTATCTCTTGATGAACGCGCAGCACCCCATCCGCATGCTGCTCGCCGCAGGGGTCGTCACCTACGTGATCCACCGCATCGCCCGTCCCATTCCCGGGTTGGGAATCGCCACCCCCATGTTCATCCCTCCACTGGTGGCCGCCCTGGCCGCCCTTCTGCTCAATCCCCACTGGGCCCCTCCCACGGCCTATGTAGCCGGCACTCTTGGGACGCTCATCGGCGCCGACCTGCTGAACCTCAACCGCATCCGCGACCTCAAGGCTCCGGTGGCTTCCATCGGTGGGGCAGGCACCTTTGATGGGATTTTCCTCACGGGTATTCTGGCCGTTCTGTTGTCCTGGTAAAAAGAGGGGGAAAAACATGCCGCGAAGCGCCGTTTATTTCATTGATCTTCGAGCCGACGACACATGGAACCTTCTGGACAAAATCCATCTGCTGCTGAAAGAAGCCGGATTGGCAAGCCGCATCCCCAAGAGGGCTCTCACCGCCGTCAAGATCCATTTCGGCGAACGGGGTAACACGGCCTTCGTTCGCCCGCTCCTGGTGCGACCCATCATTGACGCCATCGCGGAAGCTGGAGGGCGCCCTTTCCTCACGGACGCGGGAACGCTCTACGTGGGCACCCGCGGCAACGCAGTGGATCATCTGCTCACGGCCGTGCGCAACGGCTTTGTGCTGGAAGTGGTGGGAGCGCCCGTTATCATCGCCGACGGTCTGGACGGCCGTGACGAAGTGGCGGTGCCTGTGTGCCTTAAGCGGTGCCAGGACACTTACATCGCCTCAGCCGTCGCCCGCGCCGAAGCGCTGGTGTCGGTCGCCCATTTCAAGCTGCATGAACTGGCCGGATTCGGCGGGGCCATGAAGAATGTGGGCATGGGCGCGGCCTCACGACGCGGCAAGTTGCAGCAGCACAGCGTTATGGAACCCAAGATTCGCCCCAAAAAGTGTATCGCCTGCGGCACATGCCTCAAGGTGTGCGCCCACGACGCTCTGTCCTTGGTGGATCGGCCGGAAGGCATGGCGCGGCCCAAAGATTCCATTAAAAAAATCGCCCGCATCGACGCCGCCAAATGCGTGGGATGCGGTTCCTGTATTCACGCCTGCCCGGAAGAGGCCATCGACATCAATTGGGATAACGACATCGCCGGGTTTCTGGAGCGCATGGTGGAGTACACCGTGGGGGCTCTTTATGGAAAGCAGGACAAGAGCTTCTTCATCAACTTCTTGACCCAGATCTCTCCGGCATGCGACTGCCACGCTTCGGCGGACGCTCCCATTGTGGCGGACCTGGGCATCATGGCCTCGGCGGACCCCGTCGCCATCGATCAGGCCTCGGTGGATCTCATGAACGCGCAGCCCGTTTTGGCCGGCAGCCGGCTCGGTTCCATGAACCCGCCGCCGACGGACAAAATCCGCGCCGTCTATCCCAACATCCCCTGGGAACATCAGCTGGAATATGCGGAATCCTTGGGTTTGGGCTTCCGGGACTACGAGCTCATTCGCGTCCAGCCCCCGAAGAAGAAAAAAGGCCGCTAGCCGCGCCGCCAACGGCCCATCGACCGTCTCAAAGCCCGCCGCCTTTCGCAAGACTGCCCACCGTAGGTTGGGGTGAGCGCCGCGAACCCCAACACCCCTCCCCTTCACGGCTCACAAGGGCTTGCCAAAGCGCTTCCGCTGCAGTAAATATGCGGGCGGAAGTGCCAAGCTCACTGGTGGGGCTCCCGGACTTCAAATCCGGTGTGGGGCGCTGAGGGGCGTCCCAGGTGGGTTCGATTCCCATGCACTTCCGCCATCCCTTTTCCATGGGGGCGGGAATGTCATGCCGCTCAAAACATAAGCGGCCTTGCAAGCCTCAAACCCGCCATCGCCTTACCCGTTCGCCCGCCCCTTCAGACCGCTCAAGAGCGCATACAGGGTTTCCATGTGGGGGACCGGAATGTGGCGGCTTCGGGCAATGCGCACGGCGTTACCCAAAATGGCTTCCACTTCCATGGGGCGGCCCGCTTCGAAGTCCAAGAGCATGCTTGTCTTGTAAGGGGTCATCTTTCGCGTGTCGGCGATCATGCGGTCCACCACGTCCGTGGGAAGCCCATGTCCCGTCGCCGCCGCCACGGCGCACACCTCTTCCATGACCGCCCGCACAAGGCGGGTCGTTTCTTCGTGACCCAGCATGTCTTGCGTGCTCGCTCCCCCACACAGCACGGACATGGGGTTGAAGGGCGCGTTCCAGACCAGCTTCTGCCATCGGGCCGTGACCACGTCTTCTGTGACTTCACACGGCACGCCGGCCCGGCGAAACATGTCGGCAAGCCTCTGGGCCGTCTCCGACGGTCCGCCGGGGTATCGGCCGAGAACCAGCCGGCCGTAGTCTTGATGTAGCACTTTTCCCGGGGCCGTTCGGTGCACGCAGATAAAGGCCAGCCCGCTGAGAATCTCGTTTTTCGGAAACGCGTCAGCCACCGGCGCCTCGATATCCACGCCGTTTTGAATGAGCAGAACGGCGGTCGTGGGCCCCACGGCGTCTCGAATCAAGTCCGCCGTCCGGATCTCTTCCAGAACTTTCAGACCCACCAGAATCACGTCGGGAAAGCCGTCGAAAGCCGCGGCGGTTCGAAGGACCCGATTCGGACGAAAATGAAAATCACCCGCCGGACTTTCAATGCGGATCCCTTCCTCGGCCACCACCTCGTAGTCGGAACGGGCCACCACGCAGACCCTCGCTCCCGCTTGAGCCAGCCGGCCTCCATAATAGCCCCCGATGGCACCCGTTCCCACGACCAAAACATCCATAGGCCGTCGTCCTCCGTTGCTTGTAAGGGTGTTGGTTTTGGTGCTGCGAGTGGGATTGTTATTTGTCCTCGCATTGATATTGGTGTCAATATTGGTGTTGGGGTTCGCCTCGCTCACCCCAACCTACGGGTCTTTGGGGCCAGGGATTTTGTTTCCGAAGGGGTTGCAATGGTGGGTGGGCATTCAGGGATGCGCCGCCACGCTGGGGCCTTCCAGGAGGCGCACTTCCACCGGAACGCCGAATTCTTGCCTGAGCTCGAAGGCCGTCTTGCGAACAAGCCGTTCCAGTTCCTTAATTTCGTCGCTGAACAGGTCCTCTTCCATGCCCAGCTGCACTTCCAGGGCCTTGTAGCCGCCTTGCCGAACAAGGTGCACCGAGAGCTTTTTGGGAGAAAAACCCAACGTCTGGGCCACGCGAACCGCGACTTGGTCTTTTTGAATCTTTACCCCCTGAATTACCAGGAGGTCGTCCACGCGGTCCGGGAGCCACTCCATGCGCCTTAGGGTCCGCCCGCACGGGCACCCTTCAGCGAGAACCCGCACTCGGTCTCCGGTGCGGAACCGAATAAGAGGAAACGCCTGAATGGTGAGACTCGTCAGAACCAATTCGCCGCTTTCTCCATCCGGCACAGGTTCATGGGTCTTGGGATCCAGCACCTCCACCAGGAAATGGTCTTCGGAAACATGCAGCCCTTCGTGCCCCTCACACTCGTAGGCCACCGCCGGCCCGGGAACCTCGCTCAATCCGTAGTGCTGCCATGTGATCACGTGCAGATGCTCTTCGATCCCTCGGCGAAGCTCCCGTGACGCCGGCTCCCCGACGAGAATCAGGGTCTTTAAAGAAAGCTCGTTGGGATTGATGTCGGCGGCAAACAAGAGTTCCTGGAGCTGGACGGCCGAGCTGGGCGTGGTGATGAGCACGGAGGTCTTGTAGTCCCGAAGGACCAAAATCTGCTTGCTCAGGTGCAAGGCGTTCAGCGGGATGACGCTGGCCTGGAGCGCCTCGGCCCCGTCCTTGTAGTCCCGTCCCCAGTTGGCCAAGCCGGGATGGAGCACGATTTGAAGGATATCGTCCGCACTAACACCGGACGCCTTCAGGGCTCGAGCGACCATCTCTTTCCACATCTTCAGGTCCCTGGCCGTGTAGCCGCTCACCGTCAGACTTCCGCCGATGCCCGGCGCTGTGTGAATCCGCACAATATCCCGCAAAGGGACGGCAAACAGGCCGTAGGGGTAATGCTCCCCGAAGTGGCGACGTTCCGTAAAAGGCAGGCGCCGCACGTCTTCCAGGCAGCCGATGTCCTGGGGGGAGAGGTCCGCCGCCTGAAACCGATTCCGGTAAAAAGGCACGTTCTTGTACGCGCGATTGCACGAAATCTGAAGTCGCTCCAGCTGCTGCTGGCGCCGTTCCGCCGGCGTCAACCATTCCCCGTTGCCGTTCCCTGCATCGCTCATCGGGCCCTCCCTTCCGCAAACTCTCGATAGTCCTTGCCCAGGTAGGCTCGCTTCACTTCGTGATCCTCCAGGAGCTCCTGAGCCCGTCCTTGAAGCACCATTCGGCCGGTTTCCAGGACGTAGCCTCGGTTCGCCACCGCTAGAGCCGCCCGGGCATTCTGTTCCACAAGGAGAAAGGTGATGCCTTCCCCGTTGAGCTGGACAATGGTTTCGAAGATCTTTTCGACGAGGAGCGGGGCCAGGCCCGTGGACGGTTCATCGAGCAGCAACATCTTGGGGCGGCTCATGAGGGCTCGGGCGATGGCCAACATCTGCTGCTCGCCGCCGGACAAGGACCCCGCCGGCTGTTTTCGCCGTTCCGCAAGGATGGGAAAGAGCGCAAAGACGCGCTCCAAGTCTTCCCGCACGGCCTCTTTTTCCCCGCGCCGCAGCCTCAAGTACGCCCCCAGGCGAAGATTGTCCAGGACGCTCATGGGGGGGAACAGCCAGCGTCCTTCCGGAACCAAGCCGATCCCTGCGGCGACGATGGTGGGCGGTTTCATCCCCGCAAGGGAGCGGTCCTCGAAGAGGACCTCCCCCTGCCACGGCACGATCAACCCAGCCACGGCCCGCAACAGGGTGCTCTTTCCCGCGCCGTTGGCGCCCACAATGGCCACGATTTCCCCGTGCCTCACGGAAAGGCTCACCCCGTGGAGCGCCTCGATACGGCCGTAGCCGGCCCGAAGATTGCGAACGATGAGCATGGGTCGGCAGATTCCTTCTCTTTCAGTGTTTCTTTCCCAAGTAGGCTTCCATGACCGCGTCGCTGGATTGAATCTCCCGAGGTGTGCCTTCCGCCAACTTTCGGCCTCTATCCAGAACCACGATGCGGTCGGAAATGTCCATGGTGAGGTTCATGTCGTGTTCGACCAAGAGGACCGTGACGCCCAAGGCCCGAATCTGTTCAATCAGCCGGGACAGCTTTTCGGTTTCCACGGCGTTGAGCCCCGCGGCGGGTTCGTCCAGAAGAAGGAGTTTGGGATCGCCGGCCAAGGCTCGAGCGATTTCCACCAGCCGCTGCCACCCAAAGGGCAGATCCACGGCTCTTTTGAGGGCCGAGTCCGCGAGGCCCACCATCTCTAAGAGTTCCATGGCGCGCTCTCGAGCCCAGCGTTCTTCGCGGGCGACCCACGGCCATCGCACCATGGCCCCTATGAGGCCGCAACGCGTGCGGCTGTGGCACCCCACGAGGACGTTTTCCAAAACACTCATGCTCCCGAAGAGCTCCACGTTCTGAAAGGTCCGAGCGATGCCTCGCCGCACCAGCTCATGCATGGGACGCCCTTGAATGTCTTGGCCGTCCAGCCGAATGGAGCCTTCATCGGGCGGAAAGGCTCCGGAGATTACGTTGAAAAGGGTCGTCTTTCCCGCTCCGTTGGGGCCAATCAAGGCATGGATGTGCCGTTCCTGCACGGCGAAAGAAACTTCATAGAGGGCCTGAATGCCCCCGAAGGCCTTGGAGACGCCCTCGATGGTCAGAAATGGGTGTTGGCCGCTCAAAAAGCCTGTCTCCTTGCTGCCTTCGGTTTTAGGAAGAGGCCGTCCGGGCGCGGGTGCGCCGGACGGCGTCCAGGACTCCTCGCGTGAGCCCCTGGGGCAGAAAAATCATGACCACCATGAGAATCAACCCGTAGACCATCATCTCGTAATCGGAAAACACGTGGAGCCATTCCGGCAGAAGGGTAATGACCGAGGCACCCAGAAGCGAGCCCCAGATGCTCGCCATACCGCCGATGACCACCATGGTGACCATGCGAATGGACATGAGAAAATCGAAGGAACTGGGACTGATGAATCCTAGAAGATGGGCGTAGAGGTATCCGGCCAGAGCGGCCATGACGGCGCTGAAAGAAAAAATGACGGCCTTGAGATGGGCGGTATGGATGCCGGAAGCGGCCGCAGCGCCCGGACTGTCCCCCAAAGCGCGCAGCGCGCGGCCGATGCGCGAGTCCACCACGCGGCCGCAGAGGACGAAAAATAGGACGACGGTGGCCCAAACCGCAAAGAAGCCGCTTCGGCCGAGCCCCACAATCAGGCGCCCCACGGTCAGAGGAGGGATGCCCACCAGGCCCGAAGCCCCGCCGGTCAACGTGTCCCATTCTCGAAAGACCACGTGGACGATGATGCCCAGGCCGAGGGTGCCCATGGCCAGGTAATAACCCGAAAGGCGAAGGATGGGACGGCCGATAAGGTAACCCGAAAGGGCGGCGAAGACAAGCACGGCGGGCAGAGACGCCCACGGGGACCATTGAAAGTGGGTGGTGAGAACCCCTGTGCCGTAGGCGCCCAAGCCGAAAAAGGCGGCATGGCCCAAGGAAATCTGGCCCGCATAGCCCATGAGCATGTTCAGCCCGAGAGCCAGCAGCGTGTGGATGCCGATAATGGTCAGCAACTGCTGTTCATAGGGGTTGGACACCGCCACGCCGAGCGCCGCCATCCCCAGGGAAAAGATTCCGGTTCCATAGAACCTTTGTCGAGACCCCACCGCCCCTCCTTTCCGCCGCCTAAAAACGCTTTACCGCGGCGGCCCCAAGAAGTCCAGCGGGGCGCACGATGAGGATCCCGAGCAGAACAAGAAAGGCGACGGCGTCCTTGATGCCGGAGGAAAAATAGCCCACCCCGAGGGATTCCAGCACTCCGAGGAGCACGCCGCCCAGCGCCGCGCCCCAATGGCTGCCCAAGCCCCCCAGCATGGCCGCGCAAAAGCCCTTGAGGCCCAGCATGGTGCCCATATCGTAACTGCACATGGTGATGGGCGCGATGATCACTCCGCCCACGGCCCCCAACCCGGCACTCAAGGCGAAAGCCAAAAGCACCATGCGATCGCTGGGAATGCCCAAAATCCAGGCGGCGTTGCGGTGAATGGCGCAGGCTTCCATGGCCTTGCCGGTCAAGGTGCGTTTGCCGAAAAGATGCAAGCCCGTCATGAAAGCGACCACGATGCCCACAATCCACAAGCTCTGGGGCATGAGCGCCGCACCTCCGATGCGAACGGGTTCCGTGGACGCCGTGAGCCCCGCCACACTGTAAGGGTCCTTGCCCCACAGCCGCATGGCCACACCCCGCAGGAAAATGCTCGCCCCCACGGTGATGATAATAAGGGTCAGCGGTTCCGGTTTCTTGACCGGGCGCAGCGCCACCCTTTCCAGCAGCAGCCCCAAAAGCGAAACGATGCCGACGGCGGCCGCAAACGCCGCGGCCGCAGGCCATCCGAGAACCGTTCCCAGCGTGTAAAAGCCCAGGCCGCCCAGCATGACGAATTCGCCCTGGGCAAAGTTGATGAGATCCGTAGCGTTGTAAAGCACATTAAACCCCAGGGCGATCAGACCGTAGATCGCCCCGGTGGTGATCCCCGTGAGGACAAACTGCAGGAATTCGCTCATGAGGACGGCCTGTTCCCTCTAGTCCAGAAGTTTCCACGTGCCGTTTCGGATTTCCACCATGACGAAAGCGTCGGCGCCCAAACCGTTATGGTCCTTGGGCGTCATGGTGAAAATGCCGCTGATGCCCACGTGGTTGGCAATCTTTTCCAGATTGTCCCGAATTTTGGCCTTGTCGCCGCCGGTCCCTTTCATGGCCTTGGCCAGCATGTGCATGGCGTCGTAAGCGTAACCGCCGAAGCCGGATACCCCGCCGCCGTAGCGCTGGTTAAAGTCGGTGATGTATTTTTTCAGGACGGCCTTCTGAGGGTCCGCGTCGGGCAGAAGGTCCGCCACGAGAATCTTTCCCGTGGGAAGCCGAATGCCTTCCGCCGCTTCCCCCGCCAGTTCGACGAACTTGGGCGAGGCCACCCCGTGGCTCTGGTACAGCGGCACACCGAAGCCCAACTGGCGCATGTTCTTGGCCACCACGGCCGGCCCCGGATTGGTCCCCCAGCAGACGACGGCATCCGGATTCTCGCCTTTGATCTTCGTCAATTGGGCCGTCATGTCCGTGTCAGCCGCCCCGTAGGCCTCTTCCTTGACGATCTGAATGCCGTAGTCCGGCGCCTGCTTGACCAGCTGATCCCGACCGCTCACTCCAAAGGCATTGGTGACCGTGAGAATCCCGATTTTCTTAATGCCGTGCTTTTGCATGTGCTTGTAGATGGCCGCCACGGCCAGCACGTCGCTCTGGGCCGTCTTGAAAACATATGGCTTGACGGGTTCCACGATCTGGATGCCCGCGGCACAGCTGATGAGCGGCACCTGGACCCGCTCCACAATGGGCATGACGGCCAAGGTCGTGGGGGTCAGGCTGGGCCCGATAATGGCCAGGACGTTATCCTTGCTGATCAGCTTGTTGACCGCCAAAACGGCTTTCGTGGGATCCCCTTCCGTGTCGTAGATGACGGCCTCCACCGGCCGACCGTCGATCCCCCCTTGTGCGTTGATTTCACCGACGGCCATCTCTAGGCTTTTCTTCTCGGGATCCCCGAGAAAAGAGGAAGAGCCGGTGATGGAAAAAACCCCTCCGATCTTGTACGGCTCGGCGCTGAAAGCCGCCTTCGGCCCGGCCACAAGTCCCAGAACCGCCACCACGGCCGCCATCCAGATGATCCACGGTCTTGCCTGTCGTTCCATCGCCCTTCCTCCCGTCTCTTGCCTTGTTCATCCATCCGGCGGGCCGCCCTCCGGCGTCATGACCGGGGGGCATTGAGCCCGCCGGCGCCACCCACTACATGCTGTACACTCGGCTTCCGTTGATGACCGTCACGCCGTTTTCCGTAAGTACCCGAACCGCCTCATCCAGATTGTCGAAGCGGAAGATGATCACAGCGTTGTTCCCGCTTTGCTGCACAAAGGCATACATGTACTCCACGTTGATGCCGGCCTTGCGAAGGATGTCCAAAATCTTGTGCAGCCCCCCTGGTCGGTCTTCCACTTCCACCGCCACCACGTCCGTTTTGCCCACCGTAAAGCCGTTGGCCTTGAGCGCTTCTTTGGCCTTTTCGTTGTCGTTGACGATAAGGCGAAGAATTCCGAAATCCGATGTGTCGGCAAGGGACAAGGCCCGAATGTTGACGCCCGCTTCCGACAGAACTCGGGTCACTTCCGCAAGACGTCCCGCTTTGTTTTCCAAAAAGACCGAAATCTGTTCGACGCGCATCCTCGGCCTCCTTTCTTTTGCGAAGCCCGCATTACAGTTTTCTGTTGTCGATCACCCGCACCGCTTTGCCTTCGCTGCGGGCAATGGTCTTGGGTTCCACCAGTTTCACCTTGGCGGAAATCCCAAGGTATTCTTTGATGTTTTTGGTGATCATCTTTTCCAGGTCTTGGAGCGTCTTCACCTTGTCAGAAAAGGCCGATTCCCCCACTTCCACAAGGACCGTGAGCATATCCAGGTTGCCTTCCCGGTCCACGATGAGCTGATAGTGGGGCTCGACCCCTTGAATCTCCATGAGAACACTTTCGATCTGGGACGGGAACACGTTGACGCCCCGAATGATGAGCATGTCGTCGCTTCGGCCGCTGACGCGGTTCATGCGCACAAAGGTCCGGCCGCACACGCACGGCTCGGGATTCAGGCTCGTGATGTCCCGCGTACGGTAGCGGATCACGGGAAAGGCTTCTTTGGTGATGGAAGTGAAGACCAGCTCGCCGACGGATCCCGGAGGCAACACCTCTCCCGTGGCTGGGTCAATGATTTCGGCGATGAAATGATCTTCAAAGATATGGAGTCCCGCTTTGGCTTCCAGGCACTCCACCGCAACCCCGGGACCGATGACTTCACTCAGCCCGTAAATGTCCACGGCGTCCAGATGCAGCTTTTTTTCGATCTCCTCCCGCATCCTTTCCGACCAGGGCTCCGCTCCGAACAGGCCCGCCTTGAATTTCAGGTCCTTGAACTCCACCCCCATCTCCTGGGCGACTTCCGCCAGGTGCAGCGCGTAGGACGGCGTGCAGGTAAGGATCGTGGCGCCGAAGTCTTTCATGATCATGATCTGCCGCTTGGTGTTTCCCCCGGAGATGGGAATCACCGAAGCGCCCAGCTTTTCCGCCCCGTAGTGGACACCCAGCCCGCCCGTGAACAGACCGTACCCGTAGGCGTTATGGATGATGTCGCCTCGAGTGGCTCCGGCGGCGGCAAGAGACCGGGCCATGAGCGTCGCCCAGGTTTCGATGTCCCGGGCCGTGTAGCCCACCACGGTGGGTTTGCCCGTGGTGCCGGAGGAAGCGTGAATGCGCACCACGTTTTCCATGGGCACGGCGAAAAGCCCAAAAGGGTAGTTGTCTCGAAGATCCTGCTTGGTGGTGAAAGGCACGCGCCGCAAATCGTCCAGGGTTTTCAGGTCCGAGGGTTTGAACCCCACGTCGTCAAACCGTTTCCTGTAAAAGGGAACCGTGGCGTAGACGCGCTGGAGCGTGTTTTGGAGTCGCCTGAGCTGGATGGCCTCCAAGGCCTCACGAGGTAGGGTTTCATATTCCATGTCGTAGATCATCGCATCGTTCCTCCTTTGTGTGAGGGAGCCTCGGTTGGGGGAAGTTCGTCCGACAAAAACACGAAGGCCGTCGGTTCCACGAACCCACGGCCTTCAAAAAAACGAAAAGCCATGGGTTCCGTTTTCGTCTACCCATGGCTGGTTGTCCCGCTTGAGCAGGGCTGCTCGATCGGCTCCTTTCGCCTAGCCCGCTCGGCCATGGGTAGACTTCTTAAAAAAGAAGCCCCCCTTGAAGCCGATAACGCTAAAGCGAAAGAACCGAACCATCGTCGCCGCGCCGCCTTTTTTCTAAAATCTATGATCGGATCGTGGCCGTATCCTGTGCTCCGCACGCTTCCTTACCCAAGGCCACGATTCCTGTCAAGCCAAAAGCCGCACTCCCTGATGAAACGCCTGGCATGCGGGCCGCCGAAAAGCCAATTCCTGCCGTGCCGCTGCAAAGATGAGAGCGTTTTCAGAGCCGGCTTTTTTCCGCCCTGAGAAAGGCGTCTTCCGGATAAAAGCCTTTGACGGCCAAAGCCGCATCGTAGAGTTGAACGGCTTTTTCCCGATCCCCTTTGGCGAAGGCCAGCCGCGCCTGATGCCACAGGCATTCCCTCTTGAGCGCCCCGTCTACCTTTTCGGCCAGAGCGGCCCACCCCGCCAGAGCCTCATCCACGCGGCCCAGGGATTCCAGGCACATGAGCCTTCCGTAGTCCAGCACCACGTCGGCCGCCGCATTTTTGGGAAAGTCCTTGAGGGCCCGATCGTACCACGGCAAGGCTTCTTCGTACCGACCGGCATCGAAAAGAAGCCGCGCCATGGTGGCGGCCGCCCCCGCCGCCGCCGCGGTGCCCTTGTGGCCTTCCACCACGGCCTTCATTCGGTTCAGGTGCTCTTCCATATTCGCGGTGTCCTTTCGGTCCAGCGCCTCCGTTTCCTTCCAAAGGACCGCCAGTTCCCGCTGAGCTTTGCGCTCCTTCATGTCCGAATAGGCTCCGAAAGCCCAGGAGACGACCATGACCAAAAGAAGCCCGGCCACCGTCCCGAGAAGGACGGTAAGGTGCGTTCGGCCCCATTCCAGGACTCGATCGGTCAAAGTCAAAATCTCATCGGCTCTTTCCGTATCTTTCTTTCGGACCTTAATCTTTTTTGCACCCATGCGGCCATCTCCTTTGCCGGCGGCCGTGTTTCGCCACCCGTGGGTCCATCGTCACGCGGGCCTTTCCTGCCGTTCCGGCCCCCCTTACCAAAGGTCTCGTTCTTTCGTCAAGAAGAGCCCGAAAAACGCCGCGTGGCGTCCTGAAAAGATTGACAAGACCCAAGAGGTTTCCTAGGGTAAATGTGACGGGGTGCCCGCGGAGGCGCCCTTTTCCTTTTCCTCGACGACACGGCAGGTGGCACCATGGATGCGAAAGCACACGATCACGTGGTCATGGAAAGCGAAGCGATGGGACGGGCTCTGGAGCGCATCGCCCGGGAAATCGTCCATGAAGCCGACGACCCATCGGCCTTGGCTCTGGTGGGAATCCATACGGGCGGGGTTTTCCTGGCACGGCGTCTCGGCCGAATCCTCGAAAAGGACTACGGCCTTCGCGTGCCCATCGGCACGCTGGATATCAACCTTTACCGCGACGACTGGTCGCGTCTTCATACTCAGCCCAAGGTGCGCGCCACCGTGCTCCCCTTCGCCGTGGACGACAAGGACATCGTTCTCGTGGATGATGTGCTCTTTACCGGGCGTACCATTCGCGCCGCCTTGGACGCCCTGATGGATTACGGTCGGCCGCGCCGAGTACGCGTCGCCGCCCTGGTGGATCGCGGGCATCGCGAACTGCCCATCTGCGCTCATTTCGTGGGGTTGGAACTGAAAACCCGCCCCGAAGAGCAGGTGAATGTGTACCTGGAAGAAAAAGACGGCTCTGATAAAGTGGTCCTGGAATGCCGTTCGGCGGCATGAGGCGCCGTTAAAGGAACGGCCGGCGGCTTTTTCAGGCATAAAAGAGCCCCCGGCTCATGGTCTGAAGGGCGGAACACGAGCCGGGAGGTTGGGCATGTCCCGCGTCCGCGACAGAGCTTTCGGCGCGGCGCCCGATTTTTCAACCTTCAGCCGGCGCTTCGGCAAAGATTCTGGCCAGCTTTCCGTAGGTCATGTTTCCGCCCGTCATCACCGCCACCACCTTTTTCCCGGCCAGGCGCTCGCGGATCTTAAAAGCCGCCGCCAGGGCCGCCGCCCCGGCCACCTCCGCCAGATTGTGGGTGTAGCGCAGCGCCAGCCGCACCCCGTTGACCAGTTCGTCTTCCGTGAGCAAGACCACGTCGCGCACCACGTCCTTCAAAATGAGGAACGGGACTTCAAAAACCGACCGGGCCGCCAATCCGTCGGCCACGGTTTCCGCCAAGGGCACGGTCACCTTTTTCTTCTGTTTCCACGATTCGTAAAAAGACGGAATGTTTTGTGCCTGTACCCCGATGAGTTCCACCTTGGGGTTGATCCCTTGAATGACCGCGGCCAAAGCGGCGCAGCCCGTCCCCCCGCCGATGGGCATGAGAATCACATCCACTTCGGGAAGTTCCTCGAAGATTTCCACACCCATGACAGCGATGCCGGTAAGAAGATGGGGCTCGTTGCCTTGCCGCAGATAATAATAGCCGGCGCTTTCCGCCAGCTCTTCACAATAGTCCTGGGCTTCGTAAAAGTCCGCGCCCTTGACGATGAGCTGAGCTCCGTAAGAGACGATCGCCGCATTCATTTCCGGATCGTTGCTTTCCGGGACCACCACATTGCAAAAGATCCCTTTTTCCCGAGCCGCCCACGCCACCGCCATGCCGTGGTTGCCCCGGGTCGCCACGACAATTCCCGTGCGCTCGATTTCCGGCGTCACATGGGCCATGAAATTTACCGCGCCACGGACTTTGAAGGAATTGGTGGGTAGGTGGTTTTCATGCTTAATGTAGACATCCGCCCCCAACTCCCCGCACAACCTTTCATACCGGGCCAGGGAAGTCCTGGGCAACACCCGTTGCACGACGCGACGGGCCTTGAACACTTCCAGCATGTTCACCTGATCGATCATTTCTCGGTAGTGTTTTTCCATGGGACCTCCTTGCACCTCTTTCCCCACACCCCGGCACCCCCATGAAACGGAGCCTTCTGGACAAACAATGTTTCGTCTCATCGAATCCCACGTTCCGCCGCAAAAAGCAAGGCAAAATTCTCGTTGAAAAACGGCGGGATCGTGTGCTATGAATTCAATGACGTCACGCGGGAGTAGCTCAGCTGGCTAGAGCATCAGCCTTCCAAGCTGAGGGTCGCGGGTTCGAAGCCCGTCTCCCGCTCCACCCCGCATGGAAAGGGCCCGAACGGGCCCTTTTTCTTTGGGTGGCTTGGCCCCCATTGGGCGGATCTAGGAGCCTGTCCCAAAATGCCTATGGGAGGTCCTCCGCAAAAATGGGTGAAGGCGTGGTGGGGGGTCTCGGCTGAAGCCGCTCCCAGACCATGTGTTCTCGGACACGTTCCTAGGATGCCGTGTTTTCGGAAAAGGCATGCAGGGCCTCTTCGATTTTTTTGCGCCACGCCGCGAGCAAGGTCGTCATCTCGGACGATTCGATCCGCAGAGCCTTTTCCACGGGTTTGAGGTCCATGGCCGGACGGCGAATGGGACCGTATTCCAGCTTGTGGCACAGCACATCCGCCACGCGGATCACCGCGGGCCACACGGATCGTCCCGCCGCATCTTTCGGCCGATGGTGGTAGGCGCACGCAACGACGGCTTCTTCGCCGCACTGCCACACATTAAGACACACCGCGCCCACTTTGCAGTGGTCGATTCCCAGGCGTTCTTTTTCCGAGGCCACTGAGGAGGGCCAGGAATCGTCCTCGAGCGACTGGTTGTATTGATCTTCCAGGATCGAATGCATGACGTCCGGAAAGCGCCGGCACAAGACGGTCTTGCCCACATCGTGAAGGAGCCCGCACACATAGGCCGTCTCCAGATTCTTGGATCCCATGATCCGGACAACATCCGAGGCCACCACGGCGCATGCCACGGCATGTTCCCACAGGAGCTTTTCCGCCAGCGATGAGGTGCGGACCATGCTTTTGAGGGCGTAGCTCAGGACGGCCGATTCCATGGCCTTTCGGCCCAAAAGATGCATGGCTCTGGGAATGCTGAGGGTCGCCGGCGCCGAATAACCCGGCCGGTATAGGGGGGAATTGGCCATGCGCAGAACCAGGGCGCATAGGCCGGGATCCCCGGAAATGGTCGCCGCCATGTCCTCAAGGTCTGAATCCGGATCCCGCAGCTGTTTCATGAGATGGGAGACCGCGGGGGGAAAGGTGGGAATGTCTCCCACCATTTTGAGCACGTCTTCCGTGGAGTATTCCCCGAGTTTCGTCATCAGCGTCCGCCATCCGCTCGGCATGGTTTATCGTTCACAACATGGTTTGTGCTTACTACAGCCGAACATTCCTTTTGCGCAAGCCCGGATTGCCCTTGGCATGGTTTTCACGGCCTTCGCAGCCGGATTGAAACATCGCCGTACCCGGCTTGTTGGCCCGACGGGTGTCGCGAAGATCGTCTTTTCTCCAGCGTTAAGCTTTGGTAAGAGGACATGTGCTGCAACGTGCTCAAGCTTTTAAGGAGCCCATGGTGAGTGTCCCTGCGCGTCATCGAATCCGCTTCTGGGTCGCCGGCGTTTTCGGGCTTGCGGTCTTGGCCTTTGTGCTTTATCGAGCGGACCTTCCTGTGCTGACGAGGCGCCTCGAGGAAATCGAGCCCATGTGGGCTCTGACGGCCATCGGGGCGAGTGCGGTGAGTTATCTCTTCATGGGGGCCGTGCTCTTTGAACTGCTCAAGAACCTGGACCACGCCCTGCCCCTGGGGACGGTCCTTTCCATTTCCCTCGTCTCGTGTTGCGTCAACTACCTCATGCCCTTCGGCGGTCTGGGCGGCCTGGCCATCAAGGTGTATCTGCTGAGCCGGCAGCGCATTCCGCCCAGTCGCACCCTGAGCATTTCCATGGTTCACGGGTTCCTGACCAACACCGTGGCGGTGCTCCTCATCTATTTGGGTTTCTTCTATCTTTACGGTCATTCGCAGATCCATGCCAAGCAATTGGGAGTGGCGGTCCTCGTCCTCAGTGCCGCTTTCGTTTTAACGTGGTTAACCTTGCAGATCCTGATCAGCCCCTCATTCCGCCGTCGCGCCTGGGACTTAAGCCTTCGAGCTGCCTATCGCCTTGCTGCTTTTCTCAAGAAGCCTCAATGGATCCTTCCAAAGAAGGCCGAAGCGTTTTTCCAGAACTTCGACGAAAGCATGACGCTCATGATCCAGAACACGTCCCGCCTCACGCTCCCGGTTCTTTTCGCTTTTTTGGATTGGGCCTTCATGTTCCTTTGTCTTATGTACGCCTTCAAGGCCGTCGATTGTCCCATTTCCTTGCGGGAACTGGCCGTGGGCTTTTCGGTGGGCATTTTCGCCGGGTTGTTTTCCGTCACGCCGGTATCCCTCGGCCTGATGGAAGGATCCATGGCGGGGGCTTTCTATCTTCTGGGAAAGGACTACAACCAAGCCCTGCTGGCGGTGCTTTTGTATCGACTGGCCTATTATTGGCTGCCCTTGGCCTTCAGTTTCGCCGTCAGCCGGCTCGTGTTTCCCAATCTTCGGCTGCAGGAGCCGACGCTTGCAGAGGAGTCTTCCGGTGCGCCCCCCTTATGACCCCTCGAATCCGGACGCCGACCGGAACCAGGTTCTCGTCTGGATCCATCAGGGCGATCAGGCCTGCGGCCTGCGCCATTTCATCAAGGCCATCCGTTATTACCAGCTCGCTTTGGATCTGGCCAGGACACGCCGATTCCTCGATCTTCAGGGACGGCTGTGCCGGGATTTGGGCTACCTGTACCTGCATCATCACAACACGGACAAGGCCCGGAACCTGCTCCAGGAAGGTCTGGGGATCTGCGCCGGCGATCCCGTGCTGCGTTTCGGCCTCTTGACCAATTTGGTGTCCGTTTCCATGCTGGAAAACGACTATCGTCAGGGACTGCAGCGCCTGGAACAGGCTCTGGATGTTTTTGAAAAGGCCTTTCCGGACATGAGTGCCGCGCCGTTCGATATGGTGGCTTCCTACGCGGCGCTCTACAGGCTGCGGCGCAGTCTGCGCCGCGTCGTCTCCCTACTGGATGCCGGGGTCAATCCAGAACGCATTCGAGTCATTTACCGATTGGCTCCACCCCCGTGGGATCCCAAGGGATGAGCCTGCCAAGCGTTTTTGAGCATTTTCAGGGGGTAGGCCAGGACGGGTTGCCAGCGGACCGTGATTTCCAGCAAGGCCCCCGTGCCATGGATTTCATGCAGACCGATTTCCGGCTGGTTTTGCCATTGGAGCAAGGGAAGCTCCGAAGATTCCAGGGCCAGGGGGGATACGGCGTTCAAGGACTGGGGGGCGAGGCGGCCCGAACCCTGAAAGCGGTACAGTTCCTCTACAGGCCGTCCGCCTTCCAGGGGGTGGTAGCACAGCCGAAAGGCACTCCAAGGGAGCACGGGCCGCTCCAGAATGAGGCGTCTTTCGGGCCACGACCGAAACTGGACGAAGGGCATGGGAACCAGGAGAAAGGCCGCCAGCAGAACCGTGACAAAGACGTCCCAGCGGCGCGCTCTCCGGTCGGCGGGGAAAAACGCCGAATCGGATCCCTGAGGGATTTTCTTCATGGAAGAAACCACGCATCAAGAAGTCTCGAAACCCCATGGGCGACACGCTCCATTGTAAAAGCTCGACGCCGAAGGCGCAACCGCGCCGGCATTGGGAGGACGTCTTTCCCATGCCGTCATGAGGCCGTCTGATGATCCCGTGGATACGACACCTCATCGAAGGGGAAGTGCACCGCTGGGTGGACAGCCACGGCGGGCGGGAATACTGGCGGTTTCCCGTGTGCGTCGGCATCGCCGATGTCGCGGACCCGCTCTTTGAGAAACTCCGCGACGCGGTGGCCCCCGATCATGCCCTGCCTCACGATCTGCTCCCTTCCGCCGCCTCGGTCGTGGTGTTCTTCCTTCCGTTCCAAAAAGCCCTCGCCGAGGAAAACCGAAATGAAACGCCTTACGCGGCCCGATCCTGGGCCGAAGCCTATCTGGCAACCAACGCCCTCATCGCCAAAATCTGCGAGGCCCTGCGAGTCGCCTTCGCCGAAGAAGGCCATGAAAGCGCCGTGACGCCGGCGACCCACAACTTCGATGAAAAGCGGCTGGTGAGCCGATGGTCCCACAAGCATTTGGGGTACATCGCCGGCTTGGGAACCTTCGGCCTTCATCACCAACTCATCACCCCTCAAGGCGCCTGCGGCCGGCTTGGCAGCCTGGTCACGTCCAAACCCATGGACCCCACCGCCCGCCCGGGACGGGAATACTGCCTAGCCAAATCCGGCCGCTCGTGCGCGGCTTGTGTACAACGATGCGCCTTCGGCGCCCTCACTCACGAAGGGTTCGATCGCCATCGCTGCTACGCTCAGCTTCTCGAAAACGACCGCCACTATGCCGACCTGCCCCTTGTGGACGTGTGCGGCAAATGCGTGGCGGACGTTCCGTGCAGTTACGGTGTTCCCAAGGCGTCCACGGCCGAGCGCAGGTGACGAATCCAGACGTCCACCACATCGGGGATTTCGCCCATGCCGCGAAAAACGGGAACCGCCGCAATGCCCTTGGCGGCGAGGCGGGATTTCCAGCTGTCTGCCTCCTCTCCCGCCATGTCGTTTCGGGCGTGATCGCCGGCCACCACCATGAAGGGGACGAGATACGCTTTCTTGATTTTGCGGCTCTCGAGGACAGGCAGCACGTCTTCAAAGGGCGGTGTGCCGTCCACGGTGGCAAGGAAGATATTGCGATCCTGCTTCTGGAAAAGGGCATCCATGGCGGTGTAAAAGGCATCTGCCGGGTGATGCTGGCTTCCGTGCCCCATAAAGATCACCGCCTCTTCCGGACGGCGCTCCCGAGGTACGGCGGCTGTGACGGCGCGGACCACGTCTGCCATGTCTTCGCCGGAGGAAAGCAGCGGCATGGCGAATGTCACCTTTTTGAACCCGCCCGACATCTGGGTGAAAAGCCGAGCGTTCATGTAAAGGTCGTGGAATTCAGCCCCGGGAATGACGTGCAGGGAAAGCACGGCCACATGGGTGAAGCCGTCTTCCATGAGTTTGGCCAGGGCAGTTTCCGGGGAATCGATGACCGTCCCCTGGGATCGAAGCTTCTTGCGGATGATGCCCGACGTGTACGCCCAACGCTTTTCCACACCGGGGAAAGCCTCCCCGATGCGCTTGTCGATGGCATCGTAGGCTTTCTGAGCTTCCGGCACACTCGTGCCGAAAGCCACCACCAGAATGGCCTGCTTGGCTTCTTGAGCCCCTCCGTGTTTCGCCAAAGCCTTTTCCACTCCCAAGCCTCCGCACAAAGCCGCCCAAAGGCCAAGGACCCCAAAAAAAACCGCCGAATCTTTCACGAACCTTCCGAGCATAGGACACTCCCCCTTCTTAAGGCAAAAGAATCCGCTTCGCGCCCGCGCCGCCCGTGGTCTCAACCGCAAATCCTCAGCGGCGCCCCGATGATGCGCATGCCTTCGTCGCTCACCTGAGCCCGCACGCAAAGGATTTCCTGCATACCTTGCGTGATCATGCGCCACCAGTTCTCGGCGATGTCGAATTCGCTGCGGGCGACCCCCACCGTGTCGGCGCCGAAGCGGTCCATGCACGCGTAGGACCCCCAGCTGTCTTCGTGTAGTTCTCCTCCGCCCGTCACATAAACAATGAGTCCTCTTTTCATGATGCTCCTCCGCTGCTGGGAGCGCTCAGGGACGCACTGCGGCGTCCCCGAGCGGTTAAAGGGTGAAAGGAACGATGAGGAGGGTGGTGCGGGGAAAAAGGTGGGCCGCCTTTTTCCCAAAAAAAAATCCTTAGAGCCGACGGCTCTAAGGATTGCACCCAGTTTCGCTTGGTCCTTGCGGCGGAAACGCGACGGCATGCACCCGTGCCGTGTTTCCCGACGATCAGGCAGGTCTTCTGGCTCACGGATCGTCCGAACGCCCGCACCTTCCCGGCGATTTTTCGTCGCCAGTGGCATTCTTACAGACGTCGTCCCCGTTCACAGCGGCGGGACCGCTCCCGACTTACACGGGATTCCCTTTTAAGCGTCGAGCACCTGATCGCTCATGAAAGATTGTCGCCTCTTGGTAGCACGCGCCGCCGGTGGTGTCAAGAGAAAGTTTTCATGAGGGAGTCCCCATCCCCAACCATCGTGGCCTCGAAGGGGCCAAGGATTTGAGCCCAGGGCGAAGCCCCCGGAAAGGGCATGCCCCCGCAAGACCAGCCTGAAGGGGCGCAATACCCCGACCCGGGGCCTCGACCGCATGTCATCCGTGGGGGAAACCCACGGCCCGCCTCCTTGAGTGTTGGGGTCGTTCTCGGTCGTCTCGGGGCCCTTGAATACCTGCTTTCCGGCTCCGTGGCCGTTGGGGTTCGCTGCGCTCCCCCCAACCTAGAGGGTTTCGTGGCGCAGGATAAGCATTTCCACGGCCTCTTCGCTTTGCAGCAGCTCCGCTACGACGCCGCCGTTATGAGCCACCACCTTTTCCATCTTGGGGTATTGCTCGGCCGTGACGCGAATGCGAAACCCTTCACCTGGTCGCATAAAGCGCAGACGTAAACTTACGTCCAAAAAGCCCGCTCAACAGTCACCCCGGTAATCGGCAATGCCGTCGGCCTGCCGCTCCTTTTTTCCCTCCACGGCTCTTTCCTTCATTTCTTCCGCCTTCCACGCCTTGACAGTCTTTGCGTTTTGCTTCACATTAGCCCGGCAATGGAAAGTCGAAACTTTCCCGGCATGACCCCCACACAAACCGCACACGGTTCCACGGTGGAACCCTTCCATGAACCTCCGGTCACGAAGACCCGGCTCATGACGCAAAAGGTATTTAAGACCCATCGGCCCGCTTCAGTGAAGGAGGTTTGCCATGAAACGCTTGATGCCCATCGTGATGTGCCTGACTGTTTTCTCGTGTTTTCTTTTCACCGATCGCGCCGCCGCCCATTTTGGGCTGATTCTGCCCTCCGACGACATCGTCACCGCCGATGACCCCAAGACGGTCACCGTTCAGGCCAAGTTCCTCCATCCCATGGAAGGCCACTACATGGACATGGAAAAACCCAAGCGGTTCGGTTTCCTCCACAAAGGTCAGAAAACGGACCTTACCCCATCCCTCCAAGCCCGTAAAGGGCGCGCTCCGGACCAGGATCGCGATTTTACGTTTTGGGAGGCGACCACCTCCATTCGAAAGCCGGGCGATTATCTTTTCTTCCTGGAACCGGCCCCCTACTGGGAACCCGCTGAGGACAAGTACATTGTGCACTACACCAAGGTGTGCGTGCAGGCTCTGGGATTGGAGGAAGGCTGGGACGCTCAGGTCGGGCTGGAAACGGAAATCGTGCCGCTGACCAGGCCCTATGGCTTGTGGACGGGAAACGTCTTTACAGGCCAGGTGCTCCTTAAAGGGAAACCCGTCCCCCATGCCGAAGTGGAAGTGGAATACCTCAACGAATCGCCGGATAATCCTTCTCCAGTCAAGGCCCCTTCGGACCCTTACGTCACCCAGGTGGTCAAAGCCGACCGCAACGGCGTGTTCACCTACGCCATGCCTCGAGCCGGCTGGTGGGGTTTTGCGGCGCTCAACGAAGCTTCCTGGAAGCTGAAAAAGGACGGGGTTTCCAAACCCGTGGAAATCGGCGCGGTCTTCTGGGTCCACACCACGGACATGAAATGATCCTCCTTTCAGGAAAGGATGGCCATGAGGCAGCATCACCATGACGACGCGCATCATCACGGACACGGGCACCACCATCATCACGGCCCGGAACACGGAACGCCCACCGGCCAGGATGCCGAGGCCTCCGGGGACGAACACGCCCCCGGTCTCCTATCCACAAAGGAAAAGCTTGCCAAGATGCTCCATCACTGGGTGCATCATAACCACGATCACGTGGCTTCCTATCGCCTGTGGGCGCAGCGCGCCCGATCGGAAGGCCTTCCCGAAGTGGCCGACGCTTTGGAAACGGTCGCCCAAAAATCCATGGAACTGACGGCTTTGCTGGAAAAGGCGAGAACGCACCTCCCATCGTGACCGCGAAGGTCTAAGAGGAAAAGCCCATGGCGCAGGAATGGTTTCGGACCCATTGTGCTCGCTTCGATCATGGCGGCTGCGGTTTGAAGGTGGCCGTCAAGGACGGCCGCATCGACAAGGTTTCGCCGGATTCGGACGATCCTTTCAGCCGCGGCTGGCATTGCCGCAAAGGCCTTTCGGCCAAAGAGCGCCTGGAACATCCCTTGAGGCTCACGCAGCCCCTTCGCCGCAACGGGCCTCGAGGCTCCGGCCTCTGGGAGCCCATTTCCTGGGATCAGGCTTTGGATCTGCTCACCCAGTCCTTTTCCAAGGCGCTGCGATCCACCGGACCGGAAAGCCTCGCTTTCGCTCAGGGCGCGCCCAAGGGTCCGGAATTTTTCCTGCTCCTTCGGCTGGCGAACCTGCTCCGGTGCCCCAATGTGGCCGGAAGCCAGCATGTGTGCCACATGCCTCGAGAACAGATGGCTCTGCTCACCTGTGGATTCTTTCCGGTGGCCGATTTGCACGGCCCGTCGCAATGCGTGCTCCTATGGGGAAGTAACCCGTCGGCCACCAATGAGGAAGGGGTTCTGGGAGGGCATCTCCTGGCGTGTCTGAAACAAGGCGCGCGTCTTGTGGTGGTGGATCCCCTGAGGACGGCCCTGGCCGAAAAAGCCGATCTGTGGCTTCAAATCCGCCCCGGCACGGATGATCTTCTTGCCATGGGATTGCTCCATGTGATTTTGGAAGAGGGGCTCTATGATCGGGCGTTTGTGGACCAGTGGACGGTCGGCTTTGATGAGCTCCGCCAAGCCGTACAACCCTATAAGCCTGATCGGGTCGCTGCCGGCTGCTGGGTGGATCCGGCACAGATCGTCTCGGCCGCGCGCCTTTACGCCCAATCCCGCCCGGCGTGCCTTCAGTGGGGCAATGCCGTGGAACACACCCCCAACAGTGCCCACACGTGTCGCGCTCTGGTGCACCTCATGGCCGTCACGGGTAACCTGGAAGAACCCGGAGGCAATGTCCGCACCGAAATGCCGCGCCTCATGCCCCTCAAGGACATGATCGCGCTGGACGATTTTCCCGACCGCCCCAAGAAGCTTCTCAACCACCACCATGGCATTCACCCGCGCCTCATTTCCGTTCCCAGCTGGATGGTGGTGCAATCCATTTTGCAGCAGGCCCCTTACCCCATCCGGTGCCTGTACGTGCAGGGGACCAACCCCATGCTCAGCTATTCCGAGACACCGAGCGTCAAGAAAGCCCTGGAGTCCTTGGATTTCCTGGCTGTGGCCGATCAGGTGATGACGCCCACGGCCGCCCTGGCCGACGTGGTGCTCCCCGTGGCCTTGCCCATGGAATACGACGATATGGGCCACTACGGGCTGCCCCACGGCTTTGTCACGGCTCGCCCCAAGGTGGTGGATCCCCCCGAAGGGTGTCGTTCGGACATGTGGATCCTGAACGAATGGGGAAAGCGCCTGGGGCTGGCCGACCGGTTTTGGGACAGTCCCGAGGCCGTTTTGGAAGCCATTCTGGCCCCGTCCGGGCTGTCTTACCGAGAGTTTTGCGAAAAAGGCGTGCTGTTCGGACCCAAGCGTTTTCGAACGTACCGGGACAAGGGTTTCAAAACCCCGTCCGGTAAGGTGGAATTGCGATCCAGCCTTCTGGAAAAGTGGGGCTTTCGCCCGCTTCCCGAAGCCGAGGATCCCGCGCCCTTGCCGGACGATTTTCCCTTGCTGCTCACCAGCCGAAAGCCCAAGGACTTTTTTCATTCGGCCTACAGGCATCTGGACAGCCTGCGAAAAAATCACCCGGAACCCGTCGTGTGGATTCCCTTCGAGACGGCGGCTCGGTTGGGCATCGAGGAAGGACAACCGGTGGCCATTGAAACGACCCACGGGCGTATTCGGCAACGGGCCCATCTGACGGATGCGCTGAAACACCCTGTGCTGTCAGCCGACTACGGCTGGTGGTTTCCAGAAAGAACCGATGATCCTTTGCGGGGTTGGGATGAGGCCAACCTCAATATGCTCACGGCGGTGGACAGAACGGATCCCGTCATGGCCACACCCCAGGTTCGGGCCATCCCGTGCCGCATCATCCCCGTTTAGGAGCGCTCACCAACACCAGCCGTGCCCAAAGTAGAACCGCCACCAAATGGGAGGATACCTGTCCTCGCAATAAGGATCCCGGACCACCACGGGCTCTTCGGGCCAGAGGTGCATTTCCAGGACGGTCACCACGGGGTAGACGTAAGGAACGGCGCCGACGGTCCTTTGTTCCGTTCCCGTAATGGTCCCGGCGACGGTCACCAGCCGGTTGGGGCTAAAAAGGGCCGTATCCACAAAGCGGGGATCCTTGGCGAGAAACCGCCCGCCCGATCGCGTGGATCCCGTCGGTTTTCCCTGCCGGTCGGCCGGCAGTTCGAGAACCTCAAACCACGTGCCGTCAGCCCTGTTTTCCCCGGAAAGAATCTTGCCGCTCCAGATGACCACTTTGCCCTTGTAAAAGTCGGGATTGCGTCGAACCTCTTCCAAGCCGAGGTTCATGGTCGCTTGGTCGCGCACCTGGGGGGAAATCACGTGGGCGCATCCGGCCGAAATCGCCACCACACCCAAGCACAGAAGAAAAAGCCCTCGTTTCATAACATCACTCCGCACGGTCCAGGCGGCACACCGGCGCGTGCTTAGCCAGCGCCTCCGCCATGGCCGTCAGTTCCAGAAACCATTGCTCCTTGGGCCGACCTTCTTTCAAGTCGATCTCCTGAAGAATCTGCGCCAGAGGGAAAACCTCCAACCCCCTGCCCCGCTGGCCCAAAACCAGAACGTCCCGCCGGTCCCGGCGCAGCATGGCGCTCATCTCTCGAGCCGCCGCCGACCCCATGCGGCTGGCCAGGATGCGGTCGAAAGCCGACGGAACGCCACCCCGTTGAAGATGCCCGAGGATGGCGGTGCGCACCTGATACAGCCCGTGGCTTTCCTCTTCCAGAAGGCGGCTGATAAAGTCCGTGGTGTAGTGCCGCGATGCGTTCTCGTTTCTAAGATAGATGACCATTCTTTTACCGCACTGAAAGCTTTCCCGAAGGGCAGCCACATCCTCGTTCAGTTCGGCGAGCGTGATGCCCTTTTCCGGCAGATAAGCCTTTTCCGCTCCGGAAGCCAAAGCCGCCATCAAGGCGAGAAACCCCGACTGGCGCCCCATGACTTCCACCACGAAGGTGCGTTTGGTGGCGCCCGCCGTGTGCCGAATCTTGTCGATGGCCTGCACAATGTTGTTGAGCGCCGTATCGCAGCCGATGGTGAATTCCGTTCCCGGAAGATTGTTGTCGATGGTCGCCGGAACCAAGACGATGGGAATGGCCAAGGCTTTCCATTCGGATGCCTTTTCCACCAGCCGCACCACATTCTGGTAGGTGCCCAACCCGCCGATGGCGATGAGTCCTCGAATCTGGTGCTTTTCGATGGTTTCGGCCACCCGCTCCACATCTTCGGCACTGAGATCGTGCCTCATGGTGCCCAGATCCGAACTGGGCCGGTTGACCCACGACGTGAGTTCGTTCCATTCCAGAGGCATGAACTCCCCGCGGATCAGGCCCCAGAAGGCATCCCGCACTCCCACGACGGGAAACCCTTCGTTCATGAGGCACCGAGCGGCGATGCTCACCGCCGTGTTCATCCCGGGAGCGTCGGCGCCGCCGGTGAGCAATGCCACAGGGCCGTCCGAGTGGGTCGCCGCCGCCGGCTCGATGCGCGTGAGGGTCTTGATGAGTTCCAGGGTGCGAATGAACCCCTCCCCGCGAAGTTTCTGGGCTTCCTGGTAGAAGCCCTGGTCGATCTGCTTGCCCACCGCCTGGCTCTTTTCCACCACTTCCATCAGAGGGGTCATCACCACGCGGTTCTTCTGAAGCCCCACCATGTGCCGAAGGGGCTCATCCCTCGCCTGCACCAGAGCGTCCACGGCCGCCACCCCCAGACGGGTGGCGAGAATGCGATCGAAAGCCGAAGGCGCCCCGCCCCGCTGCACGTGGCCCAAGACCGTGACGCGCACATCGATGCCCAGTCGGTCTGCCAAGATCTTCTTGAGTTCCTCGGTTCGAATCGGCAATCCGTCGGGATGGCGGGCTCCTTCCGCTACCACCACCATCTGATGCGGCCGCCCGATGGCTCGCGCCTTTTCGATGGCCCGCGTCATCTTCTGATGCCAGCGCAGGTCCAATTCCTCTTCGGGCACAAGGACCCAGGAGGCCCCGCCGCCCAGGGCCCCCATGAGGGCCAGGTAGCCGCAGTGGCGCCCCATGGTTTCCACCACGAAGGTGCGCTGGTGGGATGCCGCCGTGGATGTTAAATCGTCGATGGCCTGCACAATGTGGTTCAGGGCCGTATCCACGCCGATGGACATATCCGTCCCGTAAAGGTCGTTGTCGATGGATCCGGGAAGACCCACCACGTGCAAGGCGTGGGGTGCTTCCGACACGCCCTCCTTTTGAAGCGCTTCCACGTGGGAGGGCCACTCTTCCGCCAGGATATGGGCTCCCATGAGGGATCCGTCGCCGCCGATCACCACAAGGGCGTCGATCCCCAAGGCGACCAGATGCCTCACGGCTTGGAACCGCCCTTCGCGAGCGCGGAATCTTTCGGATCGGGCCGTGCCGAGAAACGTCCCGCCCCGGGGAAGAATCCCGCCCACGTCGCTCCACCCCAATGGGCGAATGGATTCGCCGCCGCTCACCAGCCCTTCATAGCCGTTATGAATGCCGTAGACCTTCAGCCCGCAATCCAAAGCCCGCCGGACCACCGCTCGAACGCCGGCGTTCATGCCCGGAGCATCCCCACCGCTGGTCATCACCGCAATACTGCGCACCATGGAAGTCTCCTCACCCAGGGCTCGGCACCCCTCTCCATCTTTATGATAGATTCGCTTTCAAAAACGGTTGACAGCCTTCAATCCGGCCGGTTGTGCCGAAAGCCGGCCGTACGCGCCCGAAAAAAGCCGACAAGGCCTGGGCGTTTCAAACCTTTCAGGCGCTTCCTGGAGGCTTAATTACCCCGAAATAGCATAGCTGACCAGAGCCACCGCCTTCAGCGTTTCCGAGGCATCTCGAACGTGGACAAGGACCGTGGCGATGCGCGATCCGCATTGAAGAACCCTCGCTTCGGCCGTCATAGTCGAACGGGCCGGGCTCAAGAAATTGATGCTCATCTCGATGGTCGGGGTGAATTGGTCGGCCTCAAGGCGTGACAGCAACGCCGCAGCACCGGCAAAATCCGCTAAGGCGCTGACAATGCCCCCTTGAATCATGCCGCGCGAATTGCACATGTGCGCCTTGTAGGGCAGCCGCACAAAGGCCATGCCTGAATCAGCCTCCACAACCTCCATACCGAGCCACCCCACTGCAGGAACCTGATCCACCCTTT
>Ga0209162_1000975_pt1 | contig 29740 bp, 24 predicted proteins | sample YNPNPMetaG_FD_187121 | JGI IMG/M metagenome (GOLD analysis project Ga0209162, IMG submission 187121) | Anoxygenic and chlorotrophic microbial mat microbial communities from Yellowstone National Park, USA - YNP NP MetaG (SPAdes) (version 2) ...
CGCCCCGCCACCGGCACGCCCGCCACGTCGCGCCCCGCCACCGGCACGCCCGCCACGTCGCGCCCCGCCACCGGAATGCCGTTGACATCGCGCGGCTCGACCGGAATGCCGTTCACGTCACGCCCTGCCACCGGCACGCCCGCCACATCGCGCCCTGCCACCGGAATGCCGTTGACATCGCGCGGCTCGACCGGAATAGCCGCCACATCGCGCGGCTCGACTGGAATGGCCGCTACGTCGCGCGGCTCGACTGGAATGGCCGCCACGTCGCGCGGCTCGACTGGAATGGCCGCCACGTCGCGCGGCTCGACCGGAATGGCCGCCACGTCGCGCGGCTCAATCGGGATTGCCGCCACATCGCGCGGCTCGACTGGAATGGCCGCCACGTCGCGCGGCTCGACCAGAATGACGGCCACCTCTGGTGCAGTTATGAGAATGGGATCAATTGTTAATGGTTCCAGAAGCGCTGGATTCAGACGAACCGGCGCAACGTTCACCGGTTCAATAAAGACATTCCCCCGGAAGCGCGGTACTCTTCCACGCGGCCCGCTGGTGCGCACTCCGCCCTCAAACGACATAGCATAGCGAGTGGTCTGCACCTGAATCGCCTGCCGCAGCATCCGTCCCGATCCGCCGTAAAATGCAGCCCAGATAGCGACGATCATAATGACCACGACGCCGCTCAATGCAACCCACTGGACTGCTTCAGCGCCTCGTTCATCGCGCAACACCATGTGCGTCCCTCCTGCTTTGATGCTATTACAGTAGCAGATTGGGGGCGGCGTGTGAATGCGGTTTTTGTAAACAATGCGTAACGTTTCTGGCGGAGGCGCACGGCAAGAGATAACAGACAAGAGCGTCGTCGAGCAGGCGCCTTGCCCGGCGACGCTGTCACGGCATCCGCCTTCTCACAGGAGACAGTGGGAACATCCGCAGCGCCAGCCCGGTCAGAATCGCCGCCAGCGTCGGGCGAACCCGACTCGCTGGCGGCGGGGCGTGCAGGCGCATCGGCTCAATTTTGGAGCATATCCTTGAACCTGGATCGGCTTCAACTGCGCTGACGATGATGGAGATCGCAGCGATCCCGGCGCCGGCTAGATCGTCCAGGCGAGCACAACGATGAAGACCGCTACATTTGTGATGATCAGATAGATCACTGCCGCGACCAGGAAGCGCCAGAAGGGTGGCGGAGGCGAGGGATGCTCACGGTTGAGGCTCACTGCATTCACTCCAGCCGACGCGGGTTGCGCGACTCTTGCGAGAGTCGCCACCTAAAACGTTGCATCATATCGAGCAGTTCAGCCTCTAAGTTATCCACATCTCTACCTGGAAGTGACCAGTGGATGACATGTGCGTCGGCAACAAGGAGGAGCATTTCTGTTTTCGATACATTCGGGCCAGGCTCAAATACATCTCCCTCAGGATCTGACACCAATGCATTTCCATCCATAATGACCCTGGGCAGTCGAGACACGTCTGCTGCACCTGCGGCCGCAAGCCACAACAATCCTCTATGAAACTCATCACTTTCGGCAATCTCGGCGAGCAGCTCATTAGAACACTGGTCAACGCTATTTATCAGGAACTTACCCTGGTTAGTCTTCAGTTGAAAGGGGTTTGGAATGGAGTGCCCTATCGACCAGGGCTGTGGCGCAACAGTGATGAATGTCACGGGCCTCGACTCAAAGGCATACTGTACCACCCGTGTCACCATGTGCTGCCACTGCTGTTCCTCATCAGAACTTTGCAGCCAGCCTTCAATGCCGCAGATGAACACGACACCCGGTTGATTACGAAGAACGAGGAGGGCCATATGTTACCTCTCCATTATAGCATCCGCTGCGGACTCGCCAGCCCAGGACCCGAAAAAGCTGCCAGCGATTCCACCAATGAGTCCTCCAAGTAGCCCACCGATAGCAGCCCCTGCTGCGGAACCGAGGACTGGTATGACCGAACCCAGCAAACCTCCTAAAGCTGCTCCCGCCTTTGCACCTGCCCAAGCACCGGCAAAGGCGCCAGCCCAGCCGCCAGCAACGCTAGCCGCAGTTCTCACAGTGTTATGTCCGATCCCCTCATCCTCGGAGATTGCCACACTGAGTCGCACTGTATCGGTAATGATCGCAACGGGCCTGGCGACGCGCCCGACAGCCTCCAACCCACGTGCAAGTCCACCAGCAGCTCGCAGTATACCAGGCGAGATCCTGTAGTGTGGATCGGGCTTCAAAGTCTTGATGTTCACATGTGGGTGTTGCGCGCCTCGGTGAGGTCGATCAATGCGGATTACAGGTGCTCCAACGGGACGTCCCGTGGTTCTGCTGACTCTACCGGCCTGAGTATCCCGTATTCCTGTCACCGTATCGCCTCGAGGTGGTTCGAGGCGGTACCGCTGCGGTAGAACTTGATCAGCCTCAACACCTCTGGCAGCGTTGCCTACCACCTGCAAGACCGTCTCGTGTGCACTGGCTGACTCACCCGAAGCGCCCTCGCCCTCTGGGATTGATGCCAGACCCACGTTTCGTACAAAGTTCTCGACGCTTAAGAAGAACCTCCGTGGAGTCCACTTTTTGATATAGGGAGCCAGGCTCGTTAGCACTTCTTTTGCCCATGTTCCCCATTTCCCCTGAAGTATTTCCTTTATCCGGTCAGCATTTTTCCATATCCATTTTCCTGGATCATCAAACCATACCGTAAGTTTAGCCAGACCCGGTATCATCCTCACCAGATCATCAAGCCACGGTATGATGAGCTTGAGATATTTAGCCAGACCCGGTATCTTTGCTAATAATCCAACCCCGAAAATCGATGCTATCGTTGAGATAAGCGAAAGGATGACCCATCCCCACGAGAATGTGCCGTCTGAGCTGATGCCTGCGACCAGATCGACCAGAAAACCAAAGATCGTTGCCGTGAGCCAGCCCACCATCCACTATCGCGCCAGCGCTCCATCAGGTCACGATACCAGGTTCATTCGCTCTTTTGCCAGAGCCAGTCCCACCACGAAGACGCCTGTTTCGAGCCGACCAGTTGCGGAATACTGATAACCGGCACCGTTGGCGGTGTGACGTGCGGGTACAGTTGCGCGTTTGTATTGGCAGTGCCGCCCAGCCCGTTCTCGAACGAGACGATTTGCCGCGCGTGGATGTTCGCCATCGCACCGCCGATAGTGAAGCGCTGGGCGCTGATCGTTACGATAATCCAGCCGGTCACCAGCAGCGCCAGACCGCTCACACCGACATATTCAACGATGCTGCCGTCATTCTCGCATCGGGCAAGGCTACGAAACCAGGCAGTCACACCCATACCTGTGCTTCTCCTTCAACACGCAATTGACGTATCGGGCAACGGTACCATAAACGGCGCTGGCAGTGCGCTGGCGGGCTGTATCAGTCGCGGAATCGCCAGCACGGGGCTGATCCGCTCCGAAGCGCGCACGACCGCCGCAGAAGCGGTCAAGATAGTCCACCACACCATCACGAGCAGGACGATAAGCCCGACGGCCGTCTGCACGGCTTTCCGTCTCCAGAGGAGATTGGGATACAGCGGGGCGCCGCCCGCCCAGCCTCCGCGTACTCTACTTCCTGAATGCTCCATAGCACGCCTCGCTTCCCACAGATGGCGCCTGCCTCATTGCGCTCCGTTCAAAAACGGGACTGACAGGGCTGGAATGGTGAGAGCCGGGATCACCAGAACCGGAATCGCCAGGACATTCAGATAGATCGGCGCTACCTGTCCGGGTGAGCGTTCCAACCGCACATCGATCCATCCATAACGTTGTATCGTTTCCAGATCGACAAATGCGTAACGTTTCTGGCGGAGGCGCAAGGCAAGAGATAACAGACAAGAGCGTTGTCGAGCAGGCGCCTTGCCCGGCGCGCTGTCACGGCATCCGCCTTCTCACAGGAGACAGTGAGAACATCCGCAGCGCCAGCCCGGTCAGAATCGCCGCCAGCGTCGGGCGAACCCGACTCGCTGGCGGCGGGGCGTCTGGCGCTCAATGGACATTGGCGCCTGCTACCTCGTGCAGATGAGCAAGAAGATCAAGATCGCCAGGTTTGCAATCGTCATGTAGATTGCGGTTGCGAGCAGGAAGCGCCAGAAAGGAGACGCAGTGGGAGACGCACAACGGTTGACGACCACGGTCTTCGCTATTCGGTCGCCGATGCGTTGATAGAGCGGCGGCTGCATGCTGAGGTACGCCACCATACCTAAGAGCAGGCCATCAATAAAAAAGAGACACAAGGCGCGCACTGCTGCCGCTTGTGTATCACACCGACGCCCATCTGACTTGACAACATGCATGCCAAGCAGCCATTTGCCGGGCGTAGCGCCGTAGATCGCCTCGAATACCACAAAATAAGTGAGCGCGAGAAACAGCGAAACTGCCAAATCAAAGATCGAGCCGGCAGCGCTTTCACCAAACCTGTTGAGTTCAAGATCCCGACCAATGAGGAGGAGGTGCAAGCCAACGACGATCAAAGATATGGTACTCGTAACCTGATAGATAAACCCATCAATGAGGAGCGCTCCTGCTCTTCTGCGCCGCGAGGGTCGTTCTGCCAGGTTCACTCCCGAATAGGTCGGAGCGATCGAGATACTGCTCATGGGAACCTCACTTTCTATGGCATATCCATCTGGATCGGCTTCAATTGGGCTGACTGTGATGGTGATCGCAGCGATCTCGCCGCCTGCCCGACCACAGCAGCGCTATGATTGCGATTTTCAGGAGTGTATACAGTACGTGTTTGGGAAGTGCAACGACGATGGCGATGCCGAGCGCTGCCGCGACGATCCATCCCAGCGTCTCAATCGCTGGATGATTGCTCGGGTTGCTGTTTCGCACGGCGATGAAGAGACCAATGAGCGCGCCAACAAGCAGACCGGCGCCCCACAACCATACCTTCTGCCCCGCTGCCAGCTCATTGACGAGCGCAAGCGTGAACAGCAGTCCAACGCCTATCCATAGTCGCTTCCTGAACGAAGGCGCAGGCGGTGTCATTGAATGTGACGATGCGCGACGCATCATGGCAGCCTCCTGAGTCTGAACCGAACGATGTTCCAGCGCTTGATCGCAATGATAGAAGATAACCGTAAGCGATGGAAGCAGTTTCTGTAAACAATGTGTAACATCGATCAATAACAAGCGAAGATCGATGTGAAGGAAGGTCAACAGACAACCAGATTGCGCCGCATCGCAATAGCGCCCCGCCCGCCGATCAACGCGCCTCTGAACAACCCTTAAACAATGCATGCGGGTGACTGCCACAGCCACCCGCCCCAATAGCGCTGACAACCAATGCTACGGAAAAGCGGCAAGGGCGTCGACGCCCGTTATGATGACGACTGCAGCAAGCGCAGCGCCTGCGATGACATTACTCCGCTCGTCTCGCCCGCGCACGCGCTCGAAAATAGACAAGACTGCACGCCGCCAGCGCCAGGACGATGCCAACCCCGATCAGCAGCATCACCGCCGGGACTGCCATCATCGCAGCGCCAGGCGCGCCGGGGATCGGCGTGGTGATGGTCGGTCCATGAATGCCCGGCGCAGGAATGGCAGGCGCCTGAATATCCGGCACTGACAGGGATGGCGCCTGAATGGACGCCCCCTGAATATTCGGCGCTGACAGGGATGGCGCCTGAATGGACGACCCCTGAATATTCGGCGCTGAAATATGCACCCCCGAAATGCCCGGTTGCTGCGGGCCTGTTCCAGACAGGCCGGGCGTCAGTCCCGATACAGGTCGCGTCAACCGCCGCGCAATGGCGGATCCTGCACCGCTGTCACGCACCGCGAGTCCCAGCCCGACGGCTGCCAGGAGCGTGAGGATGCAGAGAGCGCTCAGGACGATGATGGGCGTCGTCTCGGCGCCGCCTTCGTCTCGCCAGGCGCGATGCTGGCGAGACGCATTCGGTTGCGTATTCATGCTCTTCCTCCTTTGCATACGTTCCTCAAAATCCGTCTCACTCCTCCCCAAGGCGCTGCGGCAGGGGAACGACCCCCGCTGCACCTTCAGTCAGGAGGCGGCGGTCCCGGCGCTGCCAGTATCGCCAGTCCCGTCAGGATCGCCAGCAGACCTCCTGCCACCAGCAGCAGGAAAAGCAGACCGGCGAGCGACAGACCGACCAGATGATGCGGACGAATGCTGCGGTCTATGAGCGCGCGTTGCGGCGCCTGTGGATCGTAGTACACCAGCACGGAAGCCCCGACCTGGTAGCGAGCCACGATCGCCTGTGCCGCATCCTGCACATTGCTGACATACGTCAGGTCATCTTGCGCGCCTTCATACTCCTGACCCTGAACGGTATAAGCGTATCGCACGACCGCGTCGTAGAATGGTTCCTCGTCAGACCCTGGCGCGACGCGAACCTCAGCGCCGATGATTGTGCCTGGTGCGGCGGGCCAGCGGCGCGCTGCCAGGCGCACGCCGCTTGTTTGGGATAGAGCAGCAGGCATACCCCATAGAAGACGCAGCCCAAGGAAAAGGGCGAAGACACCGATTCCCAGGAGCAGCAACCCGAAGGTTATGGACATTATTACCAGGAGTTGCCCGCCTGCCAGCATCGATGCCCCTGCACTGCTCGTGTGCGCTACAGACTCACCAGGAACAGAAATCCGAGCGTCAGCAGCACGATCACGCCGAATTCGCCTGCCAGTGCTCTGGATGAAGGAACGCTGCACAACTGCCTGATGCGCATCGAAGGGACGAGCAGCGTAGCGCCGAGCGCCAGCAGCGCACGGTACCCGACCGTGTGCGTCCAGCCAAGTGCGCTCAGTGTCATCAGACTGACCACAACGCTCCAGAATGCAGCCTCGATCAGAATGACGAGCATGCGTCTCGTCTTGTGCGATAGGATGCTCTCTGCGGGAACAGATCCAAGTGCTGTCCAGACAGAGGTGAACGACAGGATCATCCCGCAGATGACCACAGTGATCATCAATGGCCACGAAAACCCAATTGCAATAGTCGCTATGATTGCTCCTCCCCCAATGAGGCACGCAATGCCGCGCATGGTACTGACAAGTTCTGTTGTCATCGATGGAACCTCCTTTTCACTGATTCGGTACGCGATGCAACCTGCTGTCTCCCTCAAGGACGTGACGGCGGACTCTGGACAGGACCGGGTTGCGGCGTGGGGGTTGGCGTCGGAGTTGGTTGCGGCGTTGGGGTTGACGGCTGCGGCGTCGGGGTCGATGGCGGCGTAGAGGGACTATCAGTCCCCCACAAGCGTTTGACAAAGTTATCAAAGAACTTAGCGCCACCGGTGATCCAGACGGAAGCGAAATCATAGAATGCTTTCACGACAATGCGTCCGATACCGCCAGCAGGCGTATATGCCGAGATAACTGCGAAGATGCCAAAGCCGATCCACTGCCAGAGCGGCAGTTGATTGCCAGCTACCCATATTTCCTTGAATACTGCGGCAAAGCCATACAGTTTGATCAGGTTTGAGATCACGTCGGCGATCTTGATCTCCCATGTCTTGCCAATAATCGGCAAGAATCGGAGTTTGAATTTCGTGTCCAGGTTACTCAATAGCCATCGCCATCCGGTCTTTAAGCCATTCCATACACTTGAGAATGCAGTTCGTATGCCATTCCATACACCCGAAAGGAATGGTACAACCCGCTGACCCCAAAAAGCCGCAATCTGCGCAGGAATACTTTGGAAAAACGCAGCAACTGCCGGAAAACGGAGCGCCAGCGCTGCCGGTATCAGCACCAGACTGGCAGCGCCGAAACCCAGCAGCACAATCTGCCAGGCATCGACTCTGCCGGTAGCCAGCACATAGATTGCTCCTGCAATCGCTCCTACTGCCAGCGCAATTGCGGCAATTGCTGCCAGAACCGCACCTGATGCAACGGTAACCACCCCTGCTGCAACCAACCCCAGGAAAGCGACAACAGCCACTGCTGCACCAGCCAGACCGAGAATGGCTCCCTGCACCCAACCGGACAGGCTATTCCAGAAATCCAGCAACAGATTGCCAGATCCCTGCTGAGATGGTTGAGGCTGAGCAGGTTGAGGCGAAGTCTGTCGCCCTTGAACCGGATTTGAAATACGCGGCGGTTGGACGACGATTCGAGGAATGCCTATCGCAGGAGCAGTGATCGGTGAGACGGCAGGACCCTGCACATCAGGTCCGTCAATGTGCGGCGCCTGCTCTGAAGCGAACCGCGTCAGCGTTCCAATGGTTGCTGCGCCCAGATTGACGCCCTGCACATTGAACGCCAGTCCAATGGCTGCCAGGAGCGCGAGGCACACGGCAACCAGCGCGATGGTTTCTACTGCTTCCGCGCCGTCTTCGTGCTGCCAGATACGCAGGGTTGATCGTGCATTCATATTCCTCTCTCCTGAATATACGTAGTTGAACATGCAACGTTCCCATGTTCAACGATCACCTGGACTAGTAACGGTGTTGCGATGTACCGTGATCTCGTATGCACCTTCAATCTGCTCGCCTCTCACCTCTTCCCTCTCGCCGCCGCCCCCCTGCCGGTCCGGGCGCAGCGCCGCATCGCCCCTATAGCGCCCCTTGCCCCTCGCGTCAGACCTCGATCCTGGCAACGCGCTGGATCAGGAAGTAAATGCCGACCTGCAACACGGCGAAAATTCCTAGCAACGTCCATCCGATCACGGTCTGGAACAACGCCTCACCGAGCGGCGTATCACGGATCATCAACAGGAAGAATATGGGCAACACCATCACAATCAGCGCGGAGAAGCGCGCCTCAGAGGTAAGCGAGTCAATTTCACGCTCCAGGCGCTGTCGCTCGTTGAGCGTATTCGCCATGCCATTGAGCACCCGTACCAGATTACCGCCTGCATGATGCTGCACCACAATCGCATTGACCAGCACATCGAGGTCGCGGCTGGGCACACGCCGCCGCATATCGTTCAGCGCAAGCGGCAGATTGTCCCCTAGCAGCAGTTCATGGTGAGTCTGCCGGAATTCGCTCCGCGCTGGCTCAGGCACGCGCTCAGCAACCTCACCGATCGCCTGCTGGATCGACATGCCAGCGCGCAGGGCGTTTGCCAGCAACTGCGTAATCTCGACCAACTGTTTGTTGAAAGCCCGTACATAGGCGTTCTGCCGTATAAAGAAAAAGACGCGCGGCACAATGAAATATGCTGCTGCACCCGCCAGCGCTGCGCCAAAGACCGGCAGATCGAGCATCATCCAACAGATGATGACAATGATAAAACTCAAGCCAACCCGGATCGCGTAATAGTCTGATGGTTTCCAGGGAACTGCGGCACGACGCAGTTGTTCACGAATATGCTGCGCTGCTGGCGACCGGTCGTAGCGATCCGACCAGCGCACCAGAAAGCTCTCCCGGCGCAACGGGTCGCTCAACACCGCCGGATCGGCGCCCAGATCTTCGGTGCGTGCGATCAGGCGCTCACGTGCTTGGAGCGCTCGAATAAGACGGTAGCCGCCCGCCAGAAGCATAAACACACACAGACCAAACAGCACAGCAGGTTCTACGCCAGACAGGTTCATGCCAGCCTCCTTGGCGATCCTGACGATGGAGCAATGATGCGACGAGCGCGTCGCCGACGGTACAGGATGAAACCGCCGCCGCCAGCTGCAACCAGCAGCAACAGGAGTGGCAGCATCGTATTGCCAGGTGCACGGTAAGCGACACTGATGGCGCCGCCCTGGACAATGACGCGCTGTTCTGGCGCTGTCAGCTGCAATGTGAGCGTGCTGCGTGCAGGGCGGTCTCTCTCCGGCAATCGGATGCTGATCGTGCGCTGGATAGACTCACCAGGCTGTAGCAGCATCTCTGCCGGGACTATGACGGCACCTTTTGGCTCGGCTACCGTGATGATCAGCCGCTCTTCCTTCGGTGAACGTGAGGCAATATTCAAAGGAATGTTCAACATGCCTCGCCGATCATAGACCAGCGTATCGGTGAAGGCGGCGCTGACCTGAACCACAGGCGTCGCCTGCGGCACACCAATGATCGCATTGGTGTAGTCGATGTATCGGATCTCACCCATTATGCCTCGTCCACGCACCTCTGCCGCAATATTGATGCGGTACTGCCCCTCAAAGCCGGGCGTGTATTGGAAGCGAAAACGTCCTTGATCGATCGGTTCAATGTCCAGCGTTTCGAGTACGCCATCAGGACGCTGCACAAATGCTGCCGGGAAGGTCACATTCAGAATCTCGAAGTCTGCCCGACCAGGGAGATCAATCCAGATCGTCGATGGGGTATTGATCGGCAGAGTCATTGCCAATGGCGGCAGAGTCAGGGTCATCGTCGGCAGGGGAGCAACCCGCACGATGTAATCCTTGCGCACGTGGATGGGATTGGAGTGCGCTCCGGGAAGCTCCAGACGCAATGTGTAATCCCCCTCGGCGGGGAATGGCGGCAGGACGCCGCTGTAGCGTCCATCGTTTGCTCGCTGATCATAAGCGCGTCCATCGTCAGCGAGAACGACGGGTTGACTCTGAGGTATTTCGAGCGTCTGAGCAGCTGGCGCTATGCCTGCCACCCGACGGTATACATAAGGTCTGGCCACATTCTGGTCAAGATTGCGTTCGGCAATCTGCGCCTCCACCATCAGCAGCAATGGGCGCCCAACCGGATGGTAGCGCAGGCTGGTATCTTCACTGTCGCGCAACGGCGCTGGCGCTGGCATGCGTATACGTAGCCGTGAACGACTCAGCACCACCACAGTGGTCGGCAACGCATCGGGACGATCCACATTAATCATCCAGCGCCCAACAAGTGATACCTGGGAATCGGGCATTGCCATGTAGAGTTCGTATTCCGGCTCAGCCCCGCGCCGCACACTATTCTGATAGTAGGGTTTCACCAGGTCTGCATCTTCGGGCGCAATCAAACTGCTGATACTGGTGTCACTGTTGTCGCGGATCAGCACAACGCTGATCTGCGTCGGTTGGTGATCCGTGCGCACATCGACGAGTGGCGCCAGCGTGTTTGGCTGGATGGTGACGCGATCAATGTATCGGTCATCCCCGACTCGAGCGTACACCTCCAGATATCGATCAAGCAACTCACTGGCGTGGCGAGCGATGATTACCTGCCCGCCGGATGGACGCGCTACGTTCTCTTCCAGGTATGCAGGATCAGCGTCATCTCCAAGGGCGATGGAAAAGATCTGCCAGTACCGCCGTTCGCGGAATCGCCGGACGACCTGATCAACACGCTCACGCTGCCCGACGCCTGTTGGCGATCCATCGCTGAGAAGCACGACGAACTGACGCTGATTGGCGCCACGATTCGAACCTGGCGTTGCATCAAGCAGGGTATACGCCAGATCAAGCGCCGTGCCCATATGCGTCTCCTGCCCCTTTGGTTCGTTACGCAGCGCGTCAATCATGCTCTTCAGTTCATCGATCTCTTCGCGGTTGCTGATACGAATAAGCCGCTTCGTCAACGAACGTGTATAGCGACGATCAGATAGAACGACAATGCCAATTTTGTCGCGCGGGTCTGACAGGTCGATAAAGAGTTTGGCAGCAGCGAAACGCAAACCCTGTGGGTCGTTCTGCTTCATGCTGCCGGAATTGTCAATGACTAACACCACATCGCTGTTGCCAGCATCGAGCGCCTGCCCGGTCTGCTGTGCAGCAGCAGGAGACGCGGGCAGCGTCAGCGCCGCTACCGTGAGCGCTATGCATAGAGTCCTTGCAATCGACCGCCAGACAGCGAATGTCATACGGCTGATCGCTACCGTGATGCTTTGCTGCGCCATGTCTCTTCCTCCAGCGTTACGCCATACGCACGCAGCGTCTCCAGGACCCGCGGCACGTAGCCGGTTGCAATATGCTCACCTATCACCCTGCCATCGGGATCGATACCGTGCTGGACGAACCGAAAAATTTCCTCAACATGCACCTGATCACGCTCATCAAGACCCACGACTTCGGCAATGGCAATGACCTTGCGACTTCCATCAGCAAGACGTGCCTGCTGGACGACGATATCGAGCGTGCACAACTGTCGTCGGATGGCTGAAAGTGAGAGCGCCTCGGCTTCACGCGCCCACAGCACCATTGTCTCCAATCGGCTGAACGCTTCGTGGGGCGAGTTGGCATGGAGTGTGGTCAGCGAGCCTTCGTGCCCCGTGTTCATTGCTTGCAGCATGTCAAGCGCCTCAGCGCCACGCACCTCGCCGACGATGATTCGGTCAGGACGCATGCGCAATGCATTGCGCACCAGTTGACGGATCGTGACTTCGCCCTCGCCAAATCGGTCAGGCGGGCGAGTTTCAAGTCCGAGCACGTGGTCTCCCGGTTCGCCAATGCGCAGTTCAGCAGCGTCTTCGATAGTAATGACACGCTCACGTCGCAAATTGATCTCTCTCGCAACAGCACCCAGCAGTGTGGTCTTACCGCTGCCCGTTCCTCCGGAGATCAGCATATTGCGCCTGGCGCGCACGCACGCGCGAAGGAATGCCGCCATCTGTGGCGACATACTGCCAAGTGCTACCAGACGGTCGAGTGTGAATGGGGCACGGCTGAAGCGCCGGATGGTCAGTACCGGACCGACCAGCGAAATCGGGTCGAGAACGGCATTAATGCGTCCGCCGCCAGGGAATCGTTCGTCATCAGGCAGACGCGCGTCAACCATTGGATTCAGATCGTCAAGGCGCCGGTTGATCGGGGCAATAATCGTGTTGATCACATTCAGCAAATGGTGCTGGTCACGGAAGCGGATCTCTGGTGCCGGGCGCAGCTTGCCGCGCTCTTCGATCCAGACATTGAACGGACCGTTGACCATGATCTCAGTAATGTCTGGATTCTGCAGGATCTCCGGTCCGAGCGTATCGCGCAGATAATTCGACTTGAAAAGATGATCAAGCGCGCCGCGCGCTGGTTCAATCTTGTGCAAACAACGCGGCAATGCACCGGTCGCTGTAAACTCTCCCAGGACGCGCCCTTTTTCATCAACGCTGCTGTGAAACACAAAAATATCACGGAGTTCGACTTCGCCGTGGCGGATGCCCTGAACTTCAGAGATGCTGACGACCTTGCGACGTCCGTCGGGCAGGCGCGTCTGTTGAATGATGATGTCGAGCGCGCCGACGAGTTGTTCGCGGATAGCGGCGAGCGGCAGTTCCTTGGTGCCTTCCGCCCACATAACCATCGTTTCCAGACGGCTGAACGCATCGCGCGGCGAGTTGGCGTGAACCGTCGTCATCGAGCCTTCGTGCCCGGTATTCATTGCCTGAAGCATATCAAGCGCCTCGGCGCCGCGCACCTCGCCAACGATAATCCTGTCCGGGCGCATACGTAGCGCATTACGCACCAGTTGACGGATCGTGACTTCGCCAGCGCCCTCGACATTCGGCGGACGCGCTTCCAGACGCGCTACGTGTGGATGGGTGCGATGAAACCGCAGTTCTGCAGCATCCTCGATGGTCACGATGCGCTCGTGCGCTGGAATAAAGGAAGCCAGCACATTCAGAAGCGTCGTCTTTCCGCTGCCTGTACCGCCACTGACCAGAACATTGCGTCGAGCAATAACGCAGCGTTTGAGAAACTCAGCCATTTCCGGCGTAAGGGTTTCAAGCGTGATCAGGTCGTCAATAGTGAACGGATCGCGTCGGAAACGACGGATAGTCAACAGTGGACCATCAACAGCCAGCGGCGTGATGACGGCATTGACGCGACTGCCATCAGGAAGGCGCGCATCGACCATCGGCACACTTTCATCGATGCGACGACCCAGCGGCGCCACAATGCGGTCAATAATATGCAAAATGTGGTCACGGTTTTCGAACCATATCTCTGGCGCCAGCTGGATCGTCCCGCCACGCTCGACATAGACGCGCGCGAATCCTTCGGTATCATCATCCCCAGCTCTTACCCAGTTCACCATGATCTCAGTGACGCTTGGATCGCGCATCAGCGCTTCTAGTGGACCCAACCCCACGGTTTCGTCGAGAATAATATTGATGACTTCAGCGCGATCGCGCCCTGAAATGACTCGACCCTCCTCCAGGATCATGCCGTTAACCAGCGCATCAATGCGTGAGCGCAGCGCGGCGGACGGCAGGGTTACCAGTTGATCAAGGTTCGATTCTTTGAGCAGGCGATCACGATAATGACGTGCCAGTCGAGTGATGGGATTCGTCTGATGAAGCAGTTGATAATCTGCGATCAGACGCGCTTTATCAATCGTGCCAAGCTTTTCGAGAACTGCCATAACACGCTCCAGGTCTACCCGCGCATCGCTCCATCAGGATTGCGAGATCGCGTGCAATGCTGATCGGTTGCTGGTCACTTCCCTGCCAGTGTAGCAAGTGCGAGGTATAGGTGAGAAGAGGGTTTTGTAAGGGATTTGTAACAACCAGACGCCTCTATCAGAGATAGAGATATGGATAGCGTGCAGACGCCGATACATCGGTTGGCGGGGTAGGACATCTATGCCCCTGATCCGCTATGATCAAGGGCGAACAGAAAACCTGTGCGTAGCGAAGGTCCTCGTATGCTGGAGGGTACGATGTCTGATACTTGTGAACGGAGACTAATTGCCGTTCTTGTGAGGATACATCCGAGCGTTGACTGTCAGGTGTGGGCAAGGTGGAGCAGATGCTGCTCCACCGTAAGCCACCCTTAGATGTGCAACCAGACATAAATTATGTTTCGGAGTATACCGCAAGACCTCTCACTTTGCCAGCGACTTCTCAGGATGAAGGCGTCGCTGGCGGCGCGGTCGGCGGCGGCGCAGTCGGCGGCGGCGCAGTCGGCGGCGGCGCGGTCGGCGGCGGCGCAGTCGGCGGCGGCGCAGTCGGCGGCGGCGCGGTCGGCGGCGGCGCAGTCGGCGGCGGCGCGGTCGGCGGCGCGGTCGGCGCCTCCGTCGCTGGCGGCGCGGTCGGCGCCTCCGTCGCTGGCGGCGCAGTCGGCGGCGGTGCGGTCGGCGGCGGCGCAGTCGGCGGCGGCGCGGTCGGCGGCGGCGCAGTCGGCGGCGGCGCGGTCGGCGGCGGCGCGGTCGGCGGCGGCGCAGTCGGCGGCGGCGCGGTCGGCGGCGGCGCGGTCGGCAGTGGCGCGGTCGGCAGTGGCGCAGTCGGCGGCGGCGCGGTCGGCGGCGGCGCAGTCGGCGGCGGCGCGGTCGGCGGCGCGGTCGGCAGTGGCGCGGTCGGCGGCGGCGCGGTCGGCAGTGGCGCGGTCGGCAGTGGCGCGGTCGGTCGCGGTGCGTTTGGTACTCCTGTTGGCAGTGCAGGAGGTTTTCCCGGATCGGGAGGCGACGGCGCCTCTGGTAACGCTGGCTTCTCGGTCGGTTGAGGACGTTCGGTCGGTGTCGAGATAACAGAAGGCACGATATTAGTAGTTGGGGAACTGACCACAGGTGAAGGTTCAGGCGATACTGTCGGCGCTTCTGGTGTGCTCACCTGTGTAGACTGAACAGGTTGTGGCGCGCCAGAACCCGGCGGCTCTGGCTGCCTGGTACGAGGTGGTGCGATTGGCGATCTGGCTGCCTGTGGCGATGCCGTGAAAGTGGCCATGGCTGTGGCTGTGGCTGTGGCAACAGCCGTTGGCGAGGCTGGCACTGTCGTTGTAGGAGTACTGGTTGGCAGCAGTGCAACAGTCGGCGGGAGCGTTGGAAGACCGGCAAACTCCAGCACATTATTGGCAATGGTCAGTGATCGACCACTCGCCGCCTGAGTTGCCAGCCCAAGCGCGACAAAGATACCGGCGCCTGCCAGTGCTGATGCAAGTATCAAGCGTTGCCAGCGCCGCTGGTGCAGTAATGCTGGCAGCGGCGCACCACGCACAACGACTGCCGTAATGTTATCGTGACCGCCAGCAGCGTTTGCCGCATCAATAAGCGCGCGCGCTGCAAGGGGCGCAGGATAGCTGGCGAGAATATGGCGGATGACATCGTCACGCACCAACCCATGCAACCCGTCGCTACAGAGTAACAGAACATCATTCGCCTGCCAGTCAAATGTCAGAATATCCGGCTGAACCTCCGCCTGCACCCCAACCGCGCGTAACAGCGCACCACGCGCACCACGCGCTGCGGCTCGCTTCTCAGCCTCTTCACGGCTGATACCATGCAGCCGCATCTGCTCCGAAACCCAATCGTGGTCGGTTGTCAGGCACGAAAGCGTATTCCCCCGCAGACGGTATGCACGACTATCGCCAACGTGCGCCAGCACCAGACGATCACGGAGAATAACCGCACAGGTCACTGTGGTTCCCATCGGGCGCGTTTGACCCTGTGGCGGTCTGGCGGCTGTGCGACGAGCCTGTGAGGTGTCATAAATGGCTTTATTTGCCTGAGCGATAGCCCGCTCCAGACTCGCTACAGGATCATTATCAGAATCGGCATAGTAAGAAGCGCAAATGTTCTGAACAGCAGTGGCGCTCGCCAGATCTCCGCAATCGTGCCCTCCCATACCATCGGCAACGACATACAGATACCCTTTGCGACTCAGCGCTTCTGTCTTATCGAACGTGGAACACGCGCCTGGAATGCTGCGAAACGACCCGACACTATCCTCATTTAGAGTTCGCACCCGCCCTCGATGGGAAAGCATTCCTTCATCGAAAGGCGCTGTAATCGCACGTACCATGATATGCCCCCTTTACGACTCAGCGTACTGTGTGCATTTCAGAACACACGGTCATACGCAGATCACTGAGGAGCGCTTCGGCAGTCGGGTAGCGCTCCTCAGGATTCGCACGCAGGCATTGCGCCAGTACCCGGGCAATGGCGGGATCAAGCATCGACGCCAATTCATCGACATCGAGTGTGACCAGTCGCTCCTGCCGGAGATCTGTCGTCGTCCGATTAGGAAACAATCGTCGCCGGGTCAGTAATTCGAAGATCACCACTCCAAGCGCGTACAGGTCAGCGCGACCATCACACGACGCGCGTGGATCCGCCTGCTCCGGCGCCATATACTGGGTCGTGCCGACTGCAATCGGTTGACCGACGAAACCAGGGGCGCGAGCGATGCCGAAATCGATCAACACAGCGCGCGGGACGGCGTGTTCAAGCAGAATGTTGCCCGGCTTGATGTCGCAATGCACAACGCCGCGCTGATGGAGATACGTAAGCGCTGCGACAATCTGCGCAACAATGCCAAGCACGGTCGGCAGAGGTAGCGGATCGTGGCGTTGGTGCATCAGGTTCTCTACCGATTCGCCAGCAATGTATTCGAGCGCCAGATAGTCGACGGCGCCACTGCCCGGGATGCCACCGCGACCATATTCAAGACATCGCACAATGTTCGGATGCTGCAATCGGGGCAGCAGCGCACCCTCGTGATAGAACAGTCGGCGCGCCTGTGCCGGTGCGTTAGGGCGCAGAATCTTCAACGCAACCATCTCTCCGCCGCGTGGATTGCCATCTTCGCGCCAGCGTCGTGCCAGGTAGACGCATCCCATTCCGCCATTGCCCAGGGAGCGCCCAATCTCGAAAGCACTGCCGGTCGCACTATACAGAATATTGACCCGTGAGCTGGATTGATGCCGTAGAGCACGTGGACTGTCATACCCTGTCCGGCGGTCGATATATTCCACTGAGTCCTCCTTACTCCACTCCTCTGGTATGAGTTACAGGACAGATGACGCTATTGCTGCTGATGCTTTGCTGATTGATGGTTCTGTTTCTCCCCTGATGCATTGTCATCAGGCAGTGGTCCCCAGAAGTCAGTGTGCGATACTGCCGCTTCGGGTTGAGCGCATGCCGAATCATCGACGCTGCTATCTTCACGCACGTGGTCGCTGCTGGCAGAGACTTCTTCATCGGTAAGCGGTCCCCAGAAATCAGTATGGGTCGACTCGCGCAATGTGACCGGCGCCTCCCAGACACGCAGTTTAGCCACCGGCATCTCGGGCGTTTCCAGAAGTTCAAAGATCGGCAATACCGGCGGCGCTGATGACTCATCAGCGTGATGTTCCGGTGTGACCGACAACCCGGCATTGCTGACAGGCGACTCGGGTCTCTCCTCGTCTGGCAGCTGTCCCCAGAAATCAGTATGCGATCGCATACGCGCCTTGAAAGCCGGATCCTGCTGGACAGCGACGTCGCTTCCATTCGTATGCGATGGCAACGGATCGTTCCGGGAAGAGGTGCCTGGGTCGCCTTGCAAAGGAGCGGACTCCTCCTGAACCAGGACACGCAAATCTTTTGTTCTACTGCGGTTGGCTGGATCATGCCGGCCTTTGGCCGTTGATGGCTTTGATATGGCTCGGTCAGGTGGAGCAGCACGCACAGGCGTGGCTACCAGCGATGCACCTTGCATTGCAAAGCCTTCCAGTGGCACATCCATTCCTCTGCCGGTACGCCTTTCCATACCTTCGATTTCACAGAACAAACATGCGTCTCCCCAACTTGCGCGACGTACCCTGCCACACGACGGACAACGCAGGCGACGGTCGGACACAATGCGCGGCGCCAGTGCACCAATAATCATCACCAGTGCAGCCCCGCTGAAGATCAGCACTTGCACGGTGACAGTCAATGGAGAATGCACAGACACATCCCCGCCAATAAACGGTGTCAGCGACGTATCGGCGGTCATACCGCCAACCTCAAGGGTCAACTTATGCTCAGCGCCATCGGCGAGCAGGGGCGCCTGGAATGTTATCCGATAGCGAGTTGCACGGTCTCGCGCAATAGTTTCGGCTATTGCAGACAGGTGCAGCGGGTCGGGGTTCACAGCATGTTGACCACCTGTTGCTGCAGCAAGACGCGCAAGCGCTGTTGCGCCGCTCCCTGTGTTGGTTGTGATCGTCGAGATTGTTACGCGCTGCTCGCGCGCCTCGGTCACTGCGCGCACACGCAGATCAGGCATGAGTGACTCATCGGATATGAGCACGACATAGGCAGGGCGAGTGTGTGCATCGGCATCGCGCGCGGCAGCAGCAATCGCCAGCAAAAGCGTCGTCCCGACATCGCCGTGCTCATCAGTACGCGCCTGGTTCAAGGCATTGATGATGGCATTATGATCATGGGTGAATGTTTCTGACTGACCTGGTAAACCTGGAACAAACAGCGCCACTCGCATTGGAATATCGGTCGGCGTCTGAAGTAGCGAAATCGCCATCTCACGCGCCCATTCCGCACGAAGATCGACAACCAGAGCGACGCTCTGCGCTGCTGCCGGATCATGAACGTCGAATGACTCAACAGTAACCTTCAGCGGTGACGTCAGCGGTGATCCATCAATGCTCAGTTGAAAATCGCTGGCGTTCAGGTCTGGAACAGTTCGACGCAACTGATTGACGGGACGCACCCACAGCGTCACCTCAGGATAAGCCCGGGCATCGACCTGCATATCCAGCCGTTGTAGTGTTGTGCTATCCCAGGGACGTGGCGACAGGTAGCGCGCTTCAGCAGTGAGCGGCAGGTTATCGACCAGAACGCGGATCGTCAGCACATGCTCAGCGCCATCTGTCGGCAGCGACGATCGGTACGTCACTTCGTATGATCCTGCTCTGGCGCTCGCCAGCATCGTGTTTACGAATGCGGTAATATCCTCTTCGGTGGGGTTGGGCTGATACGTACCACCGGTGCGATCTGCCACCTGCGCCATCAGTGCAGCGCCGCGATTCCTGCCATAGCCAAAGGTAAAGACTGGCACGTGGCGCTCTTCTGCCAGGCGCGCCGCCTCATTCGCTCCGCTCACGCCGCTTCCGACAATGCTTGTCCGATCCTGCCCATCGCTCAACACGACGACATATGCCGGTCCGCCATGCTGTATCGCACGATCAGCACTGGTGTTGACGGCTGCAACAACGGCATTGTACAGATCGGTTCGTCCATTGCGCGGCTCTGTGTTTTCCAGGGCGCGTAGGGCCTCTTCAAAATCGGTGGTGAACGGCGCTACGATGAGCGACTGATCAAGTGCATTACTGCGCGGAACGAACAGCGCGACCTCCGCTTCATCAGCATTATGCAGAAGATGCTTGAACAGCAGATACACATCGTCGCGCACCTCTTCAATCTCCTGTGATCCAAGGAGCGCACTTATATCTGCGACGATGGCCACCGTTGCAATCGCAGCCGGTTCGCCAGTTGGCGTGATCTGTATGTGCTCAGTTGGAACAACCCGCCCGTGCTCCTCGACGACAACATCCTGCGCCTTCAGCCCTTCGACTCCCCGTCCGAAGGCGTCACGCACGACCACAGCAGCGCTGACTTGAGGATGGGCAGACGCATCCACGCTCATAATCTGTACCTGACCGGTGCGCACAAATCCGGCACGCGCTTCAGGCGCATGAACCGCGCTCAGCGTTAGCAACAGGCACATAACCCAGGCAACGCGCCAGCCGTTCGTCGTCATTGCTCGAAGACCGATCCGATCGATCCTGCTAGTTCTGTGATGCATCGGGAACCTCCTTCCGCTCAAAGCGGAATCGTTGCGCCCCCAGACGGATAATCTGTCCAGATGTCAGGCGTACATCTCCCCGCACCCGCACTTCATCGAGCCAGGTGCCATTGGACGATCCAGCATCAACCAGGCGATAGTCCAGCCCATCAAAATGAATGCTGGCGTGGCGCCGCGAAATGCTTGGCATATCGATCACAATATCATTCTGCTTGCTCCGCCCGATATGCACATCGAGCCGCGAGATGGTAAAAACACGTCCGACGTGCGGTTCGTCGAGAGCGACCAGTTGAGCATTTGCCTGCCCGGCATCGAGTAACATCGTTGCCGTGCCGTTCGTCGCCTCAGGTGCAACGAAACGCAATCGGGTTCGTCCCAATTGCAGCAGATCGCCATTGTGCAGGCGACAGCTGGACACCGCTTCATCATTAACGCGCGTTCCATTACGGCTCCCCCAGTCGTGCAGGACAAAACCCTGCGGGTCGCGTTCGATATAGGCATGACGCGCTGATACTGTCTCATCGTCGAGCACCATCTGGCACTGGTTTGGATCCCGACCGATAGTCAGTCGCGCGCCGACAGCAAAACGCTCCCCTTCACCGACCGATGACTCAATGATTTCGATCCAGGCGGTTTCGCCAGCAACCTGATCGATCAGAGCCGTCTGAGCAGGAACACCAAATTGAGTGACCGGTAGACCACTGGCGCTCCGATCCCCCAGACGCATAAGCGGCGACTCCGCAACGCCTGGCATCATCAACTGACATTCAGGACACACACCTTTCCAGTCGGAATGACGCTCACGACCACAATTCGGGCAGGGGCTGCCACGTCGCGTGCCAAACATTCCAAGCGCGCCAAGCGACCCAACCAGCAGCAATCCGGTGCCAACATAGTTCATCTGGAGCGTGCGATCAAAGACCTGAGCAACAGAGAGAAAACCTGCAGTCGGCGTGCGCGTCAGATCGGCGCCGTCAAGTCCAAGCGCCGTCAATGGCTGCCACGCGAGGAGAAAGCCGGGAAACATCAGCGCCAGCGCACCGCTCAGCGCCAATGAGGTGAGCAGAATATTCGCCAGGCTATATTTGTGCAATCGCACCAATGCCAGTACAACTATTAGTAGGGTAGCCGCACTCACCAGCAATGCCGGTATTCCGAACCACCAGCGCGCATCGGTATAGCGATCAACAACAGTCCAGAATTGCGGTTCCATTTTTGTACTCCTTCATTCGGACTGATATCAGGCGGGCTTATCTTTCCGGCATCATCATGACCCTATTGCGACACACAAGGCGTTTCCTCGATGGCAGACCAGCAGGCGGTCATGCACTCAAGGGCGTGTAGCTTCTCTAGCAGCGCTGCGGCACTTGGGAACCGCTGGACTGGCGATTTAGCCAGACAGCGATCAACCAGATCTGCGAGGTCTTGCGGCAGATCAGGACGTATATCCCGCACATCTGGCGGTGATGTCAACAGGTGCTGCAATGCCAGATCTCCACGATTGCTCCCCTGAAATGGCGGTCGTCCGGTCAAAAGTTCGAAGAGCAAGACCCCGTAGCTGTAAATGTCGCTGCGGCGCTGAACAACTGAACCGCTGATCTGTTCCGGCGAGGAATACGTGGTATTGCCGTACAGGTCTGCACTATCGGGTGGTGAAACCTCGTCCCACGCCATGCTGAGATCCACACAGGTTACACGTCCCAGGTGATCGGTATAGAACGCAGATGGATCGAGAGTGCGGCAGATGATCCCTTGAGCGTGGAGATAGTGCAGTAGATGGGCCAGTTGCGTGGCAATGGTCAACACAAATGACAACGGTAGTGGACGACCTTCAAGGGCTTCGGACAGTGTTCGCCCTGAGACCGGGCTGAGAACAAGAAAGAAGCAGGAACGATTGCGACCACGATCAAGCAGCCGAACAACGCCCGGATGGTCGAGTTTTGCCAGCATGATCGCCTCGTAGCGCAGACGCGCAATCGCTGCTTCATCAGTAGCAGAAACCTGCTTGATCCAGCAACGAACACCCTGATCATCCTGTGCTTCATGCGCCAGGCATCCACCAATGCGAAAGGCGCGACCCAGACGATACGTTCTGCCACTACGAGTGCTCTGAAGATACAAGGCGTCGTTCACATCCCTGCCTCCTTCGATTGACAGACAGGCAGTGTGGCTGGATCGACTCGACGCAGCACGATGTGGAATGTCGATCCTTTGCCAGGAACGCTCTCAACTGTCAGTAAACCACCGTGTGCGCGAATCAATTCGTGTGCCACGGTTAATCCAAGACCGCTCTTACCACGCTGACGACCTTCGATCTGATAAAACGGCTCGAAAATACGGGGCAAATCGTCGGGGGCAATGCCAATCCCGTTGTCACGAACGCTGATCTGCACGGTTGTTTCGGTACATTTGACAATCAGTTCGATCCGTCCGTTTTCATAGTGTGGCACATACCGACAGGCGTTCGTAATCAGGTTGTTCAACACCTGGGCAATGCGCCCGCGATCAACATACGCAGACGCCTGCGGCGACTGTGCGACCACACTCAACTGAATCCCCTTGAGCGACGTCAACTCGCGCTGATGCTCGGCTACCTGTTGAACCAACGACACCAGGTCGATACATTCTCGTCGAAGCTCCAGCGTGCCGGATTCATGGCGCGAGAGGTCTAACAGGTCGTTGACCAGTCGCGTCAGGTCATCGATCTGTTGCTCAATCACTTTGACAATCCGCTCCTGTCCTGGCAGCAACTCACCATAGCACAGCATGCTGATCCAGCCCTTCGCAATAGTCAGCGGAGTACGGAGTTCGTGTGCGACTTTGCTCAGAAACTGGTTACGCGATGCACTGATCTGGTTCAGATATTCCGCCAGTTGCGCCAGTTCGCCAGCGGTGCGCACCAGTTCGTCACGGCTCAACTGTGGCGCGCATTGCAACGAGTCACCGCGCTGACGAGCCAGACTTTCGATATGTTGAACCGATGCAAAGACCGCACCTGCTCTTTCAGACGTTGGCGGTGGTGAAGACGACTGCTTGACGGATTGAACGGTCATCTTTGCACCTCATCGCTCACGCACGGCAATTACTGGGTCGCTGCCGCGTACCGGAATATAATCTGCAAGGTTCGCTCCCGGATTGACAGCAAGCACGCCATAATGCAGATCGTCTGGTGAACCCAACCATGACGTCGGCACACGCATGACCAGCGTGCCGCCGCTCACTTCTACGGTTGCTGCCCCAATGCTCTGCCAGACGGCGCCGTCCCAGCGAAGCACCATTCCTCCCTGATCACCACTGCGAAACAGCACAGTATAGTCGGCGCCCATCTGTCGCCACGGTACGCTATGGTCGCCTGCCGTCGAACCGTCGGTATCAAAGAACACCTGATAAATCCGATCACTAACACCCCCCTGGATTCGACCCACAACGTCGATCTGTATGACGAGCGCCTCGTCATTCAGGACGACGTGTGAGCGTATCAGATCAATATCCGGGTCAGCCACATTATCGGCAGCGGCAGCAAGCATGCCTTCGGGTGTCGGAACTGCTGTGGCTGTTGGGAGAGGGGTCGGTTCATGGGTAGGGAGCGGTGTTGCCACTGACATTGCAGGTGCTGGCGTATCGGTTGGCTGAAGCGCGACAGCATTGCCGGAAGCGTCGCCAGCACCAAAGAGTGTCCAGATCAACACGAACATCGACACGCCAATTGCCAGCATTGGGAGCCAGCGGCGTTTACGCGGCGACGACGGCGGTGAAGCATCTGGTGTCTGAAGTCGCGTATGACATATCGGGCAGCGTTCAGCGGGCAATATCTGACTCTGGCAGCGCGGGCAGACGATCATCCGACGCTGTTCATCTATGCGGACACGTTCCCAAATTGCTTCCAGTTCTGCACGCAACTTCTGTGCGCTTGCAGGTCGCTCCTCTAGCGTCTTTGATAAACAGCGTCCAACCAACGCGCACAGATCGGCAGGCAAGTCGGGGCACACCTGCGCCATGTCTGGCGATGGCTCAGTCAGATGCTTCAGCGCCAGTTCGGTCGGCGCCGATCCAGTGAATGGCGCTCGTCCTACCAGCAACTCATACGCCAGTACACCGACAGCATACAAATCGCCACGTTCAGTCGGTTGCTGCCCGGCGCTCAACTCCGGCGCCAGATAGGTCGCTTCGACCAGGGTCAGCGGTCCACCAGCAATAAATTCTCCAGCGCTCCGCAGATCGAATAACTTCAACTGCCCGCCTTTATCGATCCAGAACGCCTGGGGACGCAATCGCCCCCAGACAATCCCTGCCTGGTGCAATGCCGCCAGAATATCGACGATCTGTACCAGAACATTGAGAGCTGTCCCGACCGACAGATCGGACTGATGAATTACATCTGCCAGCGGGCGACCGGCAGGAGTGTCGAGTACCAGAAAGAACACCTCGCGCGTTCGCCCGCGATCAATCAACCGGACAATCTGCGGATGGTTGAGACGTTCGAGCAATCGCGCCTCAGATCGAAGCGCCGTGACCGCCGCCGTGCCAGCAGCAGCAATCTGTAGCGTCACCTCCTGCGTTCCCGCAAACCCGCGATAGAACCCATCGCCCAAACCGGGTAGAGCAGGTCCCAGTCGATAGGTTACGCCACTGATGCCACTCGTTAGCTGATCCATTGCACCACTCCACCTGATTTGCTTCTCACCGTGCAGCAGGATATCAGGCTGTACGCGCCACCGGCGCCCGTCCAACCACCTGTCCCGCCAGTCGGTTCAAAGCGCGGGTCAGCGGAATATCCTGTCCAGACTCGACGATCAGCGCACCTGTGTTGATAAATGGTTGAAGTGCGCCAAAGTCAGCCGGGATTTCACCCAGCAACTCATAACCGGTAAACAGGCTCTGTACATCACTGACGCGAATTTCGGCATTGCGCGCCACCCGGTTCAGCACATAGGCGATGTTCTCGCGGTTGATGCCTAATTCCGCCAGCAACGTCATTGCAGCGCGCGTCGCACGAATACCAGGAACATCAGGCGTACACACGAGCAGCACCAGATCTGCCATTTCCAGTGTTGTCATCGTGACATCATCGACCTGGCAGCCAGTGTCCACAACGATGTAGTGGTAGTTGCGCCGCAGTGATTGGAGAGTGCGTCGCGCCAGAACGGTCAAAATTTGCTTGACCTTTTCCTTTTTCAGCAACTGTTCAAGGTAACTGGCATTATCACGACTAAAATCTGGCATCTTTCCTTCGCGGAGACCGATCAACACATGATCGATCATCGTCGCACGGTCATCTTCCAGCAGGTCGCGTTCAAGGAGATCGCGGATGAACTCAGTCCGTTCAGCATCCAGCGGCGCTGGCAGCAAACGCAGATCATTGCCCAGCGGCGGTGCAATGCTCTCCAGATCGGTGCGACTGATTGCATCAAGCACAGGGATCAGGTCTAGAATCGACTGGTGTGCGACGTGACCAACACTTGCATCGAGACTGCCAAAGCGCCAGTTGAAATCAGCAAGCATCACCCTCCGTCGTTCATGAGCGCCAGCCAGCAGTGCAGCCAGATTGGCCGCCAGCGTCGTCTTACCTACACCGCCTTTCAGGCTGAACAACACCACGATCCGACCGATACCGCCGCCCATGCCGCTGATACGCTCCTGGATCAGGTTATACGCCTGAATGACGCTATCGATGACCTGCTGGAACCGCAGATCGGCATAGGGCGGCTCGACGTGAATGATGTCACAGACGCCGGTATCCAGCGCCAGATGCAGATAGTCGGGATCGCGATACCGCGCACTTTGGGTCAGAATGACCGGGGCAATTCGCGGATGGACATGAATTGCTTCACGACAGATGTCCAGTACATCCTCACCCGATAGCCCATCAGCAATCAGGAGGATATCCGGCGCCTGATTCTTCAGCACTTCCAGACACTCTCTCCCACTCGACGCCGTCCCAATCGGGCGTGTGTCTCCGCCCTGCTCCAGAAAGGCCCACAACCGTTCCGTCAGTGTTGTATCACTGCTGGCAATCAGCACACGAATCTTTTTCTGCAATTGCCAATCAAGGCTGGTCAACATCGGTCACCTCCCTGGCGCTGGTTCGACAACGTTCGGCGCTGGCACGATCTCGTCCCCTTCCATTGGCGTCCCCTGCGCGTGCGATCCACCAATGAAGTTCACCGGCTCGATGACAGGAGCACTCTGGTCATCCAGGCGGCGGATCATCAGCCGCAACTCTTCGGCGAAATTCGCTGCATGTACGACTTTGAGCGCTTCTTCAGGCGACAGTTCCAGGGTCGCAACGGTCGTTGGCGCCAGCTTGACTTCGCCCGTCACACCAGCTGGCAGGTATGTTTGTCCACCGGTGCCACCCTGCGCAGGCAGGAGCGTATCTACTGCCAGAACTTTGACATTTTGCAGAAGCACCTCGGTGCGATAGTTCCCGTCTTTATCGATATACGACACAATAATGTCGACGAAGTTCCCCTGTCGTACACTATTGCCAACACTGGTCACACTATCGACAGCAATGCTCACCGCACGCTTGCCCGGCTCCAGACCGGCGTTGTGTGAGACCATGTTCTGCTGAATGTATTCACCTGGCGCAATGTTGATCAGCGCCGTTGTGTTGCCATCAAGCAGATCGGTTGGGTTGAGGATATAACTTGGCGGAAGGTACTTGATCGGCATTTCAACGGTTTTGAGCATATCGGGCGTGATCAGGGCGCGTGCAGGTATCGCTTTCGCTGCGACGACCACCGGCTGCTTCAGCCCAATCTCCGCCTCAAGTTGATTCAGGTAGATAAAGAACATCGTACCGGCAAGTGTGGCGATCACCGCTGCGACCAGGGTCATCATCCATCCTTTGCGGCGTTCTTTCCCCGGATCAACGACCTGACGCAGCGGTGCAGCAGCCCGCTGACTCTGTTGAGGATATGGAACATCCACGACTATGCTCCTCCTTTCCACCAACCCACCGGACTGGGCTGATCCGATTGCCGATCAATACGGCGAATCACCTCGCGAATACGTGCAATGTTCGCTGCGTCTGGCAGGCACGCCAGTTCGACGCAACCGCCAGGAAAGAATGTTGTCAGGCTCAACCCGCCAGGCTCCGCTACCAACGGCGGCAGATTGTTCTGCATACGCCCGGCATTGATCCGCTCAAGCAGGCGCGGATGCGTACTACGCACCACAACTGTCTCTCTCCCGGCAAGCGCTCCCCCGCTGCTGAACAGGGTCTGCGCCAGACTCCACCCCCGCGCCTGACAGTGGAACAACCCATCGGCGCGATCCAGCGTCCAGATCTGTTCATTCCCAAGCCAGCCGCCTGTCGTCGGGCGTCCAGGATGACATACCCTCTCGAGTGGACCGCGCAGCCCTGTCAGATACACATCGTGCTGTGCTGCCTGCAATCGATCCAGCAGCGTCATCAGTTGGTGAAGCGCCATGCCTTCACTTGCTCCCTGCGCTGCTGCTTCGACCAGAAATGCGAAACTTTGCCCGATTGCAGCAAGTTCGTAAACTGCAATACGCCGGGCGCTACCAGAGGCGCGACTCTGACCTGCAAGCAGAATGCTTCGCGCTGCCAGCGCCAGCCGCGTCGTCGGATCGAGCTGCTCAGGCAGATGCAGCGCCAGAACGCTGAACCCATCTGCAAGTGCGCGACTGTAACGCTGCGCCAGGGCGCCCAGATCGTATGATTTGAGTGTGATCCGCGGCATTGCGCTGTTCCAGCATGTATGGTGCAGCGTGCACGTTTCGTCGAGCGTCTGCTTTCGCCCGTTGACCTGCACCGGGCGCGGCAACACCAGAATGCCCAGTCCGGCGATCGTCGCAGGATCGATTTCACAACTGGCATCAATGACCACCACCACCTTGCGCGATGCTGATGGCGCACTCGTCTCGTACAACGGCGTTGACGAACCTCCGGGCAAGAAGCGCTGTCCGACACGGCTTTGCTCTGCTGGATTCACCATCACAGCCATCTTGCGTGCTCCAATCCATACAACATCCGGTCATCTTCTGGCGATCTATAGTTTCTCTAGCGCAACCAGTGCGCCGGTCAGCAGACCTCCGAGCGATAGAAACGGTCCGAACGCTATCACGCTCCGCCACGAAAGTCGACGCAACAGCATTCCGACAGCAGCAAACAGGGTCGCGCTCACAAAAGCCAGTGCCAGTGCCGGAATGATCGCTGGCCAGCCTAAAACCAGTCCGATAAACAATCCGAGTTTGACATCGCCGCCTCCTGCCTTCTCCAGCCCGTAAATGAGCGTCGGAAGAACCAGCAGCGCACCGGCCGCCAGTCCGCCCAGGATCAGCGACCAGCGCTCAGGTCGCGCCAGCGCTACCAGCAGCGCTGTCAGCAGCGCCGGAAACATTACCTGATTGGGAATGCGGCGTTCGCGGATGTCGGTGATCGAGACATAGACCAGCACCACCGCAGCAGCCAGCATGAGTGTCAGCGTCACGTACTGCATATCAACGCTTTCCTTATGACTTCACCACTGTGCAGGCGCCGCGCGTCGGGTACGGATATACCCGCCCAGCACGCCGCCGAGCGCCCCCATGACGCCAAACGTCGCAAACAGAAAAATGACATTCAACATATCCACCTGCGCAGGCGTCTGTATCACGGTTGCGAGCAATGAGATGATCGCGCTAAACAACCCTGCCATCAACCCATTTACCAATGCGGCGCGGCGAGCCCGCCATCCGCTGACGAACGCTCCTGCTGCAATACAGAGTTCGACCAACACCACTGCCGTCCAGCTCAGGGTGATTGCCAGTGGGTTCAACACCAGCAGCGTTATCGCCACCTGCATCGCCAGCGCTGTCGTCACCCCCAGGGCAACCGCTCCCCAGTGCATATCATCGAGCCAGTCACTTCGATACATCATTACTCTCCTTTGCGACACAATCCGCTGTTTTCAGAAAGCGCCCAGCGAGCCATCAGGCGAATGCCTGACAGCGTGCATTGCCAGCACGGGCGCTTCGTTATTCGTTGCTTACGCTTGTTTGCTGAGGAGATCGTAACAAAACCGCCAGGACTTGCCTAGGCGGTTTTGTAAACCTTATGTAACAACACCTGATGATGCGATGCGTTGGATGCGCTTATGCAGGTGAAGGCAGGAGTTCTGGCGCAGATCTACACAAACAACGGCGTCATATCACGCTCTTCCAGTAGATGTTCCATCTCATCATCGCCTGGTCGCGCCTGGAATCGGCTTGCAGCATCGAGCACACGCGGCAACAACTCGATGTCGCCAACCGTGTTGAGGAAGACATCCGCACGCCCCAACACCCAGTGTACTGCCAGGTCAATATCCGCCTGATCCTCCAGCGGCGCATACCAGGTGGCATGGCGCCGTTCGCGCTCACCCCACGGCGCCTGCGTGATGGCCTTGATCGTCTGCATGGCGACGCCA
>Ga0209162_1000977_pt1 | contig 29716 bp, 31 predicted proteins | sample YNPNPMetaG_FD_187121 | JGI IMG/M metagenome (GOLD analysis project Ga0209162, IMG submission 187121) | Anoxygenic and chlorotrophic microbial mat microbial communities from Yellowstone National Park, USA - YNP NP MetaG (SPAdes) (version 2) ...
ATTACGAGGCGGTTACGTACGCAGTCAACGAGTGGCGGGAGGTGATTGAGCGTGACCGCAACCATCCCAGTATCATCGGCTGGTGTCCGCTGAACGAGACCGATAGCAGCAGCGGCTCGGCTTTCGCGCAGATACTGCTTGCCACCACGCAGACGATGGACCCGACGCGCCCGTGGCTGGATACCAGCGGCTACGTGCACTTCGTGCCCGAAACCGATGTGTACGACTGCCACGATTACACGCAGGAGCCGGAGGTCTTTGCGCAACGCTACGAATCCTTCAAACAGCTGGGCACGCGCGCCTGGAATAACGTGCCTGCTGACCCGCGCAGCGCATATCGCGGACAACCCTACTTCGTGAGCGAATACGGGGGGATGCGCATCCGAACCGAGCGTCTGAGTGAGGGCGGTTGGGGCTACGGCGAGACCGACCTGCAGGAGTTCTTGAGGCGGTACAAAGCGCTGACCGATACGCTGCTCGATAACCCGAACATGTTCGGCTTCTGCTACACCCAGCTGTACGATGTCGAGCAGGAGCAGAACGGCGTTTACTACTACGACCGCCAGCCCAAGTATGACCCCGCGTTGCTGAAAGCGATTAACGAGCGACCCGCTGCGTATGAGACACAACCGCCGCGCGTGCTGGACATTCAGTGGCAGACGCTACTGCCCACCTCCCGGCAGGCAGGACAGCGTTGGCGCTACACCACCACTACGCCGACGGACGGCTGGTTCCTGCCGGACTACGACGATAGCCACTGGCAGGAGGGTGAGGGCGGTTTTGGCACGCCGGGAACACCGGGGGCGGTGGTGCGCACCGTGTGGGACACCAGCGACATCTGGCTGCGGCGGCGCTTCCACCTTAAAGAGGTGGACTTCCGATACATGGCGCTGGTCATCCACCATGACGAGGACGCGGAGGTGTATGTCAACGGCAAGCGAGTAGCAAGCATGAAGGGCTTTGTCACCGGTTATGTGGAACACCTGCTGACCGATGCGCTGAAGAACGCGCTCAAGCCCGGCGAAAACGTGATTGCCGTGCACTGCCGCCAAACGGTGGGCGGACAGTATATTGATGTGGGTATTATGGGGGGAAGGTAGACTGTGTGATGGAATGTGGGAGTTACGCAGTTGGAAGGCTGCGCGCTTGCCACCGCCTTCGCTTGCCCAAAACCGCATAACTCCTGCTCGTATTGAACGTCCCCCTTTCACTTACTGCCCTGATACGGTAAAATGACAATAGAAACCAATCAGGTGAACCGGGGTATGGAAAGGATAGACGCACAGACCATTATCACGTTGCTGCTGGAAGACGAAACCCTGCGACAGCAGGTTCTGGAAGCCATAGAGCCTGTGGAAGTGAAGCGGCTCTATGAGCAAATGCGCCAGTTGCTTCGCAAGGCGCGCGAACTGGAGATGCGCCAGGCGTATCTGGAAGCAGTGGTGAAAGAACTGCAGGCGCGACAGGAAGAGACCGAACAGCGCGTCAAGCAGCTGGATGCCATTGTGCGGGCAATCATTCAGGGACAGCCCAAGCCGTCCGATAGCCACGCGCTGGGTTTCGTCATCGTGCGCAAACGCCCCACCGGCGATACGATGCTGAATTGAGCGACATGCAGGGGACGTTCGCCGACCTGAAGGTGTTGCACTCTTATCTGGCAGATTTCACTCAGTTTGGCAGGCCGAGCGTAGTGCAGGAGACGAAAGGCGTCCCCACTTACGTCAACGAGTTCTGGACGGCAAAACAGCGTCAGGCAAACAGCCTGCACGAAATCGCTTACCGCGCCTGCTTCAAGCCGCAATTGCCGCGTTTCTTTATCGACCTGCTCACACAGCCGTGCGATGTCGTGTATGACCCCTTCATGGGGCGGGGCACGACACTCATTGAAGCCGCCCTGATGGGGCGCGTGCCGTTTGGGTGTGATGTGAACCCCCTGAGTGACATCCTGACTCGCCCGCGTTTGAACCCGCCGCCCCTCTCCGCAGTAGCAGACCGGTTAAGGGAATTGGAACTGAGTCACTGCAGGCACTGCCCACAGGAGCTGGAGGTATTCTATCATCCGGAAACGCTGACCGAAATCTGCGCACTGCGAGAGTATCTGTTGCAGCGGGAGCAGGTAGGGGACATGGACGACATAGACCGCTGGATACGCATGGTGGCGGTGAACCGGCTCACGGGACACTCGAAAGGTTTCTTTTCCGTGTACACGCTGCCGCCAAACCAGGCGGTGTCCATCGAGTCGCAGCGCAAAATCAACCAGCGGTTGGGGCAGACCCCACCTCGGCGCGAGGTAAAAACCATTATCTTGCGCAAAAGCCGGTCGTTGCTCAAGGATTGCGACAGTCTGGCGCGTAACCAGCTGGCGTCGGTAGCACCGAGGGCGTTACTGCTGACCCGGCAGGCGCACCACACCCCGGAGATTCCCGACGAGAGCGTGCATCTGGTGGTCACCTCGCCGCCGTTTCTGGATGTGGTGGACTATGCACAAGACAACTGGCTGCGGTGCTGGTTCTGCGGCATTGACCCACACGCCGTGCCCATCACCATCGCGCGCGGGATAGACGAATGGCGCGAAGCGATGCGGCGCGTGTTCCGCGAGCTGACGCGGGTGCTGGTACCGGGTGGCTGGATAGCCTTTGAAGTGGGCGAAGTGCGCGGCGGCAAGGTGAGACTGGAAGAGGTAGTGATTCAGGCGGTGCATGGACTGCCCCTTATGCCGCAGGCTATCGTGATTAACGACCAGCACTTCACGAAGACGGCACACATCTGGGGCGTGTCCAACCGCGTGAAAGGCACCAACACCAATCGCATCGTGCTGATGCAGAAGTGTTAATCAGGGGTATACCCATAACGCTTCCCGTTCTATCGCAGGAGCGAACCTTCCTTCTTGAAGCATTCGCTGCCACTCGTCTTCCGTGTACACCAGCACGTCCGCGCCAACAGGCAGGCCGCGCGTGTCGTAATCCAGCGCGCGGCGGATAAACGGCATGTCGGTGTGGTGAACAATCACCACGAGGTCGATATCGCTGCCGACGCCCCAATCTCCCCGTGCATACGAACCGAAAAGACCGATGCGGGCGACCTCTGGACGCTGCTGCGATATCTGCTGCGCCCAGCGAACCACCGCCTCGCGCACGGTCTGCGCGTCAGGCCATTTGAGAACGCGCGAACTCGACGACCTCACGGGCATATCGGATTGCCTCCTCACTTTGCAATGCACCATAGTGCTCATACGATGCGCCCTCTGAAAAACCGTTAGGATATCGGGTCGGGATGTAGAATGTGTCGAGTACTCGGGCTTTGTCTATCAGGTCTGGCGGTATGGTTATCTCGGCTGGCAGGTCCTCCAGTAGCTTCGCAACCACATGTCCCCACGCATCTTGTCCGTAATGTAGATGCAGGGCTTTCACTGCCTTTTCCGCCGCCTGCTGTGCGGCAAAACAAGCCCACTCGTGCAGCCCTTCCCGCTTGCTTGTTTCCGCCTGTTGCAAGTCGCGCTCTGCCTGACGTAGCCAGTCCAGTGCCCGGTTCATGGTTATTTCCCCCAATGCAATTATACCAGTGTCCGTGCTATAATATCGCATGGGAGCGGAGGAGTGGCGAACCATGTCGCAAGCGATTATCAATGTTACAGTGTGGGACGGCAGTCAGGTCATCCGTCCGGGCTTCGTGCTGTGGGAAGGGGAACGGATTGTCGACGTTGGTCGCGCCGACGTGGTTCGCTTCTCCTCGAAGGTGCGCCTCATCGACGGCAAAGACGGATGGGTCATTCCCGGGCTGATCGACCTACATGTTCACGTCGACGAGGTGAAGACACCCGAACTGTTCGTGCGCTATGGCGTCACTTCCGTGCGCGATATGGGTTCCTCACCCAGAGTCATTGCACAGTGGCGGGAAGCATGGCGCAGGGGGGACAGGCGCCCGTACGTGTACTGGATGGGACGCAACATCGACACCGGCAAGCCCTCGTGGTGGGAAGCGGTGGCGGTGCAAAACCCGCGTGACGTACCCGCCTTGCTCGAGCACATGCGCAGGCTGGGCGCGAACGGTTTCAAACTCTACGTGAACGCCGACCTGCCCACCTGTGAGGCGGTGATGGACTATGCACGATGGCTGGGTCTGCCGACGACAGCTCACCACGAGACCATCCCGGCATCGCAGCTCATGCGCCTGGGAATCAGCGGTATCGAGCACGCGCATTGCCTCCTGCATCAGCTGTTGCCAAACCGTCCGTTCGTAAACGACAAGCGCAAAAGCGGCTATCTGCGTGTGTTTACGGGCTTTGACCGTCTAGAACCGAATGAGGAGCGAGCTCGCCGGCTGACGGAGCTGGCTTACGCGACTTCCATCGTGTGGACGCCGACGCTGAGCCTGTACGACATTCCCCCCTGGTGGCGTCGGAAGCGTCCGGCAGGGGTGGCGTTACTGCCAGAGTGGCGGCGAGAATGGGCGCGCTCCTATTGGGACTTTCTCTCGACGCGCGGTTGGACATCTGCCGATTTTCGCACGGCGCAACGGGCGGTGGAGGTTTACAAGCGATTCGTGGCAGAGGCGCGACAGCAGGGTGTGCCCATCGCCGCAGGTACTGACACGCCCGCCCCGGGTCTACTGCCCGGTGCTGCGCTGCATCACGAGCTGCGTCTGCTGGTTCAATGCGGTTTCTCACCAGAAGAGGCGCTGCGGGCGGCAACGGTCACGTCAGCGCGTGCGTTGAGGCAAGACGGCAGGGTGGGGAGCCTGCAGCCGGGCGCGAGGGCAGATATAGTGTTGCTGTCCGGGAACCCGCTGGAACGCATCGAGAACCTGATGAGCATCCGAGCGGTTTACTTGAGAGGGCAGAAAGTGTAGGGCGCTACGGTGTCGGCGCAGCGGTCACGTTGTGGTTTCGGCGCGAGACAAAGCCGGTAACTCCAGCAGCGCGTCTGCGGTCGGCGTGCGCGCCGCTGCACCGCCGCCCGGCACCCCGTGGTAGCCTGAAAAGGACACGGCGGCAGGGTGAAAACCCTGCCGCCGTTTTTATGTGAACCGGCTGCGCCGGAGAAGGGCGCTACATCTTGGCGAGCTCTTGCGGACCTATCTGGCGCAGTTTCTTAATCGCACGCAGCTCGATCTGCCGTACGCGCTCGCGCGTGACGCCCAGCTCCTGCCCCACCTCTTCCAGTGTGCGCGCGTAGCCGTCAATCAATCCGTAACGCATGCGCACCACTTCCGCCTCGCGCTCGGTGAGCTTGCTCAGTATCGCCTCGATCTGCTCGCGTCGAATCATCGCATCGGTCACGTCGGTAGGGTGGGGAGTGTTCTCTGCTTCCACGAAGTCGCCAATGGTGGAGTTATCTTTTTCTCCTAGCGGCGTCTCCAGCGAAACCGGCTCTAAGGCAACACGCATCACCTCTTCCACACGCCGAGGCGACAACCTCAACGCCATCGCTACTTCCTCGGTGGTGGGGTCGCGCTGCAGTTCCTGACGAAGCATGTTGCTGACCTTGACTACCTTTTGAATAATCTCCGCTACGTACACAGGAATGCGGATGGTGCGCCCCTGATTGATGATCGCGCGGGCAATGGCGCGGCGAATCCACCACGTGGCGTAGGTGCTGAAGCGATAGCCGCGTCGCCAGTCAAATTTCTCCACCGCGCGGATAAGCCCCAGGTTCCCCTCCTGAATCAGGTCGGGCAGAGCGATGCCGCGCGAAGCGTATCGTTTGGCGATGGATACCACCAGACGCAGGTTGCTCTCAATCAGGCGCGTCTTTGCCTCTTCGTCGCCCTGTGCCACACGTTGCGCCAGTTCTACCTCTTCCTCAGGGGTCAACAGGCGTGCTTTACGCGCCTGCCGCATCCACATCTGGATTTCCTCGTCGCGCTCATGTACCTCTTCGCCCAGCTCGTCCGGCAGCAGGTCTGCCTCGTGCAGGTCCGAGACAATCGGTTCGGCAACGAGCGCATCCTCATCCAGCAAGGAGTCGAGCACCTCGTTTTCTATCTCCGACACTTCCAGATGCTCGTCCTGCAGAGGCTCCTCCACAACTGGAGCAGTGCTTCTCATTTTTGTGTTGTTTCGCCGACTCACTCTGTTTTTCTCCCTCCCTCGGTGACCCTGCCCGATAATCGGGCATTTACAGCACGTTTACGCTATTGCCATGCCGTTCCCAATAGTTAGACACATATTCGCGCAGAAAGGATTTACTATTTTATCACTGTTGACAACGATTTCAAGTATATTTTTCTCTACGTGTCTGCAAATTCCCGCGCGCCCGCACGAGTGAAACCATTATTTAGCCAATCTATATATATCACAGCACGCACCTTTTGTCAAGCGATTCTGCGGATGTTCGTGGATTTTTTCTCAAATTGCTTCCACAACAGAGATGCGAGCGCTGCAGACACGTCTAAATACGTGGAGTTCCTCTACGCAGGTTCCGGATATTGTGGAGAAAGGCTACTCTTTATCACCCTGCTGCGGCATCTCTTCAGAGGTAAGTTGCTCCTTGCTTGGGTCGTACGGGTCCACATGGATGACCACGTGTGCCGGCGCCATCTCCTGGGCGATGCGTTTCTCGAGTTCGTCAGCCACCTGATGGGCTTCCAGCAAGGTGGCGTCATTGCGAAAAACGATATGCAGGTCGATATGGCGTGTGCTGCCGGATTTTCGCGTGCGCAGGTTGTGCCAGGAATGGATGCGTGTCTCACCGTTGAGAATACCTTCGATTCGCGACACCTCGGCGGTTGGCAGCTGAGCATCCATCAAGTGGTGCAGCGACTTCATGGTCAGACCCAGGCCAATTTTCAGTATCAACATCGCCACACCGATCGCCATCAGTGGGTCTACAATATGCCATCCGGTCAGCCCGGTCACAGCCAGTCCGGCGACAACCCCCATCGAGGTATACACATCGGTCGCCAGATGATGCGCGTCGGCTTCCAGAGCAGGGGAGTCTTCCTCACGCGCCACCCGGAACAGATAGCGCGATACCACGATGTTCAGCACGACCGATATTCCCATCACTGCCACACCGATGCCGAGGTGTTCTACAGGCTCGGGCTTCAGGAGCCTCCGGACAGCCTCAATGACAATCCACACTGCCGCACCGACAATCAGTATCGCCTCGGCAGCGGCGGAAATGCTTTCCGCCTTGCCATGTCCGTAGGGATGTTCCTCGTCTGGAGGTTGTTCAGAAATGCGTACCGAGATGAACGCAATCAGCGCAGCAATCAGGTCGTTTGCGGAGTGGATACCTTCAGCGATAATACTTACAGAGCCAGACAAAAAGCCAACCACCAGCTTCAGCACCACGAGCGTGCTGTTAGAGGCAACCGACAAAGTAGCTGCCAGCATTTTGCTGGACAACGACGCATTACCTCCCCAGCATGGCTGCTACAATTTGCCTTCTTCAGCCAGCCGTGATTGAAGACTCACGAGGTCATCTGCCGAAGCGGAGGCTGCCTTCAGGTTTTCCTGACGTATCTGCTCGTAAATCTCCTTGCGATGTATCGTTATCGCTTTAGGCGCACGGACGCCAATGCGAACCTGTTCACCTCGCACTTCCAGCACGACTACCTCAATGTCATCACCAATCACGATACTCTGGTTCACCTTGCGCGTGAGTACCAGCATCGGTGCCCTCCCTGGCTACGAGTTGCATTTTCATCATCTCTTGCAGGATACTGTGCTTGGTTGTATAGCAATCATCTTCCACAATCACCTGACGGGCGATGCGGGTCGCCGCGTTGATAATAATGGGACCCATCAGGTTGGCGGTCATCTCCTCCGGTTTCCCCGGCGGAATAGTGACAATCACGAAAGTCAGATATGGTGTATCCGCGTCCAATCCCAGCGATTCGACGTCTGCGTCAGAAATGGTCGGCGCGTAATCAGGCATAAAATGGCGTGGCTCAATGACCACAAACGCCAGGCTCGGGTCCTCCATGCTTTGCAACCAGCGGAAGGGACTTTTCTCGTCCAGACACAGCACGACGAACCGCCGGTACTCCTCGAACCCGAACAAACCCTGCGGGAAGGTGATAACCGCCTCCTCGTCAACTTCAATTCTACCGAAACGAGTGCTATCGATGCAAGTCATGGTCATTCTTAATCCTCTCAGGTGAGAAAGTCCAGCAAACTGAGGCTGCCTAATCGCGCCATAGTCGCTAAAGTAACCTGGTAAGTGGTCTCTGCCATCTTCAGCTTAGTGATGGCATCTGCGACATCGGCGTCCTCAATGCTGCTGAGCAGTTCCGTGAAGTCCACGTGCCTTTTCTCTATGCGCTGCTGGATCATCTCTATCTGCTGTACTTTACTTCCTACCACAGCGCGCGTACGCAACAGGTTATCCAGCTGGTTTTGTAGTTCCTTCAAGCCTTCTCTGGACAGGTTCTCGATGTCGCTGGTTTCTACGTAGCGCTTGATTTGCGCAATCGCGTTGTAGATACCGGTGATCAGGGGGTCACCCTGTACGTTAACACTCATGACCACAGCGGGGCTGACTTCGATATTCAGGTCGCCGTGGTCGCCGTGATAAGTGAGCGTATCGCCAGACACGCTGAACGGAGCCGTCAGGGTCCGCAATCCGCCAAAGATGAAGCGGTCGCCGTAAGTGGTGTTATTTCCGATGCTGACAATCTCCGCCAGAATCTGTCCTATCTGTTGTGCGATGGCAGCGCGCCCCTCCGGGTTTTGTGTATCGGTCGCCGCCTGTATGGCGAGGCTCTTTGCTTGGCGAACCAGGTCATTCAGGTTCTCCAGCGCAACGTCGGTGATAGAGAGAAAGTTCTTGGCGGTTTTGAGGTTACGCTGGTACTGCTCGCTCTCCTGCAGCAGACGATGCAGGGTGATACCCAGCGACGCACCAAAGGGGTCATCAGAAGGTCGCTGGATGCGTTTGCCCGTTATCACCGTTTGCTGTGCCAGGTGGTAGCGCTCGTAATTGCGCTCCATGACCTGTTGCATTGCGTTAAGCATCTGTGCCGTGCTGATACGCATGCTCCATCATCTCCCGTTACATTATCGGCGTCCGGCAAATGCCGCCAGCATATCGGCAATGGCGGCATCCATAACGCTTATCAGTTGAGCCGCCGCCTGATAGCTGCGCTGGTAGCGCAGCAGGTTGGACATTTCCTCGTCCATATTCACTCCGGAGACCGCCTCTCGCTCGGCTTGCAGGCTCTGCAGAATAATCTTCTGGTTTTCCTGACCAGTGGACGCTGCGCGGGTATGTTCCCCCAGTTCCGCCACCAGCGCGCTATAGAAATCGGGTATGGTCTTATTGTCCAGACTCGCGATGGGCTGCTGGCGCAATCTCGCTATTTCCAGTGCCTTATTGCCGTCACCAGGCGCAGGTGTCACTCCCGCTGCAATATGGTTGATATCGAGAACGTCGTCACTTACCCGGATGCTCAGTGCATCGCTACCTTCCAGCAGACGGTAACCCGTATTGCCATCGAGCCCATAACCTGACTGATGAACAGCGTTGACGGAATCGATCAGTTCTTTTGCCAGCCTGTCCAGCCGGTCCCGGTAGGTACGGACGTATTCCATGGCGTCCATGAGTCCGCGCACGCTTCCGCCGCCGATGTACGCCCGTACATCTGCGCCATTGGTGAACATTTTGTTGATATAATCCGCCTCGTCGGGTAGAGGATTTGCATGTTCCGCCTCTACCAGGACGAACTCGCCCAGAGATAGCCTCACTGTGCCGTCCGACAGCTCCGTCGTACGAACCTCGACGTATTCGGAAAGTTTTTCTATAAGGCTGGTCCGTTCATCCAACAGGTCATTGGGCGTTGTGCCCAGTGCCTTGTTATAGCGTATTTTCACATTCAGGTCGGCGATGCTCTGGGCAATAGAGTTGATTTCACCGGCCGTCGCCTGCACCCGCTGCTCCATCTCTGCAAAGATTTCATCCAGTCGCCCTGCCAGCTGCCGAAACGTACGTATCAGACCCTCCACCTGCTGGTACACACTGGCTCGCACTCCGACGTTCTCCGGGTTGGCAGACAGTTCCTGAAAGGCGTTGAAGAAGCCGATAATCTGCCGGGACAGACCGGAATCCGTCGGTTCACTGAAGACATCCTCCACCTGCGTCAATCGCTGATAAAGCGTGTTCAGCCGGTGGTAATGACTGCTGGTGTTGGCAACTCGCCCGTCAAGGAACATGTCTCGTATCCGCTGGATGCTCTCCACGCGCACGCCGCTGCCCATGAACAGCGTCCTGACACCCTCCAGCTCCAGAGGTTCCGTGGTAGCAAGGTTCACCCTCTGGCGCGAATAGCCGGGCGTGTTGATATTCGCCAGGTTATGACCCGTTGTGTTCATGGCCATCTGCATCGATTGCAGGGCGCGCGACGCCAGTTCTATCCCGAAGAACGTCCAGGGCATAAAGCTAAACCTCCGTGTTCAGGATGACCGCTACCCCCGTGCTGGACTGCGGGTGGTAGCTCGCCTGATTAGAAGCGGCGTTCACCACCAGCGCCAGCCAGGTATTCACCGTTTCCGCCGCGTGTTGCACCAGGGTGCGGTTACGTTCGTTTAACGTTTGCAGCTGGCGGATGTCCTGAAGCAGCTCTCTCTGAAGCCATTTCAGCGCGCGTGCTGCGTTTTCCGGGGCGAGGCATGCGCAGTCCGACAGCGTTGGGGGCTGCGCGTGCAGTCCCACTACCTCGCCGATGCGGCGAGCGACATCCTTGCGGTGGTGCTCCAGCATGTCTATCTCGTCAAGATGTAGCGCCTGTTCCTGGGTAATCTCCGCCAGCCTCTGTACATTCGCTTCCGCTAGCGCGTGTGTTTGCTCGCGTGCCAGACCGATTAGCGCGCGGATATGTCTGCGCTGTTCGCGCAGGTTGGATATCAGTTCACGCCACAGAGCATTATCCTGTTTGTTCATGTTCGTTCCCTCCTGAACCCCTCTCAGGCGTTTGCAGATACGGGCTGAGTTTCTCATATATCAGCCTGCCCAGTCCGAACTGGTCGCTCTGCGCCAGCTGCCTTGCCAGCGCTTCGTCCATCATGTCGGTGTACATCTGGATAGTGTAGCTGGACTGGGTGCTGACGATGGTGCGGCGCATGGCACGTAGCAGCTGGTGCAGGAACTGCGCTTCCAGTTGCCGCGCGGCATCACGCAGCTTCCAGCGCTGAATGTCCATCGTCTCGCGGGGCTCCACGCGCATCATTGCACCTCCACCTCTGCATGGAGCGCGCCCGCCGCTCTCAACGCCTGCAAGATGGACATCAAGTCGCGCGGGCTGACTCCCAGCGCGTTCAGCGCCTTCACCAGCTGCTCCACGGTGACCGCTTCGGGCAGGGCGACCAACCGCTCGGCTTGCTCCGTTAGCTTCACATCTCGGCGGGTAGTAACTGCCGTGGTGCCACCCGATAGCGGATTGGGCTGGGACACCTGCGGTTTGGCATCGATACGCACCGTGAGGTTGCCGTGGGCCACCGCCGCCGGAGCCAGTGTCACGTTTCCACCTAGCACCACCGTGCCCGTGCGTTCGTTGATCACCACGCGGGCAGGGGCATCCGGCTGTACGGTTATTTCCTGCAGGGCGGCAATCAGCGTCACGACATCTTCGCGGTCTTCACCGCTCATGTCCACCCTGATCGTAGCGGCGTCCAGCGCACGAGGAATGGTCTGCGGAAACTTCTGCCGGATGGCGGATGCCACCCGAGCTGCGGTGGTGAAATCAGGCGTGTTCAGCGTAATGAACACGCTGTTGTCCTTGACCACACTGGCAGGCACTTCGCGCTCCACAATGGCTCCCGCCGGTATCCTCCCGACAGTCAGGTGGTTCTTCTGCTGGGACGACCCACCCGACGACGCGCCGAAACCACCAACTGAAATCGGTCCCTGTGCCACGGCATACACGTTGCCGTCTGCACCCATCAGCGGAGTTTGCAGCAACGTGCCCCCCTGCAGAGAGCGAGCGTCGCCGATAGAGGAAACGGTGACATCGATCCTGCTCCCCTCCTTTGCAAAGGGAGGAAGGTCTGCGGTCACCACGACCGCGGCGATGTTCTTGACCTTCATCTGCCCGGCGGGTACACTGATGCCAAAGCGTTGCAGCATGTTTGCCACCGATTGCGTGGTAAACAGCGTACCCTTGCTGTCTCCGGTGCCCTCCAGTCCGACCACCAGCCCGTAGCCAATCAGCTGGTTGCCGCGCGCGCCATACACCTGTGCGATGTCTTTCAAACGCACATCCGGCGTTGCCAGTGCCAGCACGGCGCAGGCGCACAAACCGATAACGATGCACGCCGCTTGTTTCATCTTCTGCCACCCCATCAAGCGTTATCTCAGAACAGCCACTTCAGCAGTTTCGTCAGCAACCCTTCGCGTTGTTTGTTGCCGACAGGACCCTTGCCCTCGTAATGAATCTCCGCCTGCGCGATGGCGGTAGAGGGAACCGTGTTCTCTGCCGACACATCTTCTGGTCGTACGATACCGGTCAACACAATCTTCTCTTTCTCGCCGTTCACGCCAACCGTGCGGGTGCCTTCGACCTTCAGGTTGCCGTTGGGAAGCACCTCCTTCACGACCACGCTGATTTTGCCTACCAGCGTTCCGCTTCGGGTGGTGCTGCCAGAAGCCTGCGAGCCAGTCTTGCCGCTGACCGACCATTCGGGCAGCATACTGAGCAACGGACCCACACCCGGTTTGGTGGATGCCGAGTCGCTCTTGCTGGTTTTGGTGTCGGCGCGGCTCGACGCGGTGGTGCTTTCGTAGATGAGCACCGTTAACACATCGCCCTCTTTGACTGCCTTGCGGTCGGCGTACAGGCTGCGATTGCCGTCTTTCCACAGCGAGTCTGACAGGGCGTACCCAGAAACCCAGATGATGAGTAATGCCACAGCTAACACTCTCATCGTTTTTGCCTCCATCTCATGGCATGTCCACCGTCACTGTCTCCGCGTCCAGCACGGTAGCCAGTAGGGTCTTGCGCGTATCGGTTACCTGCACGCGAATGCGTGCGCTTGCCTTGCCGTCCTGCAACGCGACCGCGCTGGTTTCCACCACAGCTCCTGCGAGCCTGACCAGCAGCTTCACGTTCTGCCCACGACGTATCACGGCGGGTTCCTCCACTGCCGAACGCTTCAGCGGTTGCCCGGCAGCCACCCTGTAGCGAGCGATTTTGCCCGCCACCTCAGCAGGGTCGCTCAGCAGGTCGGGGTCATCTGTAGCGACAGCAATTCGTTGAATCGCTACCACGTCGCACTCGATGGTCTCACCGGCGCGGATTGTCCTTTGGGCAACCAGCACCTCACGCCAGCGGTTGACGCGCAGGCGCACGTTCAGCGTCACTGGCGAAGCCCCCGGACAATTCACCTGTACCGGCACCAGGTACAAACCTGCGCCCAGCGAGCGGGGCTCGCCTGCGGAGACCTGCACATCGCCGGCGGGCAGCGAGAGGTCGCGTACCGGCGCATCGCATATCGCCTGCGCATCATCTGGCAAGGATGCTGTTTCTCGCAGTTTCTGAATTGCCGCGTCTATCGCCCGTTGTGCCGGAAAGAGATGGGATTCCCGTCTCACCACTATTCTCGCCGGAGCGACGATTTCCAAAGCCTCCGGGCGAATCCCGTGCTGGCGCAGGCGGGTGACAATCTGCTCCGTCGTGATGGCGCGTTCTAATCCGGGCAGGGGAGAGGTTCCCAGCACCACGCCTGCCAGCCTATCCCGCATCTGGGCATCCGCGCCGCTGAAGGTGGCTACGTCACCAAGAGTAAACTGAGCGTTTTTAACCACACTCACTTCGCGCACCTCAATACGCGGCTGCTGGATACCCCATGCACCTGCTGCCACCACTGCGATGAGGATAGAGAAGAACGCCCGCATCACCTGTCACCTCTATCGCCGCAGGTTGTTGGCGATATTCAGCATCTCATCGGAGGTCTGGATGGCTTTCGCGCTGATTTCGTAGGCGCGTTGGGCGATAATCATCGCCACCATCTCATCCACTATCTGCACGTTGGACATCTCCAGCATGTTCTGGGCAACCGTGCCGAAGCCTTGTTCACCAGGCGCGCCTTCGACCGGGTCGCCCGACGCTGCGGTGGGTTTGTACAGGTTTTGCCCCAGATGTTGCAGACCGCTCGGATTGATGAAACGCGCCAGCTGGATTTGCCCAACCTCATCGGGCGTTGTTTGCCCAGCCCGCAGGACGGATACCGTACCGTCTTTACCGATAGTGATGGTCTGCGCGTCCTGCGGGATGATAATCTCCGGCTCCAGCGGGTAGCCGTCAGAAGTCACGAGCCGCCCCTGCACATCGATCTTGAGCGCGCCGTCCCGGGTGTATGCCACTGTACCGTCGGGCAACAGCACCTTGAAGAAGCCGTCGCCCTCTATCGCCAGGTCGGTGGGGTTGTCGGTCTTCTGGAGCGTGCCCGTGGTGAAGATGGTGGCGGTGGAAACCGGACGTACGCCCAGCCCGACGTTCAGTCCGGTGGGTACCTGTGCTCCTCGAGCAGCAGTGGTTCCTGCCGGGCGAAGCGTTTGACACAACAGGTCCTGAAAGTCTGCACGGCTACGCTTGAAGCCGACCGTGTTGACATTCGCCAGGTTGTTGGCGATGACATCCAGATATAACTGCTGTGCAGCCATGCCGGTCGCCGATGTGAAAAGCGCCCGCATCATTTTCGATCAAACCTCCTCCACAATGTTCCTGTTATCTCTGGTACCCCCTCAGTCAGTCAGGGGCGTTCATCGGCTTCCGTGCCTGGCGCACGCACGGTCCAGCCGAAAACCTGAAGCTACACTTTACCAACGTCGTTTACCGCCCTCTGCAGGGTCTCATCGTGCGCCAGAACCGCCCGGTGGGATGCCTCATAGGCACGCATCGCCATGATCATGTCTACCATCGCCTGCACCACAGACACGTTGGAGCGTTCCAGTGCGCCCACCTGCAAACGGAACTCCTGCAGGGGTTGTGCGTCTCCCATAAAGCGATTTGCGCCCTCTTTGGATGCGTTACGCAACTGCACAATGCGGAGTCGGTCTACGACCTGCCCATTTGCCAGCACGTCGCCGTTCGGGGCAATGGTCAGGGCAACGCCTGCGCTGCGGATGATACCTCGCGCCCCCATCACGGGCATTCCGTCGGCAGTGACCAGAGTGCCATCCGCCGCCTGCCGAAACGCGCCGTCGCGGGTGTATCGTTCACCCTGTGGGGTGTTTACCACGAAAAAACCATCCCCGTCGATGGCGACATCCAGCGGCCGTCCGGTGAGCGTAATGGCTGCTGGGCGCAGGTCGGTGACTACTGCATCTACCTCTGCGCCAAAGGACAACGCGCCGATGTTTGATGCCGATGCGCCCTTTTGCGGGTCACGAAGTCGCCAGATGGCTCTGTCCAGAGCGGTGCGAAACACCACCTCGTCCGCCTTATAGGCGGTGGTATCGGCGTTCGCCAGATTATTGGCGATGGCTTCGTGTCGGGCCTGTTGCACCAGCATTCCTGATGCCGCAATGTGCAGTCCGCGTAACATAGAGTTTCGCTCCACCTGTAAATCTCAAGTACTGTGAGAGATACCGGTATGGATTATCGGTTGGCGGGGCAGGGTTCTTTACGGGGTAGAAAGCCCCTGTGTTATAATGAAACCAAGATGCTTTCACGGTTGGTTGAACAGGTAAACACCGAGAAGATTATCAGGCGTGTTCTCTCTCCGCAGGTCATTCCTGCGTACCGATGGGACGCACTGGCAGGTCTGCTTGGTGGTATTTACATGGGGGCGATTTTCCCCTTTGTGATGCGCATTGCCCGCGCCGACCTGCACGCCAGTCGCCTCGAGATTAGCCTGCTCACCGCCGCTCCCTTCATTGGCAGTCTGCTTGCTCCACTCTGGGCAAGGCAGATGGTAGGCAGAGCCAAGATGCCTTTCTGCGTTTACTCGTGGACGTTTGCGCGCGCCCTGTTTTTCGGGATGTTTCTGGTTACCCGCGCGTGGCACTTTGTATTGTTGATAGGACTGGCGCAGATTATTGGCTCCATCTCGGGTCCCGCTTACACCGCCCTGATGAAAGACATTTACCCGGACGAGGAACGCGGCAGAGCGATGGGGTTGGTACGGGTGGGTTCTTACAGCGCGGTGTTGATTGTGTCCCTGTTTGTGGGGCACCTTCTGGACTCGGGCATACCCTTCAAGTGGGTTTTCTCGATTGCAGCGGCGGTAGGAATCATAGGTGCCTGGTGTTTCAGTCGCGTTCCGGTGATGGAATCTTCTGCGCCGGCAGCACAGCAAGAGCGCCTATCTGCTCTTGGCTTCTGGCTGCAAACGGTGGCTATTCTAAAACACAATCAGGGCTTCCGCTGGTTTGCCGCCTCCGTGATGACTTATGGCTTTGGTAATCTGGTGGCTTTCACTATCTATCCGTTGTATCAGGTGGACCGACTGCACGTGACCAATATTCAGGTTGCTACGCTTACCAACGCGTCCTCGATATCCTCCATTATCGCCTTCGCCTACTGGGGGCATTTTATGGACCGAAACGGTGCGCTTTGGACCGCGCTGGTGAACATCCTTTTACAGTGCCTCATACCCATCGTGTACTTCTTCTCAGGTGCATGGTGGCATCTCATCCCTGCAGCGGTCGTTCAGGGTATTGCGGGAGCGGGTATCGAACTGGCTTATCTCAACGTTATCTTAACCCTTTCCGAAGAGGGCAAAGAGGCGCAATATCAGGCACTGCATAGTATGTTGCTTGGAATACGCGGCACCATCGCCCCGTTTGTCGCAGTACCCGTCCTGCGGATGCTCGGTTTCCACGCCAGCTTTCTGGTATGCCTGTCGCTGATGTTGCTGGGGGCGTACATGCAGGCGGTGTCGTTGCGTGCTTACCGCAGGCGCGGAGTCTAAGCCGCCTTCCGGTAAGCCTCATACTCCTCGGATGCTGTGCCGACAGGCAGTTCCATGTCGTCCGGCATCTCCCACGACTCCGAGTCATACGGCTCCGGCTGCGCAATCATGACCAGAATCGTGTAGAACGCGGTTGCCGCAATGAGATATGCAAAGAACGCCCACATCCGTGTGCGACCTCCTGTCGTAAACTTCCTTTAACTATTTTCGGATGGCGCGGGTGTTTCTGCAGAGACGCATACCAAAACTGGAAGATGTGCCGGTTCAATGATGAACTTCATGACTTGAAAAACTTTAGATGATTGAAATACCCCTATGGATTAGGATATAATAAGGTACGAACCTCGCGAACGGAGGAAGGCGATGGAGTATCCATTCTGGGAAGTTCCTCTTCTGGGTGGCGGAATGCTTATCGGCATTATTGCCATCCTCCACGTGTTTGTCTCTCACTTTGCCATCGGCGCGGGACTGTTCCTCGTGTTGACGGAACGCAAGGCACGCCGCGAAAATGACACCGCCCTGCTGGAATACCTGAAACGCCACAGCACCTTCTTCATTCTGGTGGTGTTGGTGTTCGGGGCAGTCAGCGGAGTCGGTATCTGGTGGGCTATCGGGTTGGTACACCCCACGGCGACCTCTGCGCTCATCCACATCTTCGTCTGGGCGTGGGCGATTGAGTGGGTGTTTTTCGTGGTGGAGCTGCTTGCGGCGTTCATCTACTACTACGGTTGGGACCGGCTGGATGCTCGCACACATATTGCCGTAGGATGGATTTACTTCGCAGGCGCATGGTTGAGCCTCTTTATGATTAACGGCATCCTGACCTTTATGTTGACCACAGGTAGATGGACGGAGACGCACTCCATCGTGGATGCCTTCTTTAACCCCACCATGCTTCCCTCGCTGGTGGTACGTACCGCGGTCACCATTGCGCTGGCGGGTCTGTACGCGCTGATTACTGCCTCCGCAGTCGCAGACGAAGCGTTGCGTGAGCGCGTAGTGAAATATGCCTCCAAGTGGGTGCTGGTAGGAATGACGATTATTCCCATTGGTGGCATCTGGTATATCTCCCGCATTCCCGACCAGGCGCGTGAGATTTCGATGGGTGGCGCGCCAGTGGTGACGCTGTTCGCGGCAGCAAGCGTTATCTTCTCGGCGTTCGTGTTCCTCGCCACTTTAGTTGGACCGTTCCTGTTCCCAAAGAGGTTCCACGTGACCTTTGCCTTTGTCATCGTGGCGTTGGGATTGGTCACGACGGGCGTCACCGAGTGGGTTCGGGAAGCTGTCCGAAAGCCCTACATTCTTTACAACTACATGTACTCCAACGCGATTCGCACCGATGAAGTGCAGAATCTCTGGGAGACAGGCGTACTCGGCAAGGCGAGATGGGCGTTGCTGACGGACGAGGAAAAGAGAGACCCTCTCAAGATGGGCGAAAAGGTGTTTCGCTTCCACTGTCAATCGTGCCATACCGTCAACGGCTTTAACGGCATCAAGTTCGCCGTCAAGGGCTGGCAAAAGGACTTTCTGGACGTGCAGATACAGAACCTGAACCAGCTGAAGGGCTATATGCCCCCGTTCCTGGGTACCGATGAAGAACGTCATGCGCTGGTAGAGTGGCTCTACAGCTTGAACAACCCGCCGCAGCAAACTGCGGCGCGGCGTTAGAGGAGGTAACGATCGATGCCCGTTGTCGTTCCACCGCCTGATCCCGCGGGGCTTCCTGCTCCCGCATGGTTGCTACAGGTGCTGCTGGTGTTCACGTTCATCCTGCATGTGCTTGCGATGAACCTGCTGGTCGGCGGCACCACAATCATGGCAATCAGTCTGCGCAAGGGCAGAAACAGCGCGTTTCACGCCGAGCTGGCGAAGCGTCTGTCGAAAGCGTTGCCCGTCACGATGTCGCTGACCATTACGCTGGGGGTGGCACCCTTGCTTTTCGTACAGGTGCTGTACGGTCAAGCCTTCTACACCGCATCGGTATTAATGGCTTGGCCGTGGCTTTCGGTCATCGCGCTGGTCTTGCTGGCGTACTACGGGTTATATCTGGTGCAGTTTCGTCCCGACTGGCTGGGCAGGATGGTGACGCCCATTGCCTGGGTGAGCGCGGTTCTTATTCTGCTGGTGGGGTTGCTGTACACCCATAACGCCACGCTGAATGTCGCCCCGAACAAGTGGGCATCCTTGTATGCGATGAGCGCAGCAGGCTTGCATCTGAACTGGTCGGAGCCTACCCTGATACCCCGCTACCTGCACTTCATGGTCGCCGCCTTCGCTGTGGCGGGGTTGGGTATCGCCCTGCTTGGCGTCCAGGCGAAGAAGGCGCAAGACGCATGGGGACAGGAAGCGGTTGCCTACGGCGCACGATGGTTTCTTGGTGCCACGTTGGTGCAGATTGTCGTAGGGCTGTGGTTCCTGTTCAGCCTGCCCAGCAACCTGATGCAGAACTTCATCGGAGGCAACATCGTCCACACCGCCATCCTGTGGGGTGGGGTGGTTCTGGCGGTGATTGCCCTCCTGCTGGTAAACCGCTACTTGCTGGGCGCAGTCGCGCTGACCGTGCTGGCTATTACGCTGATGGCAATCACCCGCCACAGCTTGCGCGGGATGTACCTGCAACCCTATCTGGATGTCCGCACGCTTGCGGTCAATCCGCAGTGGGGCATGTTCGTCATCTTTGCGGTGCTGCTGGTAGCAGGGCTGGCGGTGGTGGGATGGATGGTGTGGCAGTTCTACAAGTCAGGACAGCCGCAGAAGGCCGCTGTCGAGTGACGAGGGAGGGAACATGAGCGCGGGGCGCAGGCGTGCGCCCCGCTTTTTGCTTGGGCGGTTGCGCAGTGGCGAGAGGTGCTGGTATCATTAACATAGCGAGGACGAGACAGAGGCAAACCATGAGCGAGTTCTGCAGTGTCGAAGAGGCGATAGAGCGTCTCAAGCGCGGTGAGATGATTATCGTGGTCGACGACGAAGACCGCGAGAATGAGGGAGATTTCGTGATTGCTGCGGAGAAGGTAACGCCCGAAGCCATTAACTTCATGGCGAAGTACGGTCGGGGGCTGATATGTCTGGCTGCCACAGCACAACGACTGGACGAACTGCGCATCGGTCCTATCACCAGCAAGTATACTGCCCGACATGGCACCGCGATGATGGAGCCGATCGACGCCCGCATCGGCACGACCACAGGCATATCGGCATACGATAGGGCACAGACCATTCGGCTGTTTGTCGACCCGCGCGCCCGTCCGGACGATTTCGAAAAGCCGGGGCATGTTTTTCCCCTGCGGGCGGTGGAGGGCGGTGTGCTGAGGCGAGCCGGACACACGGAGGCGGCAGTAGACCTGGCGAGGCTGGCAGGACTGTACCCCGCAGGCGTCATCTGCGAGATTATGAATGACGACGGCACCATGGCGCGCTTGCCGCAGCTGCTGGAGCTGGCGAAGAAGTTTGGGATGTGCCTCGTGACGATTGAAGACCTCATCCGCTACCGCCGACGATACGAGAAGCTGGTGAACAAAGTAGCGGTTGCCAAACTGCCCACTCGCTATGGGGAGTTCACCATCCACGCTTACGAGTGCACCGTCGACCCCAACCCGTACGTCGCCCTGGTGATGGGCGATGTGGCGGATGGAAAACCTGTTCTCGTGCGGGTACACTCGAGCTGCCTGACAGGAGACCTGCTGGAGTCGCTGCGTTGCGACTGCGGAAGCCAGCTGGAAATCGCCCTGCAGAAGATAGCGGAAGAGGGTCGCGGAGTCTTGTTGTATATCCAGCAAGAGGGACGTGGTATCGGTTTGTTGAATAAATTGCGAGCGTATGCCCTGCAGGACGAGGGACTGGACACGGTAGATGCCAACATCGAGCTGGGCTTCCATGCCGACGAAAGGGACTACGGCATCGGCGCGCAGATTCTGGCAGACCTCGGTCTGCGGCAAATCCGGCTTATGACCAACAACCCCACCAAGCGCATCGGGCTGGAGGCATACGGGCTCAAAATTGTGGAAATTGTGCCAATCGTGGGCGCGGTTACTCCTTACAACAAACACTACCTGCGCACGAAGCGGGAGAAGATGGGACACACCCTTCCCGAAGATGTAGAACAAATGGCTGAGCAAAATCCGGAGGGTACAGTTTGCCATGCCCAAAATGTATGAAGGACAGCTGGTAGCCACAGGCTACCGTTTTGCCATTGTGGTGAGCCGCTTCAACGAGTTCATCACGTCCAAACTGCTGGGAGGCGCGCTGGACGTGCTGGCACGCCACGGCGTGGATGTCGAACGCGACGTGGAGATAGCGTGGGTGCCTGGCTCATGGGAAATACCGCTGGTGGCTGCGCGTTTTGCGCGAACGAAGCGGTACGATGCCGTCATCTGTCTGGGCTGCGTCATCCGCGGGGATACACCGCACTTCGAGTACATCGCCGCCGAGGCGGCAAAGGGCATTGCGCAGAGCATGTTGGAGTCCGGCGTGCCCATTACTTTTGGCATATTGACCACAGACAATATCGAGCAAGCCATAGAGCGGGCAGGCACAAAGGCTGGCAATAAGGGCGGCGACGCGGCAATCAGCGCGATAGAGATGGTCAGCCTGATGCGCCAGCTGCCGGAAGCGGAACGGTGATGTGTGATGTCCAGACCTTGGAACACGGTAATCGCGTTTGTACTGGGATTTGCCGCCTGTGCATTGATTGTGCGGTGGATGGGGTATCAACCTCCGTCTTCCTCGAAGCAGCTGGTTCTGGCAACGCTGGATGCCCCTGTGCGGCAAATGGGTAGTGTGCCCGGCGCAGACGCTATCGCCGAAGCCTGCGCACGCATCGAGCCAGCCGTGGTGAACATCGATACGTTTATGCGCCCTCGCCGTTCGCTGCGGCTGGAGGATTTCTTCGGTCCCGAGGAGGCAATGCGGGGGTCCGGCTCGGGCGTGATTATCAGTTCCGATGGCTACATCATCACCAACCACCATGTGGTGCGCGGCGCGGATGAGATTGTGGTGTCGCTAGCCGATGGCAGACGGTATCTGGGCAAACCGGTTGGTGCAGACGAACAATCGGACATCGCTGTGATTAAGGTCAACGCGCGAGGGCTACCCACCGCCGAACTGGGCGATTCGGACAAACTGCGCGTGGGGGAGTGGGCAATTGCTGTAGGCAATCCGCTCGGTCTGGGCAGCACGGTAACTGTCGGTGTTATCAGCGCGCTCAATCGGCGCAAGCTGCTTGTGGATAACGGGCGATATCTGGAGATAGCCATCCAGACCGATGCCGCCATCAACCAGGGCAACTCCGGCGGCGCTCTTGCGAATATCTACGGTCAATTGATAGGGATTAACACCGCCATCGCAGCCCCCCCGGGCGGTGGTTCCATCGGCATCGGTTTCGCCATCCCCGTGAATCACGTGAAGAAAGTGGTGCGCGACATCCTCGTGCAAGGCGGAACGGTCAAGAGGGCGAGACCGTGGCTGGGCTTCTATTTCGACGCCGTACGCCCCTCGTTGATGAAGCGCGTGGGGCTGCCCGACCTGAACGGTGTCGTGGTGGATCAGGTGGTACTCGGCAGTCCCGCGGATAGAGCGGGGCTCCGGGCTGACGATGTGATACGGGCCTTTGGCGGTCGACCTGTCCGCTCCACCCAAGACCTGTTGGAGGAGATTATGAAGCGTCAGCCGGGCGACCGTGTGCACATCAAGGTCTGGAGAGGTGGGAAGCAAATCACCCTCTCAGTAACTATCGGAACATCCCCGGACGTCATTCAATAGCCTGAGGTGAGTACGTTGACCGATGAGATAGAGCGAACCGAAGCCCTGTTAATAATGGCAAGGCGGTTTCAGCTTCAGGAGCTGGAATGGCAAGAGGAGGGCTTGCGCGTTTTCATCCGCCGAGAGGCAACGCCGGTAGAAACGGTCGTTACCCTTCCGGCACCCCGCGCGTTGCAGGACAGGAGAAGCGATGCTCCTGCACGGGCTACGCTTGTTGAACTTCGTGCCCCGATGACCGGAGTATTCTACAGCGCACCATCGCCCGATGCACCCCCGTATGTGGAGGTTGGCGACTTCGTCGAAGAGGGGCAAACTGTCTGCCTGATTGAAGCCATGAAGGTATTTAACGAAGTGCCCGCCGAGCGTTCCGGTAAGGTGGTGGAGATATGTGCCACCAGCGGGCAGCTGGTAGAACAGGGAGCGGTGCTCTTTCGTCTGGAACCAGAGGAGGTAACTACGTGAGCAAGGAGGTCATCCATCTGGGCATCCTCGGGCTGGGGGTGGTCGGATCGGGAACGGTCGAGGTGCTTCGGCGCAACCGCGATAGCATCGAGCGCAAGATTGGAGCGCGCCTGGAAATCCGCCGTATTGCCGTGCGGGACGTGAACAAACCCCGCCGCGTACCCGTAGACCGCTCATTGCTCACCAACGACGCCTATGAGGTCATCGATGACCCGCAGGTAGACATCGTGGTGGAGCTGATTGGCGGCGTTCATCCCGCCAAGGAGTATGTGCTGCGCGCGCTGGAAAACGGCAAGCCAGTGGTCAGCGCGAATAAGGAACTGCTTGCCAAAGAGGGCGCGGACATCATGATGGCGGCAGGCAGATGCCATCTGGACTTTGCCTTCGAGGGAAGTGTTGGCGGCGGCATCCCGATTATTCAGCCCATGAAAAACGCGCTGGCGGGTAACCGCATCGAGCGGGTGATGGGCATCGTGAACGGCACTACCAACTACATCCTCACGAAGATGGCAGAGGAAGGCACAGACTTCGACCAGGCGCTCAAAGAAGCGCAGGCGCAGGGCTACGCGGAAGCCGACCCCAGCGCGGATGTGAACGGACATGACGCCCAGTACAAGATAGCCATTCTCGCCTCGATCGCCTTCACCGCCCGTGTGAAAGTGGACGACGTGTATTGCGAGGGGATCACCAGAATCACACGCACCGACATGGAGTGGGCGGACCGGCTTGGGTATGCGATTAAACTGGTAGCGATAGCGCAGGAGGTCTCGGCGAAGGCGGTTCAGGTGCGTGTGCATCCCGCCCTGTTACCCCTTTCACACCCGCTGGCAAGCGTGCGCGACGTGTACAATGCTATCCTCGTGCGCGGGGACGCCGTCGGCGACGTGATGTTCTACGGGCGCGGCGCGGGCAGTTTACCGACGGGCAGCGCGGTCGTGGGAGACATTATCGATGTATCGCGCAACCTGCTGTTCGGTAGTAGCGGGCGCGTGGGCTGTACGTGCTTCGACCAGCGTTACGTCATTCCCATCGAGCAGGTGGAAACGAGCTACTACGTGCGGATGCGCGTGCAGGACCGTCCCAACGTACTGGCGCAGGTGGCAGGGGTGTTTGGGATTCACAATATCAGTATCTCCTCGGTGGTGCAAAGGCAGATTAACCCGCAAGAGGCGGAGATTATCTGGATCACGCACCGCACGCAGGAGGGCGCGATACGCCATGCAACCGCCGAAATCCGACGTCTACCCGTCGTGATGGACGTGTGTAACACCATTCGCGTGGAAGAATGAAGCTCATCGACCGCATGTTGCTATCGGAACTGCTGGTGCCCTTTCTGGCGGGCACGCTGGCTGTGGTGCTGATGCTTATCGGTAACATGCTGTTTTTTTATGCCGAGGTGCTGTTCGCAAAGGGTGTGCCGGTGCTTGCCGTTGCCCAGATGATTATCTATCATACCCCCTTCCTGCTGGTGTTGACTCTGCCGGTGGCAACGGCACTGTCAGTGTCGTTGGCGGTGAATAGGCTGGCAAGGGACTCGGAGATTGTGGTGTTGCGCAACGCGGGCGCGAGCCTCTGGCGTATCTTCCTGCCCCTGCTGGTAGCGGGAATGGTGATTTCTATGGTGAACTTCTGGCTCGAGGAGTGGGTGGTGCCGCGGGCAGAACAACAGTTCCGCCGTGTGCGAGACCGCATCTTCCTGATGCAGACCGCGCCGATGTTCCGCTCGAACGTGGTTTTTAAAGTGGGCGATTACGCCTTCTATATCGGCATGGTGGAGAACGTGCAGGGCAACCGTGCCGAGTTGCGCGATGTGCAGGTGTGGGAGATGCCCGTATCGGGTTATGCGCGCACGATACTGGCGCCTCGCGCGGTGTATGACGACGGGATATGGCGTTTCTACAACGCGCATGTGCACATCTACGGCAGGGATGGGTTCGCTATAGATGCCCGCGCTGCCGGAGAGATTACGATTAATCTGAGGGTCGCGCTGGAGGAACTGCTCAGCCCACCGGCACCCGAGGAAACTAACGCCACAGAACTGCGTCGCCAGGCACAGGAGCTGGAAAAAGCTGGCATGCCAGCCACGCGGTTGTGGGTAGGATACTATTTCAAGTATTCCATCCCCTTCGCGTGTGCGGTGTTTGCGCTGTGCAGTGCGCCTCTCGCGCTCACCTTCGCCCGTGCGGGCAGCTTTATGGGAGTGTTGCTGGCGATTATTCTCGTATTTCTGTTCTGGAATACCCTCCTGCTGGCGCGGTTGCTGGGCAATCAGGGGTTCTTGCCACCGGCGGTTGCCGCCTGGGCGCCCAACGTGCTGTTCGCTGCTGGCGGACTGTTTATCCTGTGGCGATTGGAGTAAGCAATGAGCCGTTTGAAATCCAAAAAGCAAGAGTTGCCTGACGCGGCGCAGGCTGAAACCTTGACGACTCCATCCAGTGACAGCATCATCGCTCTGCATCTGCGCGAGGACTGGGGACAAACGCTGGCTGAAATGCAGGATGCCCGCGAGATAGGGCAGTGGGTGACGGAACAGCGCGATCTTCTGATGCATCACATCCAGCCGCAGCAGGACGGACTGTATACCTGCCGTTCTTTTACCGCCCTTGCGGACGCCGTGGTGCGTCGGTTGTTCCAGCTGGCTATTGAGCGCGCACACGTCGCATACCCTCCCGAGATTGCGGTCGCAGCCACGGGCGGATACGGGCGCATGGAACTGTCGCCGCACTCGGATATCGATATCACCTTTATCCCGGAGCGTGACGGCGACGCCACTACCGACCGCATCATCCGCGAAATGTTTCGCCTGCTGATGGACGTGATGATGGAGTACGGTCACCTGAAGGTGGGCTACGCCTATCGGCTCATTGAAGACTGTGCGACGCTAGACCACACTACCCAGACCACCCTCGTGGACGCGCGACTGGTCACAGGGAGCCGGCGCATCTTCGCCCGCTTTCTGGAGGAGTTCTGGGCAAACTTCAATCCCACCGATTTTCTCTTCCGCAAAATCGCCGAGCGGCGGCAACTACGCGCCCGTTATGGCACCACCCCCTATCTGGTAGAACCGAACATTAAGGAGGGAGCAGGCGGTCTGCGCGATATTCACCTCGTGCGGTGGCTGGCGGCGGGATGGGCAGGTCTGCCCACGGCGGGGGAGTGGGAACAGCTGGTAGCCCGTGAGTGGCTGACGCCGGAGGACGCTGAACGCCTGATGGAGGCGCACGAGTTTCTGCTGCGCGTGCGCAACCACCTGCACATTCTGGCAGGGGAACAGCGAGACGTTCTCACCCCCGCGAAGCAAGAGCAAATCGCCCCTCGTCTGGGATACGAGCCCGCCGAGCATGTGCCCGCAGTGGAACGGTTCATGCACGATTACTACCGTCACGCCGCAGACGCACACCGAATCTGCGAGGAGGTTATCCACCGAGTGGAGCAGGGGAGGCACGTGTTGGGCATTGGGCTGGACTGCGAGCGCAAAGAGGTGATACCGGCGCAAAATCTGCTGCAGCGCGAGGACCCCGTGTGGATGGTGTGGGCAGTGCGGCTGGCACTGGAGTACGACCTGAGCCTCAGCACCCCCCTGCAACGCTTGATGAGACAAACCGTTCAGCAGAAACCGTCCACGCAGGACCCCAAACACCTTGCAGAGACCTTTCTTTCCATCCTGCGTGCCCCTGGCGGGGTAGCCCGCGCCCTGCGCCAAATGGCAGACACGGGTGTACTGGGGTGGATTCTCCCGGAGTTTGAGGCGACCCGTACCTTAATCCCTTACGACCCGTCGCACAACTTCACCGTGGGCGAGCATACCCTGCGCGTGATCGAAAACATCGATGCACTGAATACTGTCACCGACCCCAACTACGCAGACTACCGGCGTATTTTTCAGGAGACGCCCCACCGCGAGATACTGTACCTCGCCGCGCTGCTGCACGACGCAGGCAAGGCAAACCCCCAGATGGACCACGCCGAAGCCGGGGCGCAGATGGCGCAAGAGGTGGGCAAAAGGCTGTACCTGAGCGAGGACGCCATTGCCGACCTGGTGTTTCTGGTGAGACACCACCTGTTGATGGCGGAAACCTCCCGACTGCGCGACCTCAACTTAGACGAAACGATACGTGATTTTGTGCATATTGTGGATAGCGTAGAGCGACTGAACATGTTGTATATCCTGACCTATGCCGACACCCATGCCGTCGGCAGCGGGCAGTGGACGGAGGTAAAAGCCGCCTTCCTGCGGGAACTGCACCGTAAAGCGGAGCGGTTCCTGATGGCATCAGAGGCAGTGGAGCACGCGCCGCCCGACATCGGCAGATTCCGCCGTCGGCTGGCGAAGGAACTGAGTCTCGAGAACCTGCCCGAAGACCTGGTTACCCGTCACCTGAACCAGATGCCCGCAACCTATTTACTCAACACGCCGCAGGAGCAGATTGGCTTGCACATCCGCATGGTGCAGGAGGCGATTAAAGGCACGCCCCAGCTGGCGTTCCAGACTCCTCCCGATGCCTCGGTCACCGAGCTGACCGTGTGCGCCATCGATGACCCGGAGCCGGGCTTGCTGGCGAAGATTGCGGGGGTGCTGTACGCGGGACAGGTGGCGGTACACGCGGCGAACGTGTTCACCCGCTCCGGAGAAATCAAGATTGCCTTGGATACGTTGTGGGTGGACTATCGCGGACGTCCCATACCGCCCGCCAAGCGAGCGGAGATCGAAGATCACATGGTCGCGGTGCTGACGGGCGAGATGTCGGTAGCGGAACTGCTTCAACGTCGGCGGCGCCCCGAACAGACCCGTCCGGAGCTGGTCAGCCTGGTGGTGCATCACGACCTGTCCGAGCAGTTCACGGTGATCGAGGTGCGCACCACCGAGCATATCGGGATGCTGTACTGGGTCTGCCGTGCGCTGTCGCAGCTGGGCTGGAACATCCACAGTGCGAAGCTCAGCACGTGGGCGGGCAAGGCGGTGGGCGTTTTCTACATCACCGATGCCGAGGGACGCAAAATCCACGCTGACGCCCAGCGACTGAAGGATACCCTGGCGGAAGGGGCAGAGGCGTTGTAGTAACGGGTGATATAATAGGAGTTGCAGGGAGGTGGCGCAAAGGTGGGAGAACGTGAAGAAGGCAGCACTCATCAGACGCCGTCGAGTAGGGATGTCTTTGCCACTTTGAAGGAGGCATCCATCCAACACGGCAGCCGCGAGGCTTTACTCTTCTGCTTTGGACGACTTGCCAGTTGCGCCGACGAGTTGAAACGACTGGAAGACCAGATTGAACAGATGGACACCGCCGCCGTGGAGAAAGCAGGCTCGTCTTTAACCTTTGCAGACAACCGACCACAATGAGCCGCTACCTCATAGACACCAACCATGTCAGTGGTCTGTGGAGAGGGGAGGAACGCCTCGCCGAAAGGATTAGGTCGTTCGATGGCGTGGTTTATCTGTGCACTCCAGTGGTTGGAGAGCTATGGCACATGGTGTATTCCAGTCAACGACAGGCAGAAAACATCGTCGAATTGGAGATACTGCTGAGCCTTTTCCCTGTGTTGGCTTATGATGACCTTGCCGCACGTGAATATGGACGTATCCGCTCTTTGACGAAGCAACAGGGCTTCACACTACCGCCTGTTGACGCGATGATCGCTGCAACTGCACTGGTGCATGGTCTAACTGTGTTGACCTCGGATAGCGATTTCCTGCGGATTCCCGATTTGCAAGTGGAGAACTGGCTGATGTGAGCGCTGCTTAGGGAGATGATGGTAGACAAGCGAACCGCTGGGATGAATCTGAGATGCTTCGCTTGCGCTCAGCAGGACAATGGAGTGGCAAAGTCGTATCACAGAAATGTCATTCACAGGAGTGCCAGGATGGGTAAAGAACAGTCTCCGAACGCGGGCGCAGACGAAGACGCACGCCTGATCGAGGTGGACCTCCCGTTACAGAAAGTCTCCCAGGAGTCGGTGCGCGAGAAGAACATCCGCCACGGGCACATCAGCACGCTACACATCTACTGGGCGCGTCGCCCGCTGGCGGCGTCAAGGGCGTCTATCCTGGCTGCCCTGTTGCCCGACAACCCCGCCACACGCCACGAACACCTGAAACTGATCGAGCAGCTTGCCCCGTGGGAGGCGGTAGCGAACGGCGGTTCGCCCGCGCCCCTGCAATGGGCGCGCGCCCTGATTCGCGAGGCGTTCGGCGGGCGCGCCCCGCGCGTGCTGGACCCCTTCGCAGGCGGCGGCAGCATCCCCCTGGAGGCGATGCGACTGGGCTGCGAGACCTACGCGCTGGACTACAACCCCGTCGCCGTGCTTCTGAACCGCTGCGTGCTGGAGTACCCCGCGCGCTTCGGCGCGCCCCACTCGGTGCCCAGCGTGCCCCTGCCGCCGCGCGACGATTCGACCCCCAGCCCCCTTCTCGAAGACGCGCCGACGCGCTCGCCCCTGCTGCTGGCGGTGCAGGCGTGGGGCGACTGGGTGCTGCGACAGGCGCAGAAGGGAGGGGCGCACGGCGGTGCGCCCCTACAGGATTTCTACCTGCCCGACCCTGACGGCTCCATCCCCGTCGGCTACATCTGGGCGCGCACCGTGCCCTGCCAGAACCCCACCTGCGGCGCGGAAATCCCCCTGATGCGCCAAACTTGGCTGGCGAAAAAA
>Ga0209162_1000979_pt1 | contig 29659 bp, 26 predicted proteins | sample YNPNPMetaG_FD_187121 | JGI IMG/M metagenome (GOLD analysis project Ga0209162, IMG submission 187121) | Anoxygenic and chlorotrophic microbial mat microbial communities from Yellowstone National Park, USA - YNP NP MetaG (SPAdes) (version 2) ...
GCCAAAGCAGGATACCTTGTGCTTCCAACCGCCGATACTGCGAAGGTGCCAACCTATCGTCTGGTAATTGACGTGGTATCCTTTGCTGTTGCTCAGAAGGAACCCCCCGTAGAAAAAACCCTCGAAGAAACACTAGCTAGCCTGGAAAAGCAGAGCATTACCGTAAGGGAAAAAAAGGAAGAAATTCCTCCCCAGGCTGGGCTAAAGGAAATTCCCTTTGAGGAAATCTTTTTAGTCGAGGCAGATAAAGCTTACAACCGAGAAGACTACAATCGTGCGATAAGCCTTTATCGTCGATATATTGACAGGGCAAAGGGAGAGCACATAAACGAAGCTTTCTATGGACTTGCTATTAGCCTTTATAAACTAAACGAAAAGAATCTATCTCAAGCAGGCACCGAGGTGGGCGAAGCGCTTCAACAAGCGTTAGACAAATCACCAGACAATCCCAGAGCTCCTCTAGTTCGATGTCTTCTCGCAAATGTCTTTTTTAAGACGGGAATGACAAAAAGAGCCCAGCAAATTATTGAGGAACTCTTAAAAGGCTCTGTCCCAAATGACGTGGCCTTCTGCGCATGGAAAACTCTTGGAGAAATCTATCTTCAAAAAGCTAACTACATTGAAGCTGTTAAAGCTTCCTTTGAAGCTATGAAAATAGCCTCATCACCTAAGTCTATAGCAGAAATATCGTTCTTGATCGGCAAGACACTTTCTAAGGGGGGAGCCTACAAACCGGCTCTTGCCCAACTAAAGAGAGCCATCGAGTTTTACCCAGCGTTATATATCGATAATCCAGAATTTCTCAAAATTTTCGGAGAAACCCTTTTCGGCATGAGAGATTATCAGGGAGCGTTAAGAGCCTTTATATGGTATCTGAACTTATCACCTCAAGCACCATCCGATGACATGCTCTGGGCTTACATTGCCGAAACTCTTCTACAAAATCGCAAAGAAGCTCTTGCCGAGCGACTTCAAAACAGCATTATCGCTAATATGCCTGATACCGAGGGGGGATATATAACGCTCCTCAGGAGAGCTCAACTCTTAGAGGAAAAGGGCAAGCAAGAGCAGGCTCTTGCTATTTACGAGGATCTATCTACAAAATCCCTTCCCGACGCGCTCTCTCTTATACTCTATTTCAGATGGGCATCGCTTCTTAAAAACCAAAAGAAATTTGACGAAGCCATTGCTAAAATTGAAGAAGCCACGGAGAAACTATCTTCACGCAAAGAAACAGCTTCCATGACAGACGATCTCATAGAACTAAAAAGAGACGTTCTAAGGGAATGGCTACTGGATGAATATCGCAACGGACACTATCAAAAGACCATCGAGGTGTATAACAAATACAGAGGGGATTTTCTGGAAGACCAAACCGTAACGGAAGCTATTGCCATCAGTTTATACCAGGAAAAGGACTGCTCAAAGGCACTGGAGTTATTAGATAAACTTCTTGTTACAGGTCCCAAACCACCAAGAGACTGGCTATTGGCGGCTGCATATTGTGCCTACGTTCTCGGTGAACTGGACAAAGCCGAAGGTATTTTCAAACAAATACCCAACCTGGATAAAGAGCACGCCCTAATATTGGGAAAGATTCTTATGTTACGAAAAAAATTTGCCGAAGCTACACCAATCTTTCAGAACCTTATCGCTTTGTATGGCTATGAGAAGGACCTATTTCTGCCGGCTATAGAATGCTTAACAGAGCTTAAGGCGTGGAACAATGCTTTGAAACTCATATCTGACGTTACCACTCATGTTAAGGAACTCACTCCCGAAGAAAAATTTAAATTACTCAAATTCCAAATTTACTGCCTCGAGAACATGAAACGAACGCAGGAACTTATTGAAAAGGTTACAGAAGCAATTGATGTGGCACCGTCTCAAAATGAAAAATGCCAGCTTATCTACAAGCTTTACAACCTCTATGTGTCAAGACAACAATTTGACTTGTCCGAATCTGCTCTGAAGCAGTTATCCCAATGCGAAGATCCTTTCTGGAAAAAAGTTGGAGAAGATGGGCTACGATACATAGAGTTTGCCAAAAAGATTGAGGGAAAAAGCAAGGCATCAGGGACTGAGCAGAAGCCATGAAGATAGGAATTGTAAAGAGTCAGCACATACCCGTTAACAATTTACAGTCTGGAGAAGATGAAGTTTATGTATTCGCATCGCTTGCAGAATTGATCGACTCAATACCCAATCATAACTTTCAAGTCCTTTTTGTCCCCATGCAAGCTTCTCCCCAAGAAACGGGCATAGCTATAGACAGGATCAAGACGATTATCCCTCGAGCGTATTTAATAGTTCTCACCAATCGCCCGAGCATAGACGATGCCATGTTTCTTGTAAAGCACGGGGCTGATGACGTATGGGTAATACCAACAGAGAAAGAGCGATTCATAAAGACCATTGAATGGCTTAAGGAATCTCTCTTCCCTGCAAATCTTTCAGACACGGACGAATGCCCTATCGTATCGGCAAGTCCCAAGATGAAAGAACTGATCCAGCTTGCTCGAAGAGTGGCTACCAGCGAGGCATCGGTTTTCATTCAGGGAGAAAGTGGCACAGGTAAGGAACTCTTCGCCCGTTACATCCATAGAAACAGTCCAAGAAGGCATGGACCGTTTGTTGCGGTCAATTGCGCTGCAATTCCTGACACTCTCCTTGAAAGTGAGCTTTTCGGTTACGAAAGGGGAGCATTTACGGGGGCAACCCGGCAGAAACCAGGCAAATTTGAGCTAGCTCAGGGAGGAACAATTCTACTTGACGAAGTAACAGAAATCCCGCTTCACCTGCAGGCAAAGCTTCTTAGAGTACTTCAAGAACGAGAAGTGGAGAGACTGGGTGGAACTCGCCCTGTACCGTTAAACGTGCGAGTTATAGCAACGACAAATGTCGTAGTGGAGGAAAAGATAAAAGACGGCTCGTTTAGAAAGGATCTTTACTATCGCTTGAACGTCATGCCTCTTAAAATACCTCCTCTCAGAGAACGTTCTGAAGACATTATTCCCATAGCAGAACACGTTCTGGTTAAAATCGCTAGCCTAGAGAATTCCATGCCCAAAAAGCTTTCCACCGCTGCAAAGGAAAAGCTGAAAAAATACTCCTGGCCTGGCAATGTTAGGGAATTAGAAAATGTGATCCAGCGTGCCCATATACTTTCACCTTCACAAGAAATACTTCCCCAGCACATCGCATTTGACGAAACCATGCAAGAACCATCGGAGAATATAGATAGTTTTCAGTCAATAATGTCCATACGAGAAATGGAACGAAAACTCATATCTCAGGCTCTTAAAGCTACTAACGGCAACCGTACAAAAGCTGCAGAAATTCTCGGCATAACGGTGCGTACTCTCCGAAATAAGCTCAAAGAATACGGTAAATCCTTAGACATAGATGGCGAACAATAATTTTGAAAACCATTTTCTAATTTTGTTGTGCTCAACTTTCGGCGAAACCGATCGAACCGCCAGACCTAAGGGCACATAGCCATGCGCTCCTACCAGCAATTTCCGAACATCCTTGTGCCTGGTTGACACATTCGCAAATTAACACTAAATTTTGGATTAGCCCTGGAAACAGACAAAAAGGCGATACTAAGAAGAAAAGATGGAGAAAGGGGGTGAGGGGTGTGTCTGAGCTTAGTCCAAGAGATCAGGAAGTGCTTAAAGCCGTGATCATTGATTACATCCATACGGGGGAACCCGTGGGATCACGCACTGTGTCGCGGAAATATATGAAACATCTAGGTCCAGCAACTATTCGCAACATCATGTCCGATCTTGAAGAAATGGGTTATCTCTACCAACCGCACACTTCGGCTGGAAGAGTTCCCACAGAAAAGGGGCTCAGGCTTTACCTCGAATCCCTTATGGAATCAAGAAAACTTGAAAAAAAAGAACAGGATCTCATCAGACGAGCATACCAGGACACAACGGGAAGCACTGAAGACATACTAAAAAAAACTTCCCATCTTCTTTCGGAATTATGCGCTCAGGTGGGCGTTGTTCTATTCCCGAAGCTTGAAAACATCAGAGTAAAACGCATTGAATTTGTGCGACTTCATGAATGCTACATTTTAATGATCCTTATTGCAGAATCAGGCATAGTCCATCACAAACTTATCCAGATGGAAGAGGATCTATCCCAGGAAGAACTCGATAAATACAGCCGCTATATTAACGACATCCTTAAAGAGCTGACTCTTGGAGAAGTTAAGGCCAAAATTATTGAAGAAATGCAACATGACAAGATGGTCTTTGATCATATCTATACTCGAGTTATGAAACTACTCGGAGAACTACTATGCCAGGCGGGAGAACTTGAAACTAATGTTTACATTGAAGGGCGGGCAAATCTCCTTAACAATCCTGAGTTTTCAGACGTAGATAGATTGCGTCAGATTATAAAAACTTTTGAAGACAAAAGTCGTATAGTTAAACTTCTGGACATGGCTATTGGATCGAAAGAGGGAGTGCATGTAATTTTAGGACCAGAAAGCCAGTTTAAAGAATTTCGAGAAATTGGCGTTGTTTTTTCCCCTTACCGACGTGGTGACTTTGTATTAGGAGCAATAGGTGTCATTGGCCCCTTAAGAATGAACTACCCACGTATTGTGCCTATAGTGGAATTCACTGCGCAGGTAGTGAGCGAATACATGCAGAATCCTCTTGGAAAACCTAAAAACTCGGCGTGAATGAGGAGGTGTTGGTGAAATGATAAAATTTAGAAATGGTGACCATATTGAAACCAAATCAGAAGCAGAAGAACTCAAAGAAGGTCAAGCTTCTGTAACCAATGAAGGAGCCGCAGAAGAAACAAGCCAGGAATCAAGCGAAACCAAGGAATTATCCCGCGAAGAACTTCTCGAGTTCTTGAAGCAAAAAGAAGAAGAAATTGCTCGACTCAATGACCGTATGCTCAGAATGATGGCAGACGTTGATAATATGCGGAAAAGGCTTGAACGAGAGCGAGAAGACATCATTTGCTACGGTAATGAGCAGCTTCTTCGAGAACTTCTTCCCGTCATAGATAACCTTGAGCGAGCTTTGCAACATGCGGGAGGAGAAGCCGACATTAAAACTCTCAAGGAAGGTGTTGAATTAACGCTGAAAAACTTTCTGTCGGTATTGGAAAAGTTCGGCTGTAAACCTTTCGATTCTGTGGGTATGCCCTTTGACCCAAGATACCACGAAGCCGTAATGCAACGAGAATCGACTGAATATCCTGAAAACACTGTTATAGAAGAATTTCAGAAAGGTTATACCTTTAGAGATCGGCTCCTTCGTCCTGCAATGGTTGTAGTGGCTAAAGGAACTGCTCGCCATTGATATTAGCCATAGAACAAAAAGCAAGGGCGTGGGTTGAATCTGTGCCGTCCCTTGCTTTTTTAACGAATGCTTACTAACTTGAAGTGTTCTAATGTATTTCCCCAAAAAACTGCCAAAGTTATTGGTAAAGGAGGTAAACAACAACTCATGAGTAAAGTAATAGGCATAGACCTTGGCACAACAAATTCGGTTGTCGCCATAATGGAAGGTAAAGAACCAAAAGTACTTGTAAACTCAGAAGGTGGTCGAACTACACCGTCAATAGTGGCTTTTACGGACACGGGGGAGTTACTTGTGGGGCAGGTAGCTAAACGCCAAGCTATCACAAACCCCACTAACACTGTCTTCGCCGTCAAGAGACTTATGGGACGAAAATACGATTCTCCAGAAGTTCAGCGTGATTTAAAAGTCCTGCCATACAAAATCGTTCCTGCTCCAAACGGTGATGCTCATATTGAGCTTCGTGGGCGAGCTTACAGTCCACCCGAAATTTCAGCTTATATACTGATGAAGATGAAGCAAACGGCAGAAGATTATCTCGGCGAAAAGGTAACCGACGCTGTAATTACAGTCCCTGCATATTTTAACGACAGTCAACGTCAGGCAACCAAAGATGCCGGGCGAATAGCCGGGCTTAATGTGCTCAGAATCATAAACGAGCCAACCGCTGCATCACTTGCCTACGGGCTTGATAAGAAAAAGGACGAAAAGATAGCGGTATTCGATCTTGGAGGCGGCACGTATGACATTTCTATTCTTGAGATCGGTGACGGAGTTTTTGAAGTCAAGTCAACCAGCGGTGACACTCACCTGGGAGGAGAAGATTTTGATCAACGCATTATCGACTGGCTTGTCGATGAATTCAAAAAAGAAACCGGTATAGACCTCCGGAACGACCGTATGGCTCTACAGCGACTCAAAGACGCAGCCGAAAAAGCCAAAATAGAGCTATCAACCGTTTTAGAAACGGAAATTAACCTTCCATTCATAACGGCAGATGCCACAGGACCAAAACACCTGGTAAAAAAACTTACTCGAGCTAAATTCGAATCTCTCGTCGAAGATCTCATTAACCGCCTCATTCCTCCTATGGAACAAGCTCTAAAAGATGCAGGCCTTACTACAAAAGATATCGATGAAGTCATACTCGTAGGTGGAATGACTCGAGTGCCGAAGGTGCAGGAATTGGTCAGGAACTTTTTCGGGAAGGAGCCCCATAAAGGCGTAAATCCAGATGAAGTAGTGGCGATTGGTGCAGCGATTCAGGGAGCAGTACTAAAAGGCGAAGTAAAGGACGTCTTGCTTCTGGACGTAACCCCTCTTTCCTTGGGCATAGAAACTCTTGGCGGCGTAATGACGAAAATCATCGAACGCAACACAACAATCCCCACCAGGAAAAGTCAGATATTTTCCACAGCAGCCGATAATCAAACCGCTGTCACCATACATGTATTGCAAGGCGAACGTGAAATGGCGGCCGACAACAAGAGTCTTGCCCGCTTTGATCTGGTTGGCATTCCGCCAGCGCCTAGAGGGGTTCCGAAAATTGAAGTGACCTTTGACATTGACGCTAACGGTATTGTTCACGTGTCAGCCAAAGACTTAGCCACAGGCAAAGAACAGGCTATCAGGATCACGCCGTCAAGCGGGCTTTCCGAAGATGAAATCCAGCAACTGATAAAAGAGGCTGATCTTCATGCAGAAGAGGATCGCAAAAAACGTCAACTTGTCGAGGCGCGTAATAAGGCAGACAACATCATATACAGCGTAGAAAAGAGCCTGAGAGACCTTGGGGAAAAAGTAGATTCAGCAACGAGAGCCGAGATTGAATCTCAAATTGAAAAACTCAGAAAGCTAATGGAAGAAACTGATAAGGACGCTATAGAGAGAGAAACAAATGTTCTTATAAGCCTTTCTCATCGAGTTGCCGAAAAGGCATACCAGAAAGCCAGCGAATCAACAACACAATCTCAGGAAACAGGAACCGAAAAGGACAGCGGTAAATCTGGAAAATCTGATGAAGACGTAGTTGATGCTGAATTTGAAGAAAGAGCCAAATAGAGCAAAAAATGGCGACCAAATAAAAAGGGGGAAAAGATTTTCCCCCTTTTTGAATTTAGAAATACCAAAACCAAAATTACTTCTTCATGTGCTTCATGAAAATGCTTTCACACTTGGCAGCCATTGCTTCAGCCTTGCGAGCGGCCTGCTCAGCTCTCTGGGCAGCGGATTCGGCTGCCTGAGCGCTGGCCTGGCACTGCTGCTGAGCCTGCTGAGCCTGCTGCAGAGCCTGCTGAGTCTGATCCTGCAACGCTTTGATTTCCTTAGTGCTGGCGCAACCGCCTAAAAGCGATGCACAAAGAACCACAGCCCCAAGGATTCCAACAAGCTTCTTCATCTACAATCCTCCTCCTGAATGTTTGACTTAAACACGAAAAACCTACCAAATACCCAAACACTTCAATATGCTAATAAAGTATTCACGCTACGTCAAGAAGTTTTCAATAACTTAAAAGTATAGCTTTTTCCACCAAAGCAAGATTTTTTGTGGCATATAATTCAAAGCATCCTGGATCAAGAGGTAGCACGAAAGTAAATTCTTGATCGGTTTTCTTTTTATCAGATCCAAAAGCTTCCAGAATGTCTTCAGGTCGAAGCAATTTTGGAATCTTTACAGGAAGGTCATACCCGGAAAAAAGAGAAACCATCTTTGCGCTAATATCATCGGTAATTTTTCCCAATAAAACACTAAGCTGCGCTGCACAAACACAGCCTATGGCAACAGCGTCACCGTGAGGAATAGAATAATTGCTCACCTTCTCAATTGCATGTCCAAAGGTGTGTCCAAGATTTAACACACGTCTCAGCCCGCCTTCCATTTCGTCCGCCATAACAATGCGAGCTTTTATCTGAGCACATCGGCTAACTATTTCTTCCAAACAGCTTAATTTGCGTGACTTTATGGCCTGAGATTGTTCTTCTAAAAATTTTACTAAATCGGCATCACTAATCCATGCAGTTTTTATAACCTCGGCCATCCCCTGAGCTAAAATATGATCAGGCAAAGTGATCAAAAACTCAGGATCTATTGCAACCCACAAAGGCTGGTAAAAAGTTCCGATAAGGTTTTTCCCTTCAGGAAGGTCAACGCCCGTTTTCCCGCCAATACTACTATCCACCTGAGCCACAAGAGTTGTGGGAATCTGCACAAAAGGAATACCTCGCATGTACACAGAAGCAAGAAACCCCACTACATCTCCCGTAACTCCTCCGCCTACAGCTATTAGGAGAGATGACCTATCGGCTCCACGACGTAACAATTCCCGAGCAAGCGTTTCAATCGAGTGCAGATTTTTTAATTCCTCGAGAGCCTCCCATTCGATTACTTCATCATCCTCCCAGTAAAAATCACCAGCCCATTTCCTGACTACTTCGCGGTCGCAAATCCAAAATCTTCTTTTCCCGGAAGCAAGTTCTTCAAGAATGCCTTTCAGTTTTTTTCTAAGACCACACTCACACTGTATTCTATAACGATATTCACTCGGCCTCTTAAGGCTTACCTCTATCTCCACTGTAACATTCCTTCTGTTCGTGTTTTTCTTCTGGTATGTATGACTTATCGATTCTACCATCACAGTCACACGCGGAACAGGATGCACAATCACAACTCCCCTGCTTCATGCCCCGCACAAAAAATCTTACCACAACGATGATACAAACGATCACAACAAACCATACTGCTATCAATTGAATCATAGTGTTTCTCCTTTTTAAGAAAAACCGAGCACTCTGCCAAGCTGGTATATAGCCGTTGAGATTGCAAAAGCCACAAGAGTATTGAATACCAGGGCGAAGAGACTCCACTTGATGCTTCCCGTTTCTTTAGCAATTACCGCAAGAGTTGCCATGCAAGGGGCGTAGATCATTACAAAGATCATGAAACTCCATGCCAGAAGGGGCGTCCATTGTGGATCGTTTTTTAGCCTTTCACTAAGGCTTTTGGTTGCGGTTTCTTTGTCTTCACTCTCAGCTCCCAGAGCATAAGCCGTTCCAAGAGTTGATAGAATCACCTCTTTGGCGGCAAAGCCTCCAAAAAGAGCTACATTAACTTTCCAGTCGAATCCACAGAGATGGCTCAATAAAGTAAGGCTCTTACCCACTCTTCCTGCAATGGAATACTCAAGTTCCACCCTGGATTTGTCTTCCGATTTTACATTTTGTATCATCTCTTCAGGTGGCTTGGGGTAGCTCATCAATGCCCACAAAAGAACGGTTATGGCAACAATGATCGTGCCGGCTTTCTTTAGATATTGCCAGGTGCGTTCCCACGTATGGATGACCAAACCTTTTATGGTTGGAAGGCGATACACCGGCAGTTCAAGCAAAAATGGAGTAGGAGGTCCCTTTAAAATGGTTGATCTAAGTATCCACGCCACAACGAGAGCTATCAACCAGGAAAACAAAGTCAGAATGACCATAATCTGTGCTCGTTTTGCTTCGAAAAAGGTGGCAATGATCATAGCGTAAACAGGTAACTTAGCACCGCAGTTCATAAAAGGCGTCGTAAGAATAGTCGCAAGTCGCTCCTTCGAGCTACGGAGAGTTCTTGTAGCCATAACACCCGGCACAGCACATCCACCAGCAATTCCTCCTCCGATAATGAAAGCCATCACAGAATTGCCATGAAGACCAAAAATTCTAAAAACTCTATCAAGCATGTAGGCCACTCTAGCCAGATATCCAGTATCTTCAAGAACGGCTATACATAAAAACATCAAAACTATTAGCGGCACGAAACTGAAAACATTTCCCACACCACCTATTATGCCATCCACAATAAGGGATTGTAGTGGCCCTGCTGGGAGAACCCTGTTGGTAACACGGGCGATAAAATCAAAGAATCGCTTAACCAGTTCCACCGGAAATTCACTGTATGTAAAAGTCACGGTATAGACCAGATAAAGAATAAGGATCATAATGACCGGTCCCAAAAGGCGATTAGTAAGGATGCGGTCAAGTATATCGGTAAACTCCCGTCTTCCAGGCAAGAATTGTCTTTGGATTATGCCACCCTTAAGTAAGGCTGTAATGAAGCCATAGCGATAATCTGCAATAATTGCTTCGGGATAAGTTTCCAGAGTCTTTGCAATGTGATCGGCTAATTTTCCAGCCATGGATTTTAGATACTCGGAAAATTCTTTATCAGTTGCATCACCTTTCTCAATAATCTGACGATCTTCTTCGAGATATTTAAGAGCGATCCACCTGGAGGGATATTTATCAGTAAGGAACTTCTTTTCGTCAATAAGCTGTTCCATTTCGTGAAGGAAATGATCTACGTCAGGGCCATATGAGATGGTAAAGACGCTAGCAGCATTACGGGGATTTCTAGCCGTTTCGACGATTGTTCGTAGGAGTTCCGCCTTTCCTTTTCCGATCCTCGCTACCATAGGAACAACTGGAATGCCAAGGTGCTTTGAAAGTTTTTCTACATCTACAGATATCCCTCGCTGTTCAAGCATATCCATCATATTAAGTGCAAGGATTACCGGAACTCCGAGTTCCAAAAGCTGAACGGTCAGATAAAGATGTCGTTCAAGGCTTGTAGCATCAACTATATTCACTACAACGTGAGGCTTTTCATCCACAATAAAATCCCTGGCTACGAGTTCTTCGAGAGAATATGCTGTTAAGGAATAAGTGCCAGGAAGATCAACCACCTTCAATCTCAATCCGTCAAAGTTTAGAAACCCTTCTTTTCTTTCAACCGTAATACCGGGATAGTTACTTACGTGCTGGCGTCCACCGGTCAGTTCGTTGAAAAGGGTTGATTTCCCACAATTAGGATTACCGGCAAGAGCAACGACAAGCTCTTGATTCATGAATCATTCTCCTCTACTTCAACCTCAATATAATCTGCTTCATTATTTCTAAGAGTCAACCGAAAATCTCGAACCTTAATGGCAACAGGGTCTTTGAGAGGCGCTCTTCCCTGAATCTCTATAGGAGTTCCAGGTGTAAGTCCCATATCTCGGACCCGCCTTCCTAATTCCCCTGTTGCTTTTATTGAATGTATAATGCCTTTTTGTCCTTTGCTCATCTGCCTCATCAAGATAATTCGCTTTCCCATCAATTCCCTCCAGCCCACGGCTAAAAGTTAGGCAAGACTAACTATTGGTAGAAAAAAATTTCCGCTTACCCGCTTATTTCTTCCACCATGATTTTCTGGCTCACACCCTTGCCCAGGGATATCGTCACATCGTGAACCTTTACAATACATGGAGCGTTACAACCACCACAAAGAAGTTCCATCTCTACACCAGGATAAATTCCCATGTGAGCAAGCCTTGCGCAAACTCCTCTCCCACCAATAATCCTGCAAACCTTAAGTTTCTTCCCTGATTTAACCATAGCTAGAGGCTTCAAATTATCCTTACCTTTAGAAGACTGAACCATGTTCGCGCACGGAGGGCACCCATTCTTCCAGAATTTCCAGAATCCCATAAAATCTTTCATATCCTCCCACCCCATCTTTGATTGTCCAATAGTTAGGTAAGACAAACTTTTTATGGTGTCAAGATTTTTTATGACGACAAACGTAATTTATCGCTTCCACAACCGAAAAGCTTATCCCGGATATGATTATCATTACCGGGCCAGCGGGCAAATTGAGTTCATAGGCCACCCAGAGTCCCAACGCCATAAAAACAAAGGAAAAAATCGATGAAAGAACCATCATTACCTTTAAGGATCCGCTATAATGTTCTGCTAAATAGGAGGGGATAGAGAGCATCGCAAGCACAAGAATAAGCCCTACAAATCGCATAAGGAGAATAACGGCTATGGATGTAAGGACGAGGATGAAATAATAAATTGCTGTAGCGGGGATACCCACCACCTGAGCGTATTCAGGATCATAGGAAACCGTTACAATGTCCTGGTAAAAGAGTGAAATCCATACTATCAGCACACCATCAAGTATCAACATTATCAGAATGTCCGAAGGCAAAATGGTTAAAATACTGCCAAAAAGATAGCCCATAAGGTCTGATTGATAACCAGGAGTAAGGCTAACGAGAAGTGCTCCGAAGGCCATCCCGATAGACCAAATAGCACTTACGAGAGCGTCGGTATGGTGTGGCCTGCGAAAGGTTATAATGCCAAGGAAAAAAGCACATAAAGCTGAAAAACTCGTTACAACAGGGAGTATGGGAAATCTAAGAAACAAGGCAAGCCCCACACCTCCGTAGGCAGCATGAGCAATACCTCCTGCAAGGAAAACCATTCGATTTACCACCACCAGAGTCCCTATAATCCCGCAGGCAACGGCTGCAAGAAAAGAAGCCAGCAGAGCCTGCCTCATAAAGTCCAGTTGAAACCACCCCATCCATTCGGTCATGTCGCCACGTCACATTCCGAGTTTATCGATGTTCTTTCAAAACTCGGTGTGGAACACCATGAGCTATTAACTCCACAGGACAATGATAAATCTTGGTGACAACTTCTTCCGTAAGTTCCTGAGCTCCATGATAAAACACCGTACCATTTACACACGCTATGGATTTAACATAGGACGACAAAACACTCATATCGTGGCTTACCACGATAATAGTAAGTTTTTCGTTTAGTTGTCTCAGCAAAGCATAAAGTTCGGTCTGAAAGGCAGGATCAACACTTGCCGTGGGTTCATCCATAAAGAGAATTTCCGGATCGCCGACCAAAGCTCTAGCGATAAAAACCCTTTGCTTCTGACCTCCTGAAAGTTCGCCAATCCTACGGTTGCGATAAGAAGAAAGGTGCATCTGTTCCAATATTTCTTCGACCTTACGGCGATCATCTTCGGTAATCGAACGTCTAAGACCTCTCTTCTTAGCAAGCCGTCCTGTCATCACAACATCAAAGACACTGATTGGAAATTCTTTGTTGCGGTTTATATCTTGAGGCACATAGCCAACACGATGCTTTACTTTTCCAGGATCAACCCCAAAAACTCGAACAACACCTTTTTTAGGTCTCAAAAGTCCAACACAAAGCTTAATAAGGGTGGTCTTTCCTCCGCCGTTAGGTCCCAGCAAGGCAAGAAAATCCCTCTCCAGAACCTGAAAATTCACATCTTTAAGCACATCATGTCCATCGTAAGAAAAGCTTACATCTTCAAATTCCACAACAGCTTTGCCGTTGTTATTCAAAACTCTACCACCCCCTTATTTCTTAGTTGTCCAGGACGAAATTAACTTTGCCGCAACAGCCCTGATATTCTTATCCCAGTCGTAGGCAAGAGGATTCAAAGTGTCCGTTGTAATTCCAAGCTCTTTCGAAGTATTTTCTGCAGTAACCGAAGGAACATCTGATGAAACAAAAAGAACCTGGATGTTGTTTTTCTCTACCTCGGCTTTTAATTCCTTGAGATCCCGAGGACCAGGGGGCTTCCCTTCCTTTTCCACAACCAATTGCCTGAGACCGTAAGCTTCTGCAAAGTAATTCCATGCCGGATGGTAAACCAGAAAAGACTTACCCCTAAACGGAGCAAACATTGATGTAAGTTCTACGTCCAGAGCCACCAATTTTTCCATCCAGGTTTTAAAATTATCGCTGTAAAAAGTTCTGCCATCCGGATCTGCCTCCACCAACGCTCGATAAATAGTACGGGATTGAAGCATAACAAGGGGTGGAGAAAGCCACACATGTGGATCTACTCCAGCGTCATGGTGACCATTCCTATCGCCATGTTCATGAACGTCTCCTCGTCGCAGAGCAATACCCTCGGTTGTGCTAATCACAAGCATCTGTGGAAAACGTTTTTTAAACCTCTCAAGCCATACCTTTTCTATCTCTAGGTAACCTATGCTAAAATATATTTTTGCCTTTTGGAGATCGTTGATATCTTTTGGCCTGGGTTCATAAGTATGTGGATCAACTCCCTGCGGGACCAGGGCAACAACCTGGACACGTTTTCCTCCAATCTGCTCCACAAAAAATTTCTGAGGCATAATGCTCACAGCGACCACTAATGATGGAGTTTCCTGAACAGACTCGTTGGAACTGGTGTATCCCACACTCGAGATTCCAAGAAACGCTAGAAAGACAGATAAAAAAGCAACTCCGCAAAACCAGCGCATGTTTTTCTCCTCTCTTTTGGCTGAGTTTAGAGAAATGACCGAAGCTTAATATTACCCTGGGAACACCAAAAGGCAATAAGGATTTTCAATCAGGGACTTTTGAGCGACATATTTTCATAAGAAAAACGATTAAACAAAGAGAATTAGCATCAAAAGTAATGATATTTCGCAAAAGGTGTACTTCAGAGCCAATAAAACACCTTTTTAAGCCTCCAATAATCAAAATAAAACATTGATATCTGGTCAAATTAGTGATTGAGTTAAGTTTGCGATTTACGGGAAGTGGGATTGTGAGATTTAGTGGAACGCTAAGAAAGTAAACAAAGGAGGACAAGATGAAGAAGTGGTTCAGCGTAGTTGTAATGGTTGTTTTCTTGGTAGGCACAGCCGGTATTTCCTTCTCGGCTGATCAGCAGGCACCAGCTCAGCCTGCTCCACCGGCAGCTCAACAGCAGCAGGCACAACCTCAGCCTGCCCCAGCTCCAGCAGTTCAGCAGCCAGCACCCGCTCAGCCTGCTCCACCAGCAGCACCACCTGCAGCCGCACCAGCCGCACCTAAGGAAATGAAGAAAGAGGAAAAGGCTGCAGCTCCTGCAAAAGTAACAAAGAAAGCCAAAGCAGCAGAGGCCGCAGCACCCGTTAATATCAACACCGCAACTGAGAAAGACCTTCAAAAGCTTCCAGGTGTTGGTAAAGTTCTTTCCAAGAGAATTGTTGAATACCGCACCAAGAATGGACCTTTCAGCGCTCCCGAAGATCTTATGAAGGTAAAGGGTATCACAAAGAAGAAATTTGAAGCTCTTAAGAGCCGCATTACGGTTCAGTAAAATTTAAAAAAAACAGTTGCTTCCCCTTTAAGGGGGAGCAATAATTTATTTTGTGAGAGGTGGGATGGAGAGAATAATTTTTGGAAAGAGGAGAGGAGGATAGGGTATGAAAAAGTTCTTAGGTGCACTCATAGCAGCAAGCTTTATTATGACCGGTGGGGCATCTTTCGGTCAGCAGGAGCAGCAGGCTCCTCCAATGCCACCAGCAGGACAGCCTCCTGCTGTTCAGCAGACCGCTCCTGAGCAGTTGGCGCCTGTGCCAGCTCAGGCTCCGGCTAAGAAAGCCACAAAGAAGAAAGTAAAGAAAGCCAGAAAAGCAAAGAAAGTGAAAAAAGCAAAAGCAAAGAAGGCTAAAAAGGCTAAAAGAGCTAAAAAAGCAGCAGCACCAGCCGCTCCAGCCGCTAAGTAATCTTAAAAAAAATAAAGTCAGTTATCATCTCACCTCTCAGAAAACCTCCCTCTCTTGTAGTAAAGAGGAAGGTTTCTCATTTATGTCCTGTTCCAAGCATAAGCTGTTCTAATGTACCGCTGAATAGTTTCAATGTTCCTGAAAAATCTGTTTAACCTCAATTCTTCTGCCACATTCCAAACGTCATAAGGTATCCTGAAAAAGGTTACCTCTTCTTCGTCACTGTCGTACAGAACGCTATTTACCATGGGTACGCCATCTCTGTATGGTCCCCCTACAGCTCCTGCTTTTACCCAGTACTTACTAGAACCATCTAGTTCAAACCTTTCTTCTATTACTCCAGCAGAGGAAGAACTCTTGGCTCTTATGGGATACTTTTTCACCTGTCCATCCTTAGTCAATTCATAAAGCGCAGGCAGGTGGTCGTGCCCACTGATAATAACTCTAGCCGAAAAATCCTTCCACTTCGGGATGGACTCTTTAAGTTTTTCTTCCCCGAGATATGTAAAATTATCAATGGAAAGCGACTCCCCTTCCCCAGGCAAATCAAAGGGACTAAAGTGAACAATCACACTTGAGACTTTTTCCATGATTAGAGGAAGAGAAGAAAGATATTCCAAAAGGTGCGGGAAATCAGCCAGCGTCCCGGCGGTGTAGGCTGTGGCCTGCATTCGGTCTGTCTGCTCTTTTTTGTCCTGGAAAGCTCCTATCACCATCAAGTCATGGTTACCAGCAATTGATGGGATTCCCATATTCATTATGGTTTCAAGTGTTTTTCTGCCCCAGGGAAGCCATCCTACAATATCACCAAGGCAAATTACTTCATCAGTCTTAACGCTATCAACGTGCTTAAGGACAGCTTCCAAAGCCTTGTCATTTCCATGGATATCACCAAAACTGTATATACGCATTTTTAATTCTCCTCCGGAACAATACGTTGATTCGGAAAAACGCTTAGATTACCAACGCTCTAATAAAACAAACATCTTAGCTAAAGGCGAAGCTGGTAAGAGAAGTAGAGTTTTAGGCCTTTGGCTTTAAGGTATTCTCTTACTTGAGGAGATGTCTGGTAGGTAACCACTACATAAATCTTTTCACCTGGGAAAATGTGCTCCAAGCGAGACAGCATATTGAGAAAATGATCCACGTGCTTTTTAGTTAACTGAGTCTTGCACTCACCTATAATCCACACATCATTACCATTCCTTCGCCCCCTACCAAGAATGTTGATTTCTTCATACCGAGCTGGGGACACTTCCACGAAGTCTCTTTTCAGTTCGTCCACTTCTACGCCCATGTCTCTCCTGAGCAGTTCCGGCAACGAAACAAAAGCTCTATCTTCCAGAATATAACCCACCGTGTGTGTAAGTCCCCCAAGTGCTTCTCTGGTTTTTTTGTGCTCTCCAATAAGTTTTCTCAATTCCTCTTCTGTTCTCTTCTGAGCTTCTGCCAGCTTTTCTACAGTTTCTTCAAGTCTTGATAATCGCTCCTCTGCCTTAGCCTGAGCCTCCACTAGCTTTTCTACAGTTTCTTCAAGTCTTGACAACCGATGTTCCATTTTCGCTTGAGCTTCTGCCAGCTTTTCTACAGTTTCTTCAAGCCTTGATAAGCGCTCCTCTGCCTTAGCCTGAGCCTCCACTAGCTTTTCTACAATATCTTCAAGTCTTGACAACCGATGTTCCATTTTCGCTTGAGCTTCCGTAAGCTTTTCTACGGCTTCTTCAAGCCTTGATAATCGACTTTCCGCTTTCTTATGAGATTCGCTAAGTTCCCCTATCGCCTGCCATACTTTCTGGAAATTTTCCTCAGTCCTTTGAGCAAATTCCAGGAAATCCTTTCTGGTTACGGTTTCTTCTCTCTGTCGTTCTACTTCCTCCAGAAGGCCTATTAGGATTTCCTTAAGATCCGGATGTACGCTTTCTAGTTTTCTTATAAATGAAACACTTACAGGCATTTTTAGTTTTACTCCTGTAAAGACCAAACATTGAGATGTATAAAACTTCCCCTTTTGAAGTTTATCACATCAAAAAAACTTTTTCGAGGATTTTATACTCAAACAGCTTTCGCGATTTCTTTATAACGGGCTTTAGCAGTGGTCAATCTATCGATAAAGGTTAATCAAAGGATAAAAGGCGCCTTTCTCATCGGTTCCATAAAGCGTCCAAGATTTTCCATTAGACAGCGCCTTTATGGCACCATTATCAAAAGTCGTAAAACATGGAACCTTTCTATCCCTGCACCATCGAAGAAGTGCAGGACAGGGAACATTCCTGGTCTTCTTAGCCGAAATGACCACAACATCCGGAGCAATTTCATCAAAAAGCTGACTATTAAAAGCCCCACACCGTCCATGATGAGGAGCAACCAACAGAAGTAACTCATTAGCTCGTCTCACAACATTCGGTTTCACCCGCTGGAGAATATTTAAAGGAGCATCAGAGGGAATTACAATGACGGTCTCACCGTAGCTAATTTTAAAAACCGTGGATGATTCGTTAAGATCCCTACATGACACCACAGGATTAGCATCAAAAGGAGGATGTAGAATCCGAAAATTCACATCTCCCCAAAGATTACCTAAAGATTCTGCTTGCGGATACGAAACCACAATCAACCTCCTGGAAGTTGCAAACCTTGTTAGACTGAATCCTTTATCCTCTGGAGGACACAGAGGTTCCACAAATCGTTTTACGGGAAAGGAATTAAGTAAAAATTCAAGACCTTTTGCATGATCATAATGATAGTGAGAAAGAACTACGTCGTCTATATGTCTAAAACCAGAAGCGATAATAGCAGGAACAATTATGCGAGCCCCAACATCAAACGAACTCCTCGGAATACCGCCACCGTCTATAATCATGGTTCCACCATGCGGAAAAGCTATAAAAGTGCTACTTCCATCGCCAACATCAAGCATAACCGCTTCAAGTGCCTGACCCGCACCTCGTTCCGTAATAGCGATCAAGCTCTGGTAGAATATCGCAACTAGGGTAAGCACAATCATTGTCAGAAAAATAGCTAATCTCTTTCTCTTCAAAATCACAACAACGCTAGCCAGCACCACCCAGTACAATATGATCCACAGCTTTGCTATGACCGGCGATAACGTCCACGGGGTTCCCCAAAAAACGAGTCCATTCCAGTTCCCGAAAAACTTTATGAGCCAGATCATTCCTGTAATCAAAGGCTTATCGATGCCAACAAAAAGATCGCTTACAAGAGGATCAATCAAAAAACCTGCTAGAGTAGCAAGACTGACTGGAAGCACCACAAAGCTAACGTACGGAACCAACACAACATTTGCCATCAGCCCAGCCCAGCAAAACCTGAAAAAGAAGTAAATTACCAGAGGGCATAACACCATTTGCACACACAGGCTCATCCAAAAAACATCGAAAAAAGCCCTGCCTGCTCTGACCAATATAGTTACCGACCAATGCCGATCAGTTTTTGGCTCCGCAGCCCAGAGATAGCCATATTCACCAGGTGGTCTTAAAACCATAGCCACCCATGCGATACCAGCCACAGCCGCAAAAGAAAGTACGAAAGAAGGGGAATAAAGAAAAGAAAGGTTAGCCATAAGTATAATCGCGGCAGACAAAGAGAAAATCGTGAAAAAGTCTATTCTTCGAAACACAAGAATACCAAGGGTTAAAAAACACACAGCAAGTAAAGCTCTTTGAGTCGGAGCTGCAAAGCCAGTTATAACAGCATAACAGCCTACAGCAGGAAGTGCAATCAAAGCAGAGAGTATCGGCTCGGGTATGAACAAAAATAGCCTAGGAGCGATAACTCTAAGAAGTCGCCTCACCAGAAAAAACAGCAAAACCGCCACAGAAGCCAAATGGAGTCCCGAAATGGCAAGAAGGTGCTGGACTCCAGCTCGATTTGTAAATTCATTCAGTTCTCCATCTATAAACCCTCTATAGCCAACCGTAAGAGCCTTAAGAAAGGCACTTTCTGGATATGGTACAACTCGATCCAGATAATCAGAAAAAGCCTGTCTGCGTCCATCCATCCACTGGAGAAAACGAACAAAGAACGGGTAAGAACTCTCAAGAACGGTTATCCCCTGATCATCGCCTACAAAAGACGATCCGTAAACCCTCTTCCATAATTGTATCTTCTGAAAATCCTGATAAGACGGCGGACTTGGGTTTTTGAATTTTTTAAACTCCTGTATGGAACTTCTTGCAATAAATCTCTCCCCGTATTTCCACTCTCGACCCGAATTTTTTACGTAAACGTAAAGCTTTAATTTAAACTTATGCTTTTGAGCATCAAATAATTCTTGTGAGCTATTCTCATCCAGGATTTTTTCTACTCTAGCGGTGAATTTTATTTTATCGGGATATTTATCAACAAAACCATCGATATAACCTGTCCATACAACCCGATTTTGAGATTCCAGAACCTGTAAAAGTTTTTGAAAATCTCTCAAGTTTTGCAGAGCTTTTTGGGTCTGAAGATAGCGATACCCTACTCCTCCAAGCAGACCAGATATAATCAACCAAACAACAAACCTTTCCCATTTATATTGCCTGGCATACTTTACCGCCCAGCAGGCAAGACATAAAACGATAAGGAAAATCAAGGTAATGGGGATTAAATCAACAAGGTAAAGCCCAAAGACAAAGGAGAGCCCAAGCACTCCCCCAGGGGAAAGCTTTTTGACGTTATGCCTTAACGCGCTTGATACGTGCTCCCACAGCTTCAAGCTTTTGATCAAGCTTTTCGTATCCTCGATCAAGGTGATAAACTCGACTCACCTCCGTCTGACCATCAGCGGCAAGCCCTGCGAGCACAAGGGATGCCGAAGCTCGTAAATCCGTCGCCATAACCGGTGCTCCCGTAAGTTTTTTCACTCCCTGAACGATTGCGCTACGGCCTTCAAGCCTGATTTTAGCGCCCATACGGTTAAGTTCCGGCACATGCATAAACCGATTTTCGAAAATTTGCTCCGTTATCACGCTAACACCAGATCCAAGAGTCATGAGAGCCATAAATTGAGCCTGCATATCGGTTGGAAACCCCGGAAAGGGCCAGGTTTTTACATCCACGCTTTTTATCGACTCCGGTCCCCAAACCTCCAAACCATTATCGTACTCCTCGATTTTCAACCCGGCAAGCCGTAGCTTGGTAACAATGGCTTCCACGTGCTCAACAACGCACGGCTTCAAAATAAGATGTCCACCGGTAATACCTGCGGCCACTAGATAAGTTCCAACCTCAATTCTGTCGGGAATTACCCTAAAGGTGGCTGGCTTAAGATTATCAACTCCTTCAATGACAATCTGATGAGATCCCGCTCCTCTAATCTTTGCACCCATAGCATTAAGATAGTCCGCAAGAGCCACCACTTCCGGTTCTCTGGCGGCATTTTCAAGAACGGTAGTCCCATCTGCAAGTACCGCCGCCATAAGAACATTCTCCGTTCCGGTCACCGTAACCTGATCGAAGGTAAAAACGGTTCCCCGCAATCTTTCGGCAACAGCTACCACATAACCATGTTCTATTTGAACTTCGGCTCCCATCAACTCAAGAGCCTTTACGTGCAAATCAATAGGGCGCGCTCCAATGGCACATCCTCCAGGAAGTGACACTCTAGCCCTGCCATAGCGGGCAACGAGAGGTCCCAATACCAGCACGGAAGCTCGCATTGTCTTAACAAGATCATAGGGGGCTTCTAACTTACCGAGTCGCGACGAATCTATTATGAGGTTTCCCCTGTCATCCATGGACGTTTCTGCGCCCATATAGCCAAGAAGGCTCATCATGGTGGCGACATCCCTGAGCCTGGGAACGTTTTCAAACCGATGAACGCCGGGAGCAAGTATGGCGGAAGCCATAAGCGGTAAAACTGCGTTTTTGGCTCCACTTATGGGAACAACACCTTCAAGCAACTTGCCCCCCTCTATGATGAGCTTATCCACGGCTAAAATTCCCCTTTTCTTCTGACATCCCTATTTCGTGAGGTTCCGCTCCAAGTTTTCTCTCTACACATAGCACCCTATCAAGACCGGCGTAATCCTTTATCACGCTTATATGACATGATGACCCTTCATCTTCACCTTGCTTTTTGAGCATCTCTTTGAAAAATTCCATAGCTTTCTGGGCTTGTTTATAGCCTATTTCAACAAGCATAACACCTCCAGGGGCAATATAATCCCACCCGCCTGCCAAAACCGCTTTTACCGTATCCAAACCATCCGGCCCACCACCCAGCAGAGCAAGAGGCGGTTCATGGTTGCGTATTTCTGGAGCAAGCGTTTCATATTCTTCCCTGGATACATAAGGTGGATTGGAAACTATAAGGTCAAAGAGCGTGCCAGGCCTAAAAGCCGAAAAGAGATCCATAACCACGAAACTAATACGTTCGGCAACGCCGTGCTTTAAGGCATTTCGGCGGGCGACAGCTATAGCTTCAGTAGAAATATCGGTTGCAACAAGAAAATCCAGCACCGGAAGCTCATGAGCGACCGACACAATTATAGCTCCTGAGCCCGTTCCAATCTCAAGCACCCGCCGATAGCCTCTTTCAAGAATGCAATCGACGGCTCTTTCAACCAGAATTTCCGTCTCCGGCCTGGGGATTAAAACGGCGGGATTTACTTCAAACTCAAGCGACCAGAATTCTCTTCGTCCCGTAATGTACTGGGAAGGCTCGTGAGCCACCCGACGTCGCACCACTTCCTTAAAAGAAGCAAGCTCATCGGGAGACAGAGGCTGATCGTAGCGGAGATAAAGATCAATTCTACGAAGTCCAAGGGTATGGGCAAGGAGCACTTCGGCTTCTGACCGAGGAGTATCAACGCCTTTCTTCCGGAAATAATCGATCGTCCACTCGAGAAGACCCAAAATAGTCCATCGCTTTCGCATTGTACCCCGCAGAATAAGCTCCGGCTAAACGTCCATACGCTTAAGTTCTTCCGTTTGGTAGTAAGTTATCAGGGCATCAATAACATCATCGAGGGATCCATTGAGCACTTCTTCGAGCTTATAAAGCGTAAGATTGATTCGGTGATCGGTGACTCTATTTTGAGGGAAATTATAAGTTCGAATACGTTCGCTCCGGTCGCCTGTTCCCACCTGCTGCTTTCTCTCCTGAGCAATTTTCTCTTCCTGTTCACGCCGCTTTAGATCGAGAAGTCGGGAACGGAGCACCTTCATGGCTTTAGCCTTGTTCTTATGCTGGGACTTTTCATCCTGGCAAATAACCACCATCCCGGTAGGAATGTGAGTAATTCTCACGGCGGAATCTGTGGTGTTTACGCTCTGTCCCCCCGGACCTGACGACCTGAAAACATCGACGCGAAGATCCGAAGGATCAATCTCTATGTCAACTTCCTCTGCTTCTGGAAGCACTGCCACTGTAACAGCAGAAGTATGAATACGCCCCTGGCTTTCTGTTTCAGGAATGCGCTGAACCCGATGCACTCCCCGCTCAAACTTAAGGCGGCTGTAAGCCCCCTTACCGTGAATGCTTGCAATTATTTCCTTAAAACCGCCCATATCAGACACATGCTTATCGAGAACTTCTACTGTCCATCCCTTCTCTTCCGCATAGCGGGCATACATCCTGAAAAGATCGGCAGCAAACAGAGCGGCCTCTTCCCCACCTGTTCCGGCTCGAATTTCCAGAATGACGTTTTTTTCATCGTTAGGATCCTTGGGGAGTAGCATGATCTTGAGCTGGTGAAGTGTCTGATCCCTCCTTTCCTCAAGTTCGGCAATGTCCTGCTTGATTAAATCCCTCATTTCGGGATCTTTTTCTTCCTTGAGAAGCTCCAGATTGTCTTCTATCTGCCGTTCCAGTTCCTTGTATTTCCGGTAAACATCCACAATAGGAGCGATCTCTGAGTGCTCCTTCACGAGCTTTTGATACTCCTGAGGCCTTCCAATGACCTCAGGATTACTCATTGCCTGTTCAATTTGCACAAACTTACTTTCTACAGCATCAAGTCTATCAAACATAACCCTTCCAGCACTAACTCTTGATTATTCCTGGATCTGATAATCCTTGTACTTCTTAAGAAACTGCTCAACTCTTCCTGTGGTATCCACAAGTTTCTGTTTTCCTGTGAAAAAAGGATGGCATTTAGAACAAACCTCAACCTTCAATTCCTTTTTGGTCGACCCGACATGGATTTCATTTCCGCAGGCACATTTAATCACTGCCTGGTAATAGGGTGGATGTACACCTTTTTTCATAATCCAGATTCCTCCTTACTTTTCTTGTCATTCAAAAGGCCTTCCGACCAAGAACTGGTATTATAGTGAGCGTCGCTTTAATAGCAAGCTTTTTTGGGATTTACCAGGCAAAAAAATGGCGGGGTCGACCGGACTTGAACCGGCGGCCTCCGGCGTGACAGGCCGGCGTTATAACCGTGCTTAACTACGACCCCGCAACTCTTATTATTCATTGTCCTGGTGGGCGGAACAGGACTCGAACCTGTGACCCCCGGCTTGTAAGGCCGATGCTCTCCCGCTGAGCTACCCGCCCACTTCCTACCCGCCGGGGGTAGGTAAGTTCCGCGTGTTGCGTCTTTCTATTAAAGGACTTTTGGGGATCTGTCAAGTGATTTTATGCCGAAGGCCTATAATTACACCCAGAATTGAAGCAAGGGCGAATATTTCTACTGCCCTAATCCTGCTTAGGCTGAATGGGCGTGTAGGCTCGTGACCTAAGTTTATTAAGCTGTAAGGCAGATTGAATGGCAACAGGTGTTCTGGGATCAAGTTCTAAAGCCATCTTGAAATGATCCATGGCCTCAGGTTCATGACCGGTCTCTGATTCCGTAAGAGCAAGGAAATATATGGCTTCCTGAAAAGCCGGATTCAACTGCACCGAAATGTCCAGAAACATTAAGGCTCTTGCAAGATGCTCTTTCTTTGCTTCTTCGTTATTTTCCCGTTCTGCTGCCTTTCTTTCGATCATCCCAAGCAAAAAATAGGCATGATAATTTGAAAAAAGCTCTGTTGCCTGAAATAGGTGATAACGGGCAGTTTCGTCGTCTTCAAGATTGATATACCCAAGAGCCAGAGAAGTATGGAGAAGGCTCTTACGAAATTTGGAATCCACCCCCGTTACGTCCATGCCTTTGCCGGTCATGTAAGGACAGTCGAGAGACCTCTTCCATATATCCATTGCCTCCTGAACTTTGCCTTTTTCGTATAGAGCGTTTCCATACCATTGGTAGGGCAAGGCAAAATCAGGGGATTTCTTTACAGTGTCACCCCAGAGTTTTTCCCCATCAGTCCATATCATTGTTCTGTGAAAAGTAACCACACCGTAAAAGACCACCAAAAGCAAAACCAGTCCCCATCTGATAACAGCAGCACCTGATATGCGCATTATAAACACAGCAAGAGCTATCGAGAAAGCCACTGACGGAAGATAAAGGTAGCGTTCAGCCACGGGAGTTACAGCGCTCCCGCCCAGGAGGACAACTTCATGGGGCAAAATGGTAATAAGCCACCACAGGATTAAAAAGGACATTAACGAATATCTTCTTTTCAGGAATACAGCCAAAAACAGTAACAACACCAGAGACACCAGACTGAAGGCAAAAAAGAGATTTCCTTCAGGTAGTGCACCAATGAAAAGGTTCAACGGCAATGGCCAGAAGATTTTCTTAAGATAAAACCCGTAGGAAACAATTCCCATGCGGATAAGTTCAAACAGGCTGTGTTTGGCAAGAAAAGGTAGAAGTAAATCCTTAATTATGTGGCTTCTTGCCGCAACAACTGCTCCAAAGAGCAGAAAACACAACGAAGCAACAGCTATAACAATTCGTTTTTCCCTGGCATACACCAGTTCGTAGGCAATCACCACCACCGGAATCATCACTCCGGGTTCTTTAGCAGCCATTGCAAAGATGGTAAAAATCAGAAAAGACAGCAAAGCTGCCATGGATTTCTTCGACCTGAATTCAATGTAGGATATCACAGCGAGCAGGAAAAATGTCGTGCATATAAGGTCAGTCCTTCCTTCAATCCAGTTAACCGACTCAGCGTGAACCGGATGTAAAGCAAACAGAAGCCCTGCAATCCATGGAACGTGAGAAGAGGAACCGTTGCTGTCATGAAGCAGAAGAAGTCTCTGAGCCAGGAGAGCAACCAGCAGAGAATTCAGCAAGTGAAAAATCATGTTGGTAATATGATAGCCAAGAGCATTACGATGCCATATCGTGTAATCGATTACAGAAAAAATAGTCACCGTCGGACGAAAATATACGTATTTTCTCAACCCATCAAAGAAGCTGAATTCCCTGATGGACGCAAGCTGTTGCTGAATATAGACATAATCATCCCAGACAAAGCCGATTTTAAAGGTGTATAAATATGCCAGAACACCGATAACGGGAATAGAAAGCCATCCAAGAAGTAATGTTTTTTTCATGGACAACCTGATGGCCACTTCTTTCCGTGAATTTCATCATCATAGCAGGCAATATCATTACTTGATGTAGTAGAATCTATGACTAACTTGGCATTGCCTGTTTTTGATGAATTCCTAAGAATTTTTGAAGAGCTCTCTACATAGATTTGTATTGAACCTGAAAACTGAACTTTCACAAAGGGAGGAACCTTAAAGCTGTAACTCCCGGAAGAAGTAACTACCGAACCAGAAGCATTAATCCAGCATACTTTCTCTCCACCCGGTGAAAGATTATCACAAGAGCCATTAGGATACTTGCTAAACTCACTATAATAATCCTCAGCCACCAGCATCATCTGTCGCAAAGTGGACTCGAGTTTGGCATATCTGGAGTTAGCTATGTATTTCATGTACTGGATAGTTCCCACAGCCGCCAAAATCGAAATAATGGCCATAACAACTAAAAGCTCTATCAGAGAAAAGCCTTTTTGAGACTTCATGGATGCCACCTTTTAAGCGGAAAAACAGGTAGCCCCCCTCTTGAGAGTACGCGAGGAAAGGCTACCTAAATTAAATACACAACTAGCTATGTACGAAAAACTTATTTAATAGCGCATAAATAGGTTGAGTCTACATCCTTAAGTATATGGCTTGCCCCATCATAGGCACATCCAAAATAAGTACTACCACCCAGTTTATAAGTAGAAGTTACCTGAATACTTCCACCTGTTATAATAACCTGACTACCCTGAATTTCAACAGTAATGCCACTTATTGTGATTTGGCTAAGCCATCCAGGTACTGAGTCAAAGGCTTTCACACGGTCACATGCAGTATCAGTACCATTAGCATTGCCATGAGCGACCAACCCGTGGTTAGTGGTATCATAGGTAATACCAAAGGTGTTGTCGTTAACACAGTTAGGATCTGGATTCTGAGGCGCCGTAGCTGCCACTCCAAGAGCAAGATTAGCGAGACTTTTCGTAAGGTTCTGGACATTTGAGAGTCTTGCGTTTGCTGTGTACTTCATGTATTGCGGCACAGCAATAGCCGCTAGAATAGCAATGATTGCCACAACCACCAAAAGCTCAATCAACGTAAAACCTTTAGAATTCTTCATAACCAAACCTCCTTTTAAATTTTCTAACCTTATTTTCACTAACATCCACACAACGGCCTGCTCTCTTTTTAAAGCAAATAAAATGCCATGTAAAGAAAAAGCGTTATGTCCTAAAAAACTGCCAGATCGTCATCTTACAAAAGCGATTTTCTTCATTACAGCAGAAAGCGAACTTCACTATTGACACATTACGTCCATCTTGTGACAAAATACGGCAGTAGTTGATTTAAAGCGAAATTGTGGACGGATGCTTTGACGTAAATTGTCACAAGATCATTCAATCTATTCGGTAAGACCAATCTACCCGAAAACATCTTCCACCACTCTCGCCCATTACAACCAACGGCTCAATGCTGATTTCTCCAAGCTTCCACTTTTTCATCCAGAAACGGCGGTTAATATCTCGAGGACCACGGCATTCATAGAGAAACCGGTGAGGAACAGATATTGAGACTCGAGCACCACTTTTCACACCAAGCCGGGAAAGCTCTCTATCCACAATGAGCCGCCACCAGTGGACTCGAACAAAATACCCAAAAGCAGGATGATAAGGTCCGGCTAGAACGGCTCCACCATCCAGAGCCGAATTAGCCTGAAGTCCCATCCGCATCACAGGAACGCCGGCATCTTCACACATCACCAGAGCTTCAGCACACCACAAAATGGCTTCCTTCAGCGAAAGAGGCTTAAAACGACCGGCACGATACCAACCCTCAAGAACCGTCCCCGGGAAAACCAGCAAAGGATAAAAGCGAAGTCCATCGGGAGCAAGAGATATGGCTTTCCTGACCGTTTCAAGAAAAAGCTCCCGTGTTTCGTAAGGAAGCCCAACCATAAGCTGAAGACCAACCTTCCAGCCAAAGGATTTCACAAGCTTGGCTGCATCCTCCACAGCTCTGACCGTGTAACCTCGGCGTATGACATTAAGAATATGATCGTCCAGCGTCTGAACTCCCAGTTCGATCATCGTAACGGGTATGGCTTTTAAAATCTCGAGCTTTTCAACGGTCACCGCATCAGGTCTTGTGGAACAACGCAATCCGGTAAAAAGGCCTTCTTTAATCAATGGCTTCAGGATATCAACAATATCCGAAAGCGTCTCAGGCGGAAGAGCAGTAAAAGTCCCACCGTAAAAGGCAATCTCACCAGGGGATTTGCTTTTCAAAACTTCTTCCTTCAAAACATCAATTCGCTCCCGCAGTTCCTTTAGAATGCTTTTACTATCGGGAGGCTTTTCAAGAGTGTTTACGCGCTGGTCGCAATACACACATCTTGAAGGACAGCCGTAAAAAGGCAAGAAAACGGGATAAATTCTCACTTAGACTCCTTGCCTCCTTCTGGCACTTCCAGAGTTTCTCCCATCTGAGTGTCAGAAGATTTTTTGCCAGCAAGCTTCATATAAGCCACCTGAGCCGCCTTTTGCTGAGCTTCCTTTTTGGAACGCCCCTTCCCTCTTGCCAGCACCTTCTCACCCATAAGAACGCTCACATAAAAAGTCTTCGCATGATCGGGGCCTTCTTCTCTATCAAGACGGTAAACGGGAGTCTGTTTAAAAGCTCCCTGCATCCATTCCTGAAGCTTTGTTTTATAGTCTCGATCGAGTTCGCTGAGAGGATCCTTATCTGAGATGGCTTCGAGAAAAGGCAAAAAATGAACTTCCACAAACCGCATCACCTTATCCAGCCCACCATCGAGATAGATCGCCCCGAGAACAGCCTCAACGGCGCCTGACAGAATAGACGGCTTCCGTCTTCCCCCTGTTTGTTCCTCGCCTTTTCCCAACATCAGGTAATCTCCAAGGTGAAGCCTTTCTGCAAGCCGTGCAAGCTCTTCTTCTCGCACAATAGCGGATCTAAGGCGAGAAAGTTCCCCTTCGGAATAGTGCGGATACCGTTCCCATAAAAAATGGCTTATAGCAAGCTCCAGAACGGCATCCCCCAGAAACTCCAGCCTTTCATTATCCTTTCTAAACCGCCCTGTTTCTCCGCTTTCGTAAGCAAAAGACCGATGAGTAAGGGCTTCAACCAGCAAATCTTTATTGCTGAAGGTATAGCCGATAATCTGTTCAAATTCGTCAAGCATGGGCAGATCCAAGATTTTCTCCATCTCCTTTCACTGGGATGTTCAAAAAATCGCCAACACTGTCATACCGAGCGAATGCGAGGTATCCCTTCCAGGAGATCCCTCGTTTCACTCGGGATGACAGGCCTCCTGCCTGTCACTTCGTTCGGGACGGCGTCTCATGGGGAGACCCCTCGGGCAAAGCCCTCGGGGTGACATGGGGTATGTCATGCCGAACGTAGCGAGGCATCCCCTTCCTACTTGTCATTCCGAGGTGTCCCGAGCGAAGCGAAGGACGCCGAGGAATCTCATGAGGAGATCCCTCGCTTTGCTCGGGATGACAAAAAGGAGGGCCGGGATGACAAAAAGGAGAGCCGGGATGACAAAAAGGAGGGCTCGGGAT
>Ga0209162_1000980_pt1 | contig 29615 bp, 22 predicted proteins | sample YNPNPMetaG_FD_187121 | JGI IMG/M metagenome (GOLD analysis project Ga0209162, IMG submission 187121) | Anoxygenic and chlorotrophic microbial mat microbial communities from Yellowstone National Park, USA - YNP NP MetaG (SPAdes) (version 2) ...
GCGCCGCAGCCAGACTCGACCGCACGACCGGTGCCTGCTCAGGTCAGGCGGGTCAAAAGCCCGGTCCTCCGAATTTCGTGTCTGTCCCCATATCTGGGTTCCGCAGCCGGTCTCGACCGTCCGACCGGCGCTTGGTCAGGTCCACCGGGCCAAGAGTCCGGCCGCCCAAATTGCGTGTCTGTCCCCATATCCCGCCCACCATGCGCCCTTTCGGTCACCCCGTTAAAAGTTGAGAGTTGAACGTTTCACGTTGAACGTTCCTGACCGGCATATCGGACATCGTGTCTGTCCCCATATCTAGGGGCCAGGGCCGGCCTCGACCGTACGACCGGTGCTTGGTCAGGTCCACCGGGCCAAGAGTCCGGCCGCCCAAATTGCGTGTCTGTCCCCATATCCCGGCCACCATGCGCCCTTTCGGTCACCCCATTGAAAGTTGAGAGTTGAACGTTGGACGTTGAACGTTCCTGATCGGTATATCGGACATCGTGTCTGTCCCCATATCTGGTCCCAGGCAGATTATCCAATACGATACTTCGAAGGCAGGACTGTGGTGACCGCACCGGTCGTGGCCAGAGAATCGGATACTGACAAACTGAGCAAACTCGCAGTCTGAAAATCTTCGCAAATATAATCGATTCTTCAGTATAACTATTCAGCGCGGCGCAGCCGGAACCAAGTGGTCGAGGTGCAACACTGGCGCTGGTTGCAGGAATGCCGCTGTGTCGCGCCGCGCTGAATCATGGGTGTACCTCCAGGGTTGGCCGGAGAGGTTTCCGGGCCAACACTTCGTCCGCACCCGGCCTTCTTTTCGTATGGCCTCAGGTCGTATTTGAGCTATAATATCCTCATGCTGCATCCGAGACAACGGCCGGTTGTTTGGGCTCTTGCGTGTCTGGCGCTGCTATGGGCGATTGCAATCGGCGGTTACATGGTTGCGAAAAACCAGCGTGCAACCGCCGAAAAACTGCGTGCTTACCTGAAGTCCGTAGATTTGAACAAGCTGTCAGGGGAAGCGCGTGCAAGAGCGTTGCGCGATCTGGCCCGGCAACTCAACGCGCTGCCGTATGAAGAAAGGCGTATCGTCCGGTTCGATGGCGAATGGGCAAGGTGGTTAGAGGCCATGACCGAGCAGGAAAAAGGCGAGTTCATAGACGCCACAGTGCCAACCGGACTTAAACACGCGCTCGAATCCTTCGAACAGCTCCCGCCGGAGCGACGTCGGCGCGCGATTGACGAAGCCGTGAAACGGCTCAAGGAAGTTCAAACCGAACTTGCAAATGGCGATTTCCAGCCTCCCCCGGAGTGGTCCACCAACCCGCCGCCGGTCATAAGCGAAGAGCTCAGACAAAAACTGATCACGACCGGCTTGAAGTCTTTTTACAGCCAGAGCTCGGCGCAGGCGAAGGCGGAACTGGCTCCTGTTCTCGAGGAATTGCAGCGGATGATGGAAAGAGGCGCTTTCCTCAGGGGGCGTTGAAGCGTCGGCATCATGCACACAGGGCTGTCGTTTGAATGCGCAGGGGCAATCGCGACTCGGAAGAAAGCGTTTACGCTTGTCGAGTTGCTGGTCGTGATTTCGATAATCGGGGTGTTGGCCGGGCTGATGTTGCCGGCGTTGGGGAAAGCCAAAGAAGCCGGGCGGGCAACGGCTTGTCTTGGGAACCTGAGGCAAATAGGCGTGGCCTTGCAGTTGTACGTGCAGGACAACGGGAATCGAATGCCGGAAATGCGTGATGTGGTCCCGGGAACAAACGGGTTCACAAATGTTTCGCCCCTGCCCGGAATGCACCTGGCCCTGTCGAACTATCTCGGTTCAGTTCAAGTGCTGAAGTGTCCGTCGGACTTCAAGCGCATTTTCGAGCAAACGGGATCGAGCTATGCATGGAACAGCCTGCTCAATGGCCAGGATGCGGATCATCTGCGGGTTTTGACAATTGATTTCAACCCGCACCAGATTCCCGTTGTGTATGACAAGGAGGCGTTCCACGCCGCGCGAGGACCCGGCAAGGGCATCAATTTCCTCTACGCCGACGGCCACATCCGAAACCTGCTTGCAATCGAGGGAACAATCATCGGGGGCAACAAATGATCAATTTGCGCTCTGTAACAAAACGGTTTGGCGCCAGAGTGGCCGTACAAGACCTCACATTGAATGTCAAACCCGGCGAGATTTTTGGTCTTCTTGGCCACAACGGCGCCGGCAAAAGCACTGCCATCGGAATGATGCTCGGCCAGGTATGGCCGACTTCCGGCGAGGTGATCGTCTGCGGTCACGACGTCACACGTAACCGGCGCAGGGCCCTCGAGCGCGTCGGCGCGATTTTCGAGACGCCGGCGTTTTACGATTACCTCAGCGGATGGAGCAACCTTGTGATTCTGGCCAGTTACACCGCTCCAACTCGAAAGCAGCGCATCAAAGAAGTGATTGAGTGGGTCGGCTTGACAGGCCGCGAGCACAGCCGCGTCAAAACATACTCGCATGGGATGCGCGCCCGGCTGGCTTTGGCGCAAGCGCTACTTCCAAAGCCGGACTTGTTGCTGTTGGACGAGCCGAACGAAGGCCTTGACCCGGAAGGCATCCATGAAATGCGCCAAACAATTCTGCGTCTCCACCGCGAGCTGGGTCTGACGATACTGTTGTCGTCGCATCTGCTTCACGAAGTACAGCAGCTTTGCACGCGGATTGCCGTGATTCGGAGTGGGCGAAAGGTTTATGAAGGTCCGGTGGCCGAGGCCCGGCGTTCAACCAGCAGGTGGCGGCTTGTGACGGACAACTTTGACATCGCTGTTGCGCGCTTGCGGGCCGCGGGCCTCGTCAAGAGCGCCTCCGATCGGAATCAAATCGAGCTGGCTGACGGCGTAACTTCGGATCGCGTTGTGCGGTTCCTTGTGGAATCCGGGTTCAATGTGCACGAAATAGCGCGCGAAGAGAGCACGCTCGAAGCATTCTATCTTTCGTTGATGCGCGACACCGAATCAACGCACGACGCAGGTGCCGACCTCAATTCCGTGCCAACAACCAACATAAGCAACACGCGCTAACATGTTCCTGCTTCAATTCCGCAACGAACTTTGGAAGTTGTTCGGCAAAAAACGAACCTACATAGGGTTCGTGATGTTCCTGCTGGCCCAGAACGTGATTGCTCTTGTCTTCAGATACACTCACGCGTCACGTCCAATGCAGAGGATGCTCGAGGCCGGCGGCCAGGTTGCCGAACACTACATTTCGGCTCTGACCATTGCAACGATCATGCTGGTGCCTTCTGCTGCATTTCTGCTGCCGCTGTATGTTGCGCTGATCGGGGGCGATCTGGTTGCAAAGGAGGCAGAGGACGGCACCCTCCGCATGATATTGTGCAGGCCGGTTTCCCGAGTGCGGTTGTTGATGGTGAAGTTTCTGGCGGGTGTGGTCTTTTCGTTTTTGCTGGTGGCAGCTCTGGGAGTGTTTGGGCTGGCATTTTCGCGGATGCACTTCCATTGGGGCGGGTTGTTTGTCTGGATGCCGGAGCAATCCATATTCAGTCTCTTTGACCCCGGCACGGGTCTGAGCAGATATCTGGCGGGTCACCTGATGCTTGTAAGCGAAGCGGCTTCGATCATGTGTCTTGCTTTCATGTTCTCGTGTTTCAACATCAAACCGGCGGCGGCGACAATCCTTGCGTTATCATTTGTATTTGTGAGCTTCATAATGGAGCACATACCGTATTTCAAAGACTACCAAAACTGGTTTTTCACTCACCATCTCAACCTTTGGCAACTCGTGTTCGCAGAAACCGTTCCATGGTGGCGGATTCTGCAGTCATTAAGTCTTTTGGCAGGCTTTAACGCGACATTCCTGACCATCGGAGTGGCTGCGTTCCAGGTCCGCGACATAAAATCTTAGCGTGGCACAGCCGCGAACCGAACGATTCGCTGATCTGCGATTTCTGCGCAGATTTTCCAAGATAGTACTACATCACCGGCGGCGAACTGGTACAGCACGCTTGCAAATCCGGCAAAGCTGCTCCGCGGTGTGACGGATCAATTGTCACGCTTCGGATATGGAGGTTTCCGCGGTTCGGGGGGAGGATTTTCGGACAAAAGCCTCAGGACTTCAGCCACTGCGCGTTCGAGCTGAGGATCGCCACCTCTGGCCATTGCAGCGGGATCATCGACAACTTCAATGTCCGGGTCCACCCCGTGGCCTTCGATGATCCATTGGCCGTTAGTGCTGTAGATGCCGAAAGTTGGAACCGTTACGGAGCCGCCATCGATGAGCTGGGGTGCACCCGTCATGCCGATCAACCCGCCCCATGTTCGAAGGCCAACAAGCGGCCCCAGCCCTGATTGTTTGAAGTAGAACGGAAAACAATCGCCACCCGATCCGCTCCATCCATTCATGAGCATCGCTTTTGGGCCGAAATGCGATGCGGGCGGCCATGCCCAATCGCGCCCGTCTCGAACGCCCCAGAAATTTCTGATCGGGCGGTTCAGCAGTTCAACGAAACGGTCCGGTATCTGTCCGCCGCTGTTGAATCGCTCGTCAATGATCAGGCCGGGCTTGGCTATCTGGGCCCGCCACTGTCGAACCAGTTCATTCTGCCCGTTCTGGCCGGTGTCAGGGACATAAACGTAACCGATTTTTCCGTTGCTGAGCTTTTCGACGCGAAGACGGTTTTCATTTATCCATGCGAGGTTTCTGAGGCGCGCTTCGCTACCCAGTGTGTGGACGAGCACCTCGCGTGCGCCATCGAAGGACGGTTTGGAACTTACGGTGAGCAGGACCGGTTTGTCAGCAAGGCCCTGGAACGCCGCCCATGGGTCCTCGGAGGTGTCGATCGGCTCGCCGTTCACAGCCAAAATGTAATCGCCTTCGTTGACGTTTGTTATGCCAGGACAACGGAGCGGAGACCGCACCTCTGCGTCCCATGGCGCGCCTTCGAGGATTTTCGCGATCTGGAAAGCGCCGTTTGTGAAAACGAAATCGCAGCCGAGGTATCCGACGCCGCGCTGTGGGGCGTTTTCAGTGTCGCCACCGCTGCGATAGGTATGCGAGGAGTTGAGCTCGCCGATCAGTTCGCCGATGACGTAATTGACATCCCAGCGGGTGACGGCGTCGGCAAGAAGCTTGAGATAACGTTCGCGCATTTCGCCCCAATTGACGCCGTGCAATCCCGGGTCATAGAAGTAATCGCGTTCGAATCGCCATGCGTCATTGAATATCTGTTTCCATTCGGCAACGGGATCGACAACCGCCTCGAGGTTGCCGGTATCAATTCTCTTGTCAAGTTTCTGGCCCTCTTTCGGTTCAATGATTGAGAATGCGTTGCCTTTGCGGACGAGCAGCTTGTCGCGGTTGGCCGAAAGCTGGATGGTGTCGGCGTCATCGACGATTCTCTTGGTTTCGCGTTTTTCCAGGTCGTAGAACTCGACGGGGCTTGGGCCGCCGTCGGCTCCGGCTCTCGGAAGGACACGGTAAATGACTTTGCCTGCGATGGCGCAGAGATCGGCGTAGCGCCCCGCCTTTGGCGGCAGCAATACAAGACGGCTTTCGAAGCCTTCGATATCGATCTCGACAGCTTTTGGTTTCTGTTCGTCTTTCTTTTCAGTCTTTTTCTCCTGGGTTTTGTCGGAGGTTTCTTTGTCGGTGTCTTTGGCTTCTTTCTGATCCTGCGGTTTGCCGTTTTTATCGCCGTCATCCTTTTTTTCCGGCTGGGGCCTGTCGGAGTCTTTCTTTTCGTCCGGCTTTGGCGAATCGGGTGGTTTTTCGCCGGGTTTGCTTTCTTCGGGTTTCTTCTTGTCTTTGTCTTTGTCGGGCTCCTCGTCGTTTCGCGGGGCGAGTGGGGAGGGCACATCTTTGCGGAGGGGCACGGCTGCGATTTGGGTTGTGTTCGGGTAAATCCACGAATTGTCGATGTCGCTGTAGATCGGGTTGAACGAACGGCCTGTCAGGAAATACAGGTACTTACCATCCGGGTCGAAAACGGGCTGTGAATCGTCGTAGAATCCGCTTGTGACCTGATATCGGCGTTGATTGGCATAATCGTAAAGAACGATGCAGGTGTTTCTGTGATCGAGGTCGGCTGCGTAAGCGATCCATCGGCTGTCAGAAGACCAGCTCACGCGGAACGAGGAGAGTTCGCCGTGATACATCCAAAGCTGTTGGTCGATGACCTTGTTTGTTTTGGTGTCGAAGTCATAGACCGAGATTCGCATTGCCTGATCGATCCAGAGAATTTTCTTGCTGTCAGGAGACCATTGTGGGCGGTATCTGAACCCCGGACCAAGCGTGGTTAGAACCTGCTCGCCGGCAGTCTTTTGGTCACCGACAGAACCGGTCGCCGGGATCACAGTGAGCTCGTATTCGCCCGTTCTGTCGCTGAAAAACGCGATGAGCTTGCCGTCCGGGGACCACGACGGGAAACGCTCCGCCACTCCGGCGGACCGCGTCAGATTTCGCACGACACCGTTTTCTGCTGGTGCGGAGAAAATCTCGCCACGCGCCTCGAAAAGGGCGCGTTTGCCAGAAGGCGAAATCGCAGCATTGTGGATATGAGCCGAGACATTTTCGACCCGTGGTTTCAGGGTTGCACGGTCGGTCACGACCGAGATTTCGACCGGCCTGTACACTTCGGTTTTGAGGTCCAAAAGATAGAGCCTGCCTGCGCATTCGAAGATGATGTCTTTCGGGCCGATGCTCGGGAAATGCACGTCGTAGTCTTTGAAAAATGTCACCTGCCTGAATTGGCCCGTGGACAAATCACAAACCCAGATGTTGGCGCGTTTGTTCTCGTCGCGATCGGACAGGAAATAGAGTTTGTTGCCATGCCACATTGGGACCGATTCAGCGGCTGAGGATTGAGTGAGGTTGCGTGCTGTTATGTTTTCGAGGTCGAAAAGCCAGATGTCAGGGTTCATTCCGCCACGATACCGTTTCCATGTGCGGAAATCGGTGCTAACAGGTGTGTAGGCAAGCGTTTTTCCGTCGGGTGAGATCGCCCCAAACTCGCCGTAAGGAACAGGCAGTTTTTCGGGCAAACCACCTTTGACTGAGACGCGATATAGCTGGTTGAAACGGTCCTTGTAACTCGTCATTGAGGTGGCAAACAAGATGTGTTTGCCATCAGGATACCAGCCGACCATTCGATCTGCCGCGCCATGGTGTGTAACACGTCTTGGCAACCCTCCTTCAGTCGGCACAACGTAGATGTCCATGTTGCCGTCGTAATTGCCGCTGAATGCTATCAAAGAGCCGTCCGGCGAGAATTTCGGGAAGCTTTCCTCACCGCGCGGCGAGCTCAGGCGCGTTGCAGCACCCCCACGGCGCGGCGCGACCCATATGTCGCCGGCGTACACGAAGGCAATGTGCTTTGCCGAAACATCCGGCTGGCGCATCATTCTAGCGTCTATGTGACCGCGTACTGCAGGCGCTCGCTCGCCGGCAACGCAGGGGATCGCAAGCAAACAACTCGCCGCGAATAACGCTGACGCCAGAGACACCGCTTCGGCTGAACACCGTCCTCGCGATACCAGATTGGTGCAGGGTTCATCAGCGGTTGTTGAATTGATTGAAAGACGCGATTTCCTGATCGGCTGTTTCGGTGAAAGCGCGAACGTCATGGCCGGATTGTGACAGACAGCATCGCTTTTGGCCAGAGAACTTCTTGAAATCCACGCGTCTGACCAGTCCGAGGCGGCGCCTTGCTAATTGGTCTGTTTCTTGTATCGCAACAGCGCCGAGCCCGGCTTGGATTCGATGGCCACACGCAAGCCGTGGTTGGCCAGCGATTCACCAGTGAGTTCCTCGGTTTTGCCCGAGTCAAGGTCAGTGACGAGGTATCGCGCTCTGGGGTCGAGCCCGCGCAGTGTGAAGCGTGCGGCTTCGAATTGACTGGCCGGTCTTCGGAGGGCGACAATGATGCCTTCGCCAAGGTCGGGTCTGTCGAGCTGATAGGCCATCCACAGATCAGGCGCATGGCTGTAGGAGGTTAGTGGGTAATAATCGCCCTCGTAGAAATGACGGATTTGCAGGTACTGTGCCAGCGTGCGCTTTGCCCAATCGAACGGGAAATCATCCGGAATGCGCTCTGCTGGGGCATCGCCATGAATCCACCAGTTCAGACACAAGCTGCTGCACATGCTGCTTCTGAACTCGTAATCGTCGCCTGCCCTGTCCTGGCTGGTTGCACTGAATGGGACCCATGCCAGCAGACCGTATGTGTGGCATTGGTGGGCGATCGGGTCTCGGGGACCATCTGTGCGCCAGAACGGCGTTGCACGGCCCACTGTTTCAAGGTCAATTCTGCGCCCACCGCTGGCGCAATTGTCGATCAGAAGGTTCGGATGGCGCGCGAGCAATTCGTCCCAGAACTTGTACAAACTTTCGATGTGCCTGATTTCGCTCATGCCCTGTCGGTCCGGGACGTCTGCCGCCTGCCAGAACGGCAGCGGGTCCATGTTGAAGTCCTGCCGATAGCAGCCAAGTCCAAACTCATCAATTCGAGATGAAATGAAATCGGTCAGGAACTTTCTTGCCTCGGGGTTGCCAAGATTGAACAGGGCGCTGTCATGGCCGATATCAATCAGCCAATCGCGAAGTTCAGCGCGCCATGGTGTGTCTTTGAAGACGCGCTCGGGTTCGAACCAGAGCATCAGTTCGCGACCGGATTGCCTCAGGGCGGCGCTCAGAGGCTTGAACCCGTCCGGGTACAATTCTTTCTTGACCGACCAATTGCCGACGTTGACCGCCCATGATCCGGCAGGACCGCTGCGACCGTACCATTCGGCGTCGATCCAGTAGTATTCGATTGGCAGGTCGTGCGCGATGATCTTGCGGATGTTGTCCATGTGCACTTCGGCGCGCGTTCCGCCCCAGTTTCCGCAGGTGATGGGCGAGACCATCGGTTTCCCGTTTTTCTTGGGACGATGGTGGGCCAGTATGAACCGCCGCAGCAGGTTCTGGCCAGACCAACGGTCGCCTTCATAAAACAACAGTAAAATGCGCGGTGTGCGAATTTCCTCGTGAGGGAAAAGGCGGAGGCGGGTATTGGCCATGCCGATCCTTGTGATTGCAACTCCCTGCCCTGCGCCGTTGAAGTCAGCCGCCCATTCGCCGCTCCAGCCTATACCGATTATTACGCCACCACCGTCGCCTGCGAGATTGAAGAACGGAAGCACCTGACTCGAGGAACGACCGCCTCCGGGCTGAAGATGCAATTTGGTGTCGGGCTTCATCTCGGTTTGTTGCGGCGCAAAATCATCAAAGCTGGCAACTCCGCCCCGCGCCCAGTGCAACAATGCATTGCCCGCAACAGGCACAAAAAGAGCCGTGTCAAGCGGAAGAAGGTTTTCGATCAACGGCGAATTCGTCGTGCCGCGGTTCGCAGCCCGGACAACCCACTCGGCTGCGGGAAAATCCTTGAACACCTCGACTTCGACGCTGAATTCAAGACCGGTCGATTGATCGCTGTATTTCACCATGTGCAAGACGCGGTCGGCCATGTTTTCCGGCGCGCCCACTTCACGCTGCCATCGAGCCAGAAAGTTTGTGGCCGGTTGGCCGTCGAGTTTCCAAGATATGACATTCGGGTTGTAGGTTGCGACGTCTGCCCACGGCAAATCCTGCAGGCGCAGCACGGTTCCATCGGCCAGCTCAACGATTGCTTCCGCCCAGAGACCCTGGTCCCAGCCGCGACCGTCGCCGCCGTCCTTGATTCTGATTTCGAACGCGCGCTCCCCATTCAGGTCCACGTCGAAGTGCAATGGTTCATCCTTCAAACGCATCACGGGCGAAACGGCAGTTTCCTTGCCATTCACGAGGACATGGAATGTGACCGATCCGTTTCCCATTGCGGCGCCCCGGCGGGTGTCGTCGTTGTTTTCCAATCCGACATCGGCAACGAAGCGCTTTCCGGGCCCGGGCAGGTTCACCTGAATGTGCTTGGTCGAGTTGAAAGCCAGCCCATGCGAATACGTTTTACTGCCGATTTGGAAAGGCGTGCCGCGCCATGATTTGCCGCGGCTCACGCCGTCAGTCGCATCCTGATATAGCAACTTTAGATTTGCGGCAGGTCCCGGCGTTGCACTGCCAAACGCTCTTTCAACCCATGCATCGCATTGCTGGAAAGCCCCAGGAGTCGCGTCCAATCCGGCAAGGTCTAAAGTACCAACCGACGCAATCGTCAGGAGCAATACGCTCGATGAGAGTCTGGCGACATTGGCTCGGCAAAGCACTATCATGCTGCGAAGTCCGTCAACTCTGGGGCAGTCAATTGGGGCTGCGCTGGAGCGGTTCAACGATTCAGTTATAAACGGCGGGGTGGCTTGGAGTGGAGCGTTCATCTTGTATGGGCGCAGGCTAACGCTTGACGAGGCTGCGGGTCAAGTTGCTGCCGAAGTTTGCGCGTCGAGCACTTTGCATGAGTTACCTCGACCCGGAAACCGCTCAGCGCGTCGCGACACGGTGGTACTCCTGCAACCAGCGCCATTGTTGCGCTTCGGGCATTTGGTTGCGGCTGGGCCGCGCTGAGAGACTTACGGGTTGGGGTTGCGTCGGCTTCGGAAATGTCGCAGGATATCAACATGAATGAACGATACGAGCCAAAGCTCGCTGACAGGTTTTGCACCATGACCAGCGTGTGGACCTTCGCGATTTTCCTGGCCCTGATACGATACGGGCTGGATTACCCGGCCCAAGCAGGCGTAATTGACGATGGCTTTCGATTCGCCGACGTGAACGAAAAATCGGTCGGCTTGTGGGAAGGACAAAAGCCGGTGCTCGTTTACAATTACGGAGTCATCAGCAAAGATGGCGTGCCCGCCGACCGCGCCAGGAGTTCATACGTCCATCCGCTTTATGGGCTGGACGGTGAAGTGCTAACGGATGATTTCCCAAAAGACCACTACCATCATCGCGGGTTGTTTTGGGCATGGCCGCATGTGAAGATCGGTGATGCTGAATACTCGCTCTGGGATTTGCGTGGCATCCGGCACCAGTTTGAGAGCTGGTTGCAGAAAGACGTTACCGACAGGGCTGCAACGCTCGCTGTTCAAAACGGTTGGTATGTCGGAACCGAGAAGGTCGTGCATGAGACAGTGCGTTTCACAGTCCATCCGGCTCGAGGTGACGCCCGCGCTATTGACATCGAATGCACATGGACGCCGGTCAAAAGTCCGCTCACGCTGATGGGTGCAGAAGGCAAGAGTTATGGCGGACTCACGCTCAGATTTGCCCCCGGCACAAATACCACCATCACCATCCCGTCCGGCGTCACAAAGGAAGACCTCCCAATGACGAACCTCCCATGGGCCGACCTGACGCGTTTGTGGGACGCGGAAAAACTTACAAGTGGCGCTGCAATTTTCGTTCATCCCAGCCATCCCGATTACCCGCCACAATGGCTCACGCGCCATTATGGCGTTCTGTGCTTGGGCTGGCCCGGAGTGAAACCCGCAACTTTTCAACCCGGAAACACAATCCACTGCCGTTACCGCGTTTGGATTCACCGCGGCATTGCAAGTGTCGATCGATTGTCCCGCGCCTATGCGGACTATCGGCGGAGCGAGTGATCTGGAGGCGTTCCGCCTCTGAACGACCGGGCATGCAGTGCGATAATGCCCAATTCATGCTTGCCGCTCGCTGCCCGGCCCGCCCCTGCAAGCAAAGTACGAACCTCAGTAAAAGGGACTTTTTGTCGCATAAAGGCTTGCAAGTTCAATTCCTGGGTATGCTGGCGCTTTTTGGCACAAAGGAGTCGGCTGCCTCTTACAATGATTTAATGCTGCACGAAGATTCCCGAGTTGGAGGGCTCTGTTTGTGCGGGATTTCGGGGAGGTCGAGCCGGAATGTTGACACATTGCCCCAGGAACACCTCTCTAGTTTTCTTTGGGAGTTACACTGACGCCCCAGCCGGGTTGACTGCGGAGCCGCGTTGCGGCTTCCAGCGGCGAAATTTGGGGACAGACAGGATATTGAACCGTGTTGTGGGATCGGGCGCACGAGAATGGGGACAGACACGATGCTTGGGCGACCGGACTCTTGACCCACCGCACCTGCTCCAGCGTCGGTCTGGCGGTCGAGTTTGGCTTCGGTGCCCAGATATGGGGACAGGCACGATGTCCGATATACCGATCAGGAACGTCCAACGTCCAACGTTCAACTCTCAACTTTCAATGGGATGACCGAAAGGGCGGATGGTGGGCCGGATATGGTGACAGACACGATGTTTGGGCAGACTCGGTGCCGCTGGCTGGATCAACCCGGGCGGATCGGGGCGCCGGTTGCGGTTTCATTCAGGCAATAGAGCGGGTATTGCAGTTGCGGAGTACCCCGACAAATAGCCAGGTTTTACTGAGGTCTGAATTTTATTGGCCCTGTTTTCCCGGCGAGAAATTGGCTGTGACTGCGCATCGCTGGGACCATGACTTGATCAACGCACGGTTGCGAAGACGCCCTGGCTGATGTTCGTGAAACTCCCCGATCCGGTTGTTGTGGGCACCAGAGCTCGAACCATGTAAGTTTTTCGACCGGCTGGCGCCTCATTGTCTGTGAATTCGGTCTCTGTTATCGGCCCGGGCGTCAATCGCACAAACGGGCCTGCAATGCCTGTGTTTGACCTGTAAACAGCATACAGGGCTCCGGTCGATGGCGATGCCATCCACCGCAGGGAAACGCGCCTGCCGACTTGCCGCGCTACGAGGTTTTTCGGCGGCGGGGTCACAAGGAGACGCAATGTCGGGTCGCCGAGCAGATACGTTGTTCGGACGCTCTGTCGCCCTTGGGCGGTCGAGACCAATCCGGTTGCAAGCGGTTCGCCCACGGCTGCCGATTCAAACCGCCAGACGGTGTCCATGGTGAACAGGGCGCCAAGGCCGTAGTTTGGGGTGGCAAGGACGGCGCGCATGAAGCAATTGTCGCCAAGGTTCCAATTGGCGAAAAACGAGCCTTTGAGAACATAAAACCACACTGCCGGTTCGTTTGCAGGCTTGGCGAGGTCAGCGGTCGAAACGCGGTTAACGCCAAGGGCGCGATTCGAGTCGGAGCTGTTGTTGATGGCGTCGTAAGCTCCGTACCCCCCCTGCATACCAACAAGGCAACTGCCGGGTGAAGCGAAAATGTCGCCCGTGAAAACGGTGTCGGAGGAGACGCCAAACAACCTCGACCCAAGCCAAGCCGCATTTGCATCGATGATCTGACTTTGCGCATGGTACAGGCTGAAGAACAGGCCTGCCGCGATAACGCCTCGAGTTGGCGGCGTGTCGCTGTGCCGATAGCGGTGGTTCTTGGCGAAGTATCGCTTCAGGAGGTCAACTTCTCCAAGCGGCTGAAACGCCGGCATTCGGGCAAAGTCAATTCGCCCGACCGCCAGCTCGATTCCGCCCCGGCCATGTGGTTCCGAAGGAACGAGGTGCGGATCGAAGAAATTCGGATCGAACTTGCCATCGCCCGGCACATTTCGGAGCTGTGGGTCCTGCGACTGTTGATTGATGCTGATGTCTTTCCAGTCGCCATCGATGTCGCCGTAAAATGCGTCAGCGGGCCATGCGCCTCTTGTATTCGAGTGTCCATCTTCAGCGCCGAAACCCGAGAGAGGAACGGTCACATGGCCGACAAGCACAACCGCTTTGGTTCGACCTGGACCGGCGCGGTAGTCGGCTGCAATAAAGGACTTAATTTGTGCGACATCGTCGATATAAGACTTGTTGACGGGGTTTTGGTCCCACGCACGGTCATCGTGCCGCGGCACTTCGTGCCGGATCACCTCCCAGCCGTCACCGACGAGGTCGGCTGTCCAATCGTCCAATGATTGTTTCAAAGGCGCGGCCAGCGTGCGGTCCACGAGCACAATCACGCGTCCGCGGTTTTCAACCGGCGGTGCGTCGATTGCAACGAACAGGGTGCGCTGGTCAACTTCGTACTCATAGACACCGCCACGCCGAAGAGCCGGCGAATCATCGACAAAAAACATGCCGGTCGCGTTTGTGGAAAGCACCGTCCAATCCGACTCACCTGCGACGCGGCGGCGGATTGTGACCGGTTTTTCGTTGCTGCTGAGCCAATGCAAAGCAACTCTCGGCGGAGCTGCGACGACGTCTGCGCTCGCTGCGTATCGTGAAGCAAAGGAATAATTCCGCAGCGGGCCAATCGGTCGGTCAAAAATCTCCAATTCGTCTATCAACCCTTGGGCTGTGAGGCTGCCGTCCAGACTCCCACCGATTGCAATCACCAATCCGCGTTCCGGGCCTGAAAAGGTTCTGATACCGGGCCCGCCCCAACCCTGGGTGCGCTTGTCCTGTTTCAGTGCGCCATCCACGATCAGCGCGCAATTGGTGGGAGTGTAGTTGATCACAATCTCGCACCAATCACCGACGAGTTCTTTACCTTGGCTTGCAGGTTTGGTCAGGGACCACGTATAATCTGTGACGAAATTCGTTGAGGGTTGGCCGTTCGCGGCAAACGTTTGCAGTACAAGTTCCGTCCCCGAAGCATCGATGGACAACGCCATTCGCGGGGTCCATCCCTGTTCGTTGCGGTAGCCAATCTCGAGAAGGCGAAGTTCGCACGGCGGTTTGGTTGTCCATCTCGAAGTGCTTATGGGCAGCGCGCGCGCAGGAGAATCGTAAACCCACACAGGACGGTACAGAAACCGAATTGCACCCTGATTCGGGTCAAGATTCCGGGACCCGTCGCTCTCGACTGCTGCAAAACGAAGCCATGCCGGCCCGGGCGACGATGGGATACGCACGGCAGATTCGTGAACGCCCTGAGCAATTCCAACATTCGCTGAGTCGAGCGGCTTGTGACCCGCTTGATTGCGCAAGGCCTCAGAGTCGAACCGCCAATAACCGAGGCGTTTGGGCGCACTGACAAAAGCCGAGGCCGCTTTGACATGGCTCAACGTCCCCATCAAAGCCGCAAGCACCAGGGAAAACACCCGTCCATCGGCCAAATGCCTGATCATTGTTGCCCAAGAGTGTTGTATAGTTACATTGATCAATCGATGATACTTGCGAAAGTTTTCAGACTGCAAGCTTGGTCAATTTGTAGGCATCTGCTTCAGTGGCCGTGGCCAGTGCCTTCACCACGGCGCAGCCTTTGGAGTACAACATTGGAAAATCTGCGCAGAAATCGCAGTTTGCCGGAGTGTTTGGGACCTCTGGCGTCAAACCGTTCATCCACCCATGCCAACATTATATCTCCCCGTGGGCGACGAAGTCGCCCCATTCAGCGCGGCGCGGCGGAGCGCCAAGCCTGCAACGAACGCAGTTATCTCGCCGCGATCATTCGGTTGCGGCTGCGCCGCGCTGAGGTTAACGGGCTTCAAGGCCCGACCCGCGTCGGCACATTGAACACGCCGTATTCTCGCAACGGCAGCCAAAGGCCTTCCTCAGCCGAGGCGTCACCATTTGCAAGGTCAACCCAAATGCACCCGGAAAGTTTTTCGCTGCCTGCCTGCCGCAGATTGGCAATGTCATCCGCATCCCAGACAGAAATGCGGTCGCCACTGGAAACCGCGAGCAATTGCCCGTAGATCGCCATTTCCTGCGCGCGAGTCTCGAGCTTCACGATGCACTTCTGATCGAACTTGCCGGCGCCTCCGATGTCTGTCCCGAGCGCCCATGTTTCAAGTGTGCCGGCGGTCGAATTGCTTCCCGGTCGTCCGATGAACACTGCATCGCGGGAAACGAGCACTGGATGCGGCCATTCGGTGGGTAGTTTCATGGAGGCCACAAGCGAGGCGTTCACGCCGTCGTACGCAAGGGCATCGATCCATTCAGTCCAGTCCGTCGAACCGTTTGCATCGTAGTGGTATCCGACCGTGTACAAAACCGCCCCATTGGCGCCAATACCACGAAGCTGGGATGGGATCTCGACCGGCGTTCGGGCCGTTGGATTTTTTGGATCGGTGAAATCGACGACATCGAGATAGTCTTTTGTTTCCCAGAATCCCGGCTCCGGCCCGATCGCAATGATCAAACCGGAGTTGTTGATTGGAATCTTTTCTCCGGGTTTTTTCGGTACAAAGGAACTCGACCGATGACTCACATAAACCAGCGGCGCAGCTTCGAATGCCTCGCTAAAGTTCCAGTACTGGCCCTTGTTCGAGAGGTCCACGGCGGACAAAAAATCCATCCGGCCTTCCGATTCGGCGTTGTTTGTGTCAAACGCCAACAGCAATCCGCCGCCGTAACCCCAACGCGGCCACCACCACCAGTCGGCAATGATGCCACCCACCGGCCTGCCAACGCGAAGTACCTCGCCGAGCCATGGTCCCATTCCACCAGAAGAAGCCCATACCAAAACACCGGGTTTCGGCCACAGCGGCTTGAAATTGCCAAAGCCTGTTGCGGTTTCGACCGTTGCCTTCGTCTTTGCGAGCAGTTTCAGTTCCGGCAAACCTGCCAGCGAGAACGCAGTCAGGGTCACGTTGGGCTTGATCTCGGGAGAATCATCGGTGCTTGCATCGGGCACAAAAAGAATTGAGCTGCTGGCAGCTTGAAGAACAAACAGCACGCCATCACGAATTGTCATTCCCACAAGCCTTTGGCCTTCGCCCAGAGCAGCCTGTGACAGAACAACGTCCGGAGCTGCGGCGGCGGCCACGCGCAAAACCGGCACAACCGGCCCCGGCCATTCGGACCCCGCTTCGGCCTCGATCAACCAACCGTTCGTCAGCAGCAACCGCTCCACTGTCCAAGACAAGACAAGTGTTGCCGTAACGGAGGGCCGGTCGCGGTCGCCCGCATCAACAACCATGAGTTCCTTACCCGAGACCGACAAGATACGATCCCCGTATGCAGTCGCGCGGCGCGGCTGCATCTGGTGGGCTATCACGCCACGCTTCGCCAAGGTGTCATTGCCAAGATCGATCAATTGGACCTGCGTGGCGTAACCGCCGGACGCCCATTCACCGTAAGGAACAAGGATAAGCCCCGCCTCGGGCAAAACCGCAAACGCCTTCTCGTCCAAGTTCGCCTCGCTCCATGAACCCGACTCGCCTAATGTTACCTTGCTCAGCAGGCTTGGTTTCTGTGCGTCACCGACATCAAACAACGAGACTGCCACTTTCCATCCGCTTTGGTCGTCGATGCCGATGGTGACCAGCCGATTCCCAAGTGGATGGATGTAGGTTGACCACCCCGGTACATGCAGTTGGCCTGAGAGGACAGGCTTCGTCGGATCCGACAGGTCCACCACCCACAACGGATCGATGCGCTGGTATGTCACGATGTAAACCCGAGCGCCGTCAAACCGAGTGGCAAACAGACTTTCCCCATGGCCCACCTCGATCATGCCCAGTTCTTTGGGCGCTGCCGGATCGCCCAATGAATAGGTCTTGAGAACGCTTGCACGCCTTCCTTCCGGGGTGCTTGCGGCTTCGCATATGACCGAAAGCACTTCTCCATGCTCAGCGTGCGGCGCAACGTTCAGCTTGAATTTGTCCGGTACCCGGCCGCCAGGCCGTACCATGCCGAGCCGCTTCATTGTTCCGTCGGGAGCCGCAATGTCGATCAGTTGCACCAAAGATTCCCACCAGTTGTTTTGGTCCTGTGTGACGACGAAGAAGTACCTGTCGGTCGCCGAGACCACATTGCCGTAGCCGGGAAACCAGAGGCGATCGCGCACGGTTGGCTGGGCAGGATTAGAAAGGTCAACCGAACTAACCTCGGTCCCCCACTCCCATTGTTCCTGCTGGACCTTTCCTGAGCCACCAGGATCAGGCGCAGGCGGCACGAGCACCTGCTTGTACATCAGTGAAGCGATGTAGAGTGCCGACCCGACCAGCCTGCTTTCGGCGATCGAACCTTCGATCGGAATTCTGGCCAGCACCGCGGGAACACCGCTTTCAATGCGGACCACTAACGCCGCGCTCTCGCCGCTGCTTCCCCAGACCGAACAATCGCGCGCCAGCAACACAACATGCTGATCGTCCAACAAATACATTTGCTCGCCGGCCGCCGGCAGCGACAGCGTGCCTGTCACCCTGGGGGCATCGGGCGAAGAAATGTCTATCACCTGAAGTCCGCGGTATTGGTTGAAGAAATAAAGGGTGTTGCCTTTGATCTTCCAAATGTCTGATTCGACGACCTCGCGTGTTTCGGCACCGCCGCCCACGGTCGGCACGTTTTCTCTGGTCCCAAGGTCAGTATAAATCAACGCAGCGGCATCATTGGCACTCTGGCTGACCTGGCCGTTGAACGTTTTTTGCCCGTCATAGAATTCCGCTGGCAACGGTTCATTCTCATCGCCACGGACCCGCAGCAGTTCGATGGCCGCCGATTTTGGGAGGCGGAACGTGACTGTTTCTGCCTTCAGCCCGACCAAACGCTGCACTGCGCGAGGCACCCACGTCCCGGCGCCGAGTCGCGTCCGAGATTCAAGTGTAACTTTCCGAACGCCGGGCGGGACCGTCACAGTCACAACGACCTCCGACGATTCAATTCGCACTTGGGAAATAGCAAGGCGATCGGCGGCAGCGCACTGGATTGGAGAAACGCAAAGCCAGATAAACGCCCACCCCAAACCCGCCAATACAGCGCGTCCGAAACCTGACCGAAACAAGATTCGCCACATAAACATGCTCCTTAATCCGAATGTCCCCGGCCTTTGAAAGGCTTCAGCCAAAGTAAGAAGACCGGCAACCACTCTGTGCCAAATAGACCTTACAATAACGACAATGTCAAGGCCGATTAAACGGCAAGATTCGGGCCAGCATGGCCCGCACCAATACGGAACTTAAGTGACCGGATCCTGGGCGGCGGATGCTCAAACAGCCATGCAATTCAAGTAACCGCTTGGATGTCAACGGTATTTCATACAGCCTCAGCCGGCGACTGGTAGAGGAATCAGCCTTGCCGCCGTTCCTCCGTTTCACTTCAAACTTGTTCCGATGCCTCGCAGCAAGGCGCAGCCCCAACCGCCCTGCCGGCGCGCCCAAACTCCATGCCTGTCCCCATATCCGGGTGCCCTGGCAGCATCAGCCGGCCACCACATATCGTGTCTGTCCCCATATCCCGGCCACCATGCGCCCTTTCGGTCACCCCATTGAAAGTTGAGAGTTGAACGTTGGACGTTCAACGTTCCTGATCGGTATATCAGACACCGTGCCTGTCCCCATATTTGTGTGCCGCCGCCAGACCCGCCGGTCCAACATCGTGTCTGTCCCCATATCCGGCCCACCATGGGCCTTTTCGGTCACCCCATTGAAAGTTGAGAGTTGAACGTTGCACGTTGAATGTTCCTGATCGGTATATCGAACATCGTGCCTGTCCCCATATTTGTGTGCCGCAGCCAGACTCGCCGGTCCAACACCGTGTCTGTCCCCATATCCGGCCCACCATGGGCCTTTTCGGTCACCCCATTGAAAGTTGAGAGTTGGACGTTGCACGTTGAATGTTCCTGATCGGTATATCGGACATCGTGCCTGTCCCCATATCTGCGCGCCGCAGCCAGACTCGCCGGTCCAACATCGTTTCAACATCGTGTCTGTCCCCATATCGGGTATACCCGACATCGTGCCTGTCCCCATGATATCGTGCCTGTCCCCATATCCGGGTGCCCTGGCAGCATCAGCCGGCCATCACATATCGTGTCTGTCCCCATATCCGGCCCGCCATCCGCCCTTTCGGTCACCCAATTGAAAGTTGAGAGTTGAACGTTGGACGTTAAACGTTCCCGATCGATATATCGGACATCGTGTCTGTCCCAATATCCGGGTGCCGCAGCCAGACTCGCCGGTCCAACATCGTGTCTGTCCCCATTTTCCGCCCGCCATCCGCCCTTTCGGTCACCCAATTGAAAGTTGAGAGTTGAACGTTGGACGTTAAGCGTTCCCGATCGGTATACCGGGCATCGTGTCTGTCACCATATCGGGTATACCCGACATCGTGCCTGTCCCCATATCTGTATGCCGCAGCCAGACTCGCCGGTCCAACATCGTTTCAACATCGTGTCTGTCCCCATTTTCCGCCCGCCATCCACCCTTTCGGTCACCCCATTGAAAGTTGAGAGTTGAACGTTGGACGTTCAACGTTCCTGATCGGTATATCAGACACCGTGCCTGTCCCCATATCTGTGTGCCGCAGCCAAACTCGCCGGTCCAACATCGTTTCAACATCGTGTCTGTCCCCATATCCGGCCCGCCATCCGCCCTTTCGGTCACCCCATTGAAAGTTGAGAGTTGAACGTTGGACGTTGAACGTTCCCGATCGGTACATCGGACATCGTGTCTGTCCCCACGTCCAGGTGGAATATCGTGTCTGTCCCTCTGTTTGCTCTGCCAGCCTCCAAACATCGTGTCTGTCCCCATATTTGGGCGCCAGATGCTACAAAACAGTTAGGTAGTCAAACGGGGCTGGGGTGTCAGTGAGGCTCGACTCTAAGGTTGCTGGCTTTCTTCGGGTAACCTGTCAACAGGTCGCTCCAACTCCGGTCAGATCCCGAGTAGAACAGTCCACCAACCCAGAAATTCTCGTGCAGGGGTACATCATTGGAAGGAGCAGCCAGCTCCGTTTCCCCAACAAGCCCCCCAAAAAAGGGGGAAATGAACTTGCGCGCCGTTCTGCGTGAAGAAGCGCCTCTTACCGAGATCCGGCCCAAGACCATCGATCCGTGCGGATTCCAAAATCGGCATGATGGTCGTGCCCCGACAATTCCGGATCAGTTCCACTTGATGCGGTCGCTGTCTCGAGGCGGACTGCTGTGTCGTTGCTGACCAAACAGGTCAGCTTCGACAGCTTCGAGCAGTCTTTTCCCATTGGTTCCAAGAGCCGCGATTGCTTTGTCCATCAGGGCGTCGCTCTCATTCAGGAGAGCATGGAGAAGATGGATCGGGTACACTGCGCTTCCTGAAATCTCGGCCGTCATCTCGGCATTGGCGAAAACGTCTCGCGATGAGCCTGTCCGATGGAGCCTTGCAGACTCAGGGTTCAAGCCCGGAGACCCTTCGGGAAGCAAGGTCCGGTAGTGGCGGCGAAACCGGGCCGGGTCGAGCCCTGCTGTTCGGAACACCTTGCGCAAGCGCTGGAATTCTCGGAGTAATTCCTTCAACAGCTTGTCGCGATCGGCAATCGTCGATGGAATGGACGATGGAAAATCAATGTCAACGCACTTGCACAATCCAAGGAGAAAGTGGGCTGGTTCGATGAATGCCGCGTTGAGGCGTCTTGCCTCGAACTCGGCAACCTGCCATGCCAACAACAAACTGTTTGAATAATTTGGTTTCATACTGTTGCTCAAACCACAAATACCGTAGCGCGGCGCAGCCGCAACGGAGTGATCGCGGCGAGGCAAAGGCGTTGGTTGCAAACTCGGCGCTCGACCGCGCCACGCTGCCCGAAGCGGTTTCGTCGCCCTCGGCGGCGGTGAGTTGCGACGGGTGAATGAATTTCAGGAGACAATAGTCTCGAGCGATCCGCCAATCTCCGATTGCTTCGCAGATTTTCCAATTTAGTACTACAGCGCGGGGTATCCACGTCCGAAGGCTCTTGTGCGAAAACTTGCGCAGGCGTTTCAGTTTCCAACCGGTGAATTCAAAGTTGAGATCCGCAAAACCGCTGTCCGGTTCCGTGAGCGGTCATTCGCCGAATTGCCATGGAACGGGCGCGACGGGTTTCCGGAAATCGCAACCAGTTGTGCAGGATCAAACTGGCCAAGCCCGATGTAATACTCCGCGACGGTCGCGGCCCGTTCCATTGCAAGTGCCGATTCCCATTGCTCCGTCCATTTGAGCAGCGGACGATCATCATCCGCATAACCTACGATCTCGATCCGCAAAGCGTCTGGCGACCGAGATATCGCCCTCCCAACAACCATCAATCGCTCTTTTGCGCCGGGCCTGAAATGCGTCCCGTGATCGAAGAGTCCCTCGTTAAAAACCAGAACCGCCGATTTCCCCTGCACCGAGATGGAAACACCGGGTATTTCGGCTGGCAGCAAAGGAGGCCGCAGCGGAATTCCGGCTTTCATGAACACGGTCTGGTGTTCCGTTGCCAACGCGCGGTAATCGGACTCGAGTTTGCCTGTGGTTGCACGGCTGCTATCGAGTTCGGCGGCCAATGCCCGCTCGCGGTCAATCGCAACCCGAAGGGCAGCGACCTGATTGCTCATCAGTTGCGCGTCGGTTTCGCGTTGCTTGACAAGCTTCTGCCAATCGGCGCGGAGTGCATCGATTTGCAGTTCAAAGCCGCTTTTCACAGCGGCCAACTGCCGGTCAAATGCAGTCTCGATTTTCGAAATCTGGTTGCTGGCCAGGAGCGGCCCTGATTCTCGAATGGAAGCCAATCGCCTTGTTTCAGTCTGAATCTCTGCGAGCTGGCCGGACATTGCTGTTTGCGTTCCGATCACTTGCTCGATTGCTGTACCATGAGCGTTGAATTTCGAGAGGCTTGCCTCGATACGGCGGCTGTTACTGTCAGCCGCAGCAATCGACGAAGTGATTTCCCGCAACTGCTGTTGAAGCTCCGCATTCGCCTTCAACTGGCGCCCTGTTTGCCGTGACAGAACAAGCGCACCGAACGACACGACTGCCATCGCGACCAACGCGGTCAATAGAGGCTGCATCCAAACGGGCGCGCGGCGCATCTTTCGAAGCCGCTCGAGACCGGTTCGCGCACCGACATGCTGCGGGTCAAGTTGCGCAACTTTGCGCCAATGCGCCTCTGCATCGCCAACGGCGCCCTGTTGAGCCCGGATCCGGGCAAACAAATCCAATGCGGCCACGTCCGACTGATCGGTCGCAATCAAATCCGACAGGATTTCTTCTGCGGAAGCATGCTTTCCTTCGCGCGCCAACTGAGCTGCCTGTGCCAGCGAAATCTGCCGAATCAATCCTGGCAACCGATCAGTGGCGGGTGCATGCGTAGTGACCTCAGGTGCGCTCATGTTGTGCGAATCAGTCGAGTTGAACAGTCGAACCGAGTGTGTTTTGCACTCGATTGCGTTCGGCCGGGGGCAAGAGCTGGAACAATTGCTGCACTGCCGCCTTGAGACCGTTGAGGTCATTCGCGTTCATGGCGCGAACCGCCATCGAGAACAATCGCTCGGCCTCGGCCCTGTCGCGCATCGCAGCCTTGTTGTTCTCGAGAAAAGCGAGGCAGGTCACCCAGAACTCCGGAGTTTCTCTCCAGACGCGGAACCGGAAATTCATCAGCTCCTCGACGCGCGTCTTCAGCAAGCGATGGTCGCGGTGTTCGATCGCATCGCGCACTTCCTTTACGAGTGCGTTGAGCAGCGCGCGCTGTTCGGCGTTTCCATGTCTCTGGACAATTTCAGTGGCGATCTCGATTTCCTTCTGGGCCTCGGCAACCAGTTCCGGCCAACGCAACGCATCTTCAACCACATCAAGCGCAATCTGAAGATCCCGCAGGCGGCTGGCGCATTTGTCAGCGGAATCCTGATCGTTTCGTGACGCGGCCAACGCCTGATCGACCTCGTGTTCAAGCCGCTCGCCGTCGATTCTGGCAAAGAGCTCATTTGCGCGCGGTTCGTTCGCTTTTCGTGCTTTTTCGCGCAAATCGGCCAACCTCTTCTTTTCAGCTTGAACCAGTTTTTCCAGTTCGTCGGGCGTTGGCACAACAAGAGTTTTGATCAAGGTCGTTTCGTACTCTTCGTCAAGTATCGGCACATAGGCCTTGGTTAAAAACCGCCGCGACTCGTCAACTTCGATGACAACGTCCAGTTCGGTGCCGGCCGGCACGTCTCTTTTGAGGTTTGTGGCGGGAATCTCGAGGCTGCCGACGATCTCGTTCCGGTCTGCACGTGCGTTTTCGCCCTCGACAACCGGGACGCGGATCAGCTCGCCAGATTTGCCGGCGCGGACATCAACCGTGGTCTTCATGGTGCGTCGGAACCGAGCCGGCAACGGCGTCCCCTTCTCGAAGAACTGAGCCACGGTATTGTCGGCAAGAGCAACGCCGATCGAATGAATCAGCGGTTGATTGCTGATCACCCCCCCACCAACCGTGTACGGAAAACTCTCCGGCCTCACCCTCTGCCGCCTCCCCGCGGAATCAAGCAGTTCGATTATGAACGTGTTCTGCCGGCCTTTCTCGGCCCACAACGTCGCCATGAACCTGCCCTCAGGTGACAGACCAATTCTTCCGCTTCGCCACGGCGGAGTGGCGTCCTTGTTGACAAACTCGATGGTGAACTTCGACATGTCCTCGGTACGGGCGGAAACAACCTGGCCACTGACCAGCGGTTCAATGTCAGGACCGATGGCCTTGTAGTCCAGGTTCACATTGTATTCGCCCGCGGCCGGCTCGCCGATAATGGCAAGCTGCTGCGTTGCGGCAAATACCGCCGCGCCCCGCGCAACAACCGTGAACGGGTCCTCGCGAAACTCGAGAGCAATCCCCAATCCATGCGCCGTGTCTGCCAACCTCTGGCGCAGATAGGGCATCAAGGTTGGCCCCCCGACAAGCAGCAGCTTCTCGACATCGCCCGAATTCAGCCTCGCTTCAGCGAGCACATCACGGCAGATGTTGATCGACTTTGCGATGAACGCCTCGGCCAACGCTTCGAGGTCGGCACGCGTCAGCTCGAAATCGAATCCGTCCGCCCCGGCCCCCTTGCCGACGCCAAGGTCACTGAGATCTATGATTTCTGAGTGCGAACGACTGAGTCGAATCTTGGCTTCTTCGGCGCGTTTCTTGAGCTTGGCAAAGTCACCCCTGTATCTCTCATTCTTGCGGTAGAAATCCGAAACCGAGAACCGCTTTCGCACCGCTGGCGCAAGCAGATCGTCCACCACCGCATAGTCAATGTCTTTGCCGCCCAGATACTTGTCGCCTCCGTGGTTCTCGACTCTGATGATGCCATCCCGCACGTGGATCAAAGCCGCGTCGAAGGTTCCGCCGCCGAAGTCATATACCAGCCAGCGCACCTTGTCACTGGAGCTTTGAAAACCGTACGCCATCGCCGCGGCCACCGGCTCTTGCAGCAACAGGCTCACCGCAAGCCCAGCAAGACGCGCGGCCCGGTTCGTCGCTTCCACTGCCGCAGCGCTGAAGTCCGCAGGCACCGTAATCACAGCGGCAGTCAAGCTCTCTCCTTTCCACTCTTCGACATTCTTCTTGAGCTGTTTCAGCACTTCGGCCGAGAGCTCTTCGGGCTTCATCCGCCGACCTGTTGCGGTGAATTCGACCGGTTCCGCCTTGCCCATTTGTCTTTTGAACTCCTGTTTGGCGTTGCCGGGGTCTTCCTCGACTTTGTCTTTTGCCTGCCTGCCAACATAGAGCCGGCCTTTGGGATCGATCCACACGGCCGAGGGCGTGTTTTCGAATCCCTCGATGTTTTTGATGACCTCGGTTTTTCTGCCGTCGCCGTGCGTAAACACGGCGATCTCACTGTTGGTCGTGCCAAGGTCAATGCCGTAGTCAATGGTTGAACGTGTCATTGTTTTCTTGCTTTCTGTTTGTGCTTTTCGTCTGGCTGTTGCCGGCTCGGCGCTCACCTGCGAGCTGCGGAGCCTCTACCACTTCCTAACCTCAAAACTCCAATTTTCTGCATTCGCGTCGGCAAACCAAATAGGCTGCCCGAAATCTCCACTTCGCAGCGCGGCGCGGCTGCAACCGAATGATTGGATCGTGACAACTGCGCTGGTTGCATCAATACCGCTACGTAGCGCCCCGCTGCCCGGGGCGGCTTCGCCGCCCACGGGGGAGACGAGGTTGGGATCAGTGGTCGCACAGTCTGATGGTAAGAGTTTCGAACGATCGTCGAATTCGCGATTGCTGCGCAGATTTTCCTGGGTGGTAGTACTGTCATACGTCTTTATCAGCGGGTCGGTCCGGTGAGGCAGCCAATCCACCGGGTGGACGCGAATCAGCGTTCAGATTTCCGATTTCATTGGCGGTAGCCGAACCGCCGCCGTCGCCCTTACTGGGCGTTTCGACAATGACCTCACCCATCTGGACGTGACGCCCTCTGAAGTATATCGTTGGTTTGATTGTTTCCTGCACGCGCTCGCGTTTGATCCCCGGCGTCGGCTGAAAAGCCAAAACACGTAGCGCCTGTCCGGAATCGAACGGTTTCCCGGTGTGATCCTGAATCTGTAGCCCGGCCTGGACCAACAAATCCCAAACCGATTCCAAATGCCTGTATTCGCGTCTGAATTGTTCTTTTGGCCGGTCGGTGCCCGGCTCGATCATTTTCTGTTTTAACCTCCACACCCCGGTCGCCAAATCAGCAAGGAACTTGATCCGCTCACTGTCATCCGGATTGGGTGGATGCTGTATCGGGGCGCTGGCCACTTTTTTCAGCGTCTCGAGCCAGTCTTTGGGCCAAATCGGTGCCCGGATGCGGAATTCGCGCGGGAAGAACAATTGCCTCGCCGTGGCGAAAATCATGTTTTTGTTCATTGGATTCCCTCTGGCTTTTCCCCAAAAGTCCACCCTTGCGCCTGCAGTTCCTTGATGCGGGGAAAATCGTTTTGCGCACGCTTTTTGAGCCCGGGCCTTGCCGATTTCGCAGCCCGCATGTGTGCCATAACCGCGGGCACAACCGCCACCAAGAGCCCCAGCACTATCCCCAATTCGGTTGCGCCCTTCGATGAGAGTACCCCAATGAGGACGGCTCCAAGGACAAGACCGAGGCAGCCGAACCCATAGACGGTTTCCTCCCGCGAAGCCTCATCCCGGCATGCGGGACATCTCGGAATCTTCACAGCCAAATGCCGCCATGTGATGCGGATTCCCCCGTTCGGGTCCGGGATTTCCAGGCCACCGATCGAGAGCATTGCCGGCATCCTTTGAACGTCTCCGTACATTTTTACTTCAACAGCGCACTTTTCATCGCCCTGGTTCTGGCCGCAGAACCAGCAAACAGTACTGTTGAAGTTGTCCTGCAGAATCGCGCGGTTGTGAGAGATCCTGTCTTTCGCAGCCGTGCTCGCGGCCAGCGAAGCCAACATGTCCTGCAATTCCAAGGCCCTTTTCCAATTCAGCGTCTTGTTGCCGAACAGTATGCAGCAACCAAGGGCCGTCAAAGCCACCTGATCATGTTCTGCAATCCGAGCAGGACTGTTCTCGGGCAACAGAAGATCCAGCAGCGCCAACGCATCCTCAGTCTGATTCAACAACCGCTGAGCCACCGAATCAGCGTGATCAGGATCCCGTTCCGCCTCTGCCTTGGCGGTATCACACAAAGTCATGATTGACGAGCGGGTGGGCTCGACCGCAATGCGAAGCGCTTCTTCCACCGATTCGTCTGCAAGACCCGAGGTGCGCAGCCGTCCGACGTGTCTTTGGGCATGGTTGAGTTTACCGGCCTGGAAAAAGCGAATGGCCAGACGCACAGTAATCAGTGCAAGCGTCACAGGCAGCGTTTGTTCCATGCGGCGTGCCGTGCCAGTGGTGAGACTCCGGTCGTCCATCGCTCGAATTCTCGATGCCACGCGGCTCCAGCAGTTCTGCTCGATGGAAACCATGTTTCAGTACCTGAACGCTTCTGTCCAATAAGCTTCAGCATCCGAAATCCGTGCTTGTTCGTCTTGCGCTCCTGCCGCAGTGGAGCCATCACCAGAGGGCGAGAGAGGCTTGCCGTTCAGGAACTCTTTCTCAACCCGTAAAGCAGCAAAATGGTACAATACAGCGAGGTTGTGCTTTGATGCCGGGCCTTCAATGGGCAAATGCTCACGGCTTCGCCACGTTTTTACAGGAATCTCGGTATCACCTTGATTTATACGGAACGTCATAAATGATTGCGCATGCCTGTAACCTGTGTTATGTTGCAGGCATGAAAGCACTTGAAATTCCAGATCGAGAGGAAACGGTTCAGGCTATTCAAACGGAAATCCGACGCTCCAGCGACGCGCGGTACGATCACCGGTTGCACGGGGTACTGCTTGTTGCAGAAGGTTTGAGCTGTCCAGAAGTAGCGCGATTGTTGGGGGATGCGCCTCGGACCGTGGAATACTGGGTGCGCCGGTTCCAGGCTCATGGCTTTGCGGGCTTGTGGGAAGGGCAACGGCCTGGCCGCCCGAGCCGTCTAAGCGATGAACAGTTGAGAATAGTCGAACAAGTGTTGAGACAGCCACCGGAGCAGGCAGGTCTGACCGGGGGCAGGCTATGGGATGGAAAGATGCTTTCGGCATTTCTGGCCCAACGCTTCGGAGTGGGGCTACAGCCAAGGCAATGCCAGCGACTGTTTCACAAACTGGGGTTCCGTTTGCGCAAGCCGCGGCCTTTGATTGCGCATGCCGATCCGCAGGAGCAAGCGGCATATAAAAAAACTGGTTCGTTGGGCAAGCGACGCAAGGATTGATCTGTGGGCAATGGATGAAGTTCATTTCCAGCAGTACGGATCAGCCTGCCGCATGTGGATACCGCCCGAGGACAAGGATCCTGTGCTGCTGCACCATCCGACCCGCAAGGCTGTTGGTTACTTCGGCGCCGTACGGCTGCGCGATGGCAGATTTCTGGTCCGGCGCGAGACAGAACAGTTTGACGGCCAGACCACATGGAGTTTCTTTCGGCGGTTGCGGCAGGTCAGTGCGCGGTCAGGCCGCCAAGTCATAGTCATCATCGACAATGCCAAGTACCACCATGCCAGTTTGCACCGGGACTGGCGGCAAGCCCAAGAGCCGGACTTTGTTCTGGCCTTCCTGCCCCCGTACAGTCCGGAGCTCAATCCAATAGAGCGTGTTTGGAAGCTGGTGCGTCGTCTCTGCTTGCATAATCAGTACTTCCCCGAGCTGACCGTGCTGGTTGCGACATTGGAACAACAGTTTGCAGAGTGGTCAAATGGTAGTCCCGCATTGGTCAAACTGTGTTCACCAGCATAGCATGCGCAATTACTTATGACGTTATGTATAATAGTCTTATTGAACAACAACTGTGTCGGTTTATCACAAAAGCGTCTTTGTGCATTTCGTCGGTCTCTTTCTTAAACCCTGTGAATCAGATCCGCGGGTAAGTCAAGCATTTGTGTTCCGGGAACCAACGAGGAAGGAACTCTGGCTGGCCCCATGGTGGCCTTACACCATTCCGGACAAAGCCGAAGGTTTTCGGTTCATCAGGCTGCGATCAGGCTGGCAAAACCGAGGCATACGAAACAGATTCAACCATGAGATTAGCCCAAATGATCGAGGAATCATCCCAACACGGCACATGGAAGAGCTGTGCTTCTGCCACGCCGTTTTAAGCTCTCGCCTGTTTATTCGGTTGGTCCCCTCAAGAGCGAAGCTCGGTTGAAGGTTTGCAAGCTCTGGTCTGCTATAGAGTCGGTTTTATGAGCTTGCTGAGAGTTCCACGCAGTCAATCCAGAAAGCAGTACAGCCTTTCGAGACGACTGGACCTACCACAACCATCAAGTGTCGGCGGGGCAGTGCTGCAACCCCGTTCCGATACCACCCTGCGCAGTGCAGGCACTTTGCCTGAAGACAACACCTCTTATTTGCCTTGCCCGGGTAAATAGAAGAGTTCGAGATCTCGCAGCACTCGGGCCGTTGGACCAGAATTTGGGGCGAGACCATTTATTGAGACTGCCGAACTGATTGACATCCTTTTATGGGCGGAAACGGCGGCGGGTGCGATTAGCAAAAGCCCTGCGCTTTTTACGCGGTGTCACGGGTTCGGAGACTCGGTGAAGTCTGTTTGCACTGGAACATCGCACAGGGTTTGTCTGTGATATTCAA